>Ga0214919_10001551_pt1 | contig 37346 bp, 56 predicted proteins | sample LL1503_MetaG_FD_177994 | JGI IMG/M metagenome (GOLD analysis project Ga0214919, IMG submission 177994) | Freshwater microbial communities from Lake Lanier, Atlanta, Georgia, United States - LL-1503 | ecosystem: Environmental > Aquatic > Freshwater > Lake | place: USA: Georgia | collected...
TCCAATGTGTTTACTGATGCTAGAATGAATGCTATCAAAGCAGGAAAGAAAGTATTTAAGGTTCACGGCAAAACATACAATGTAACAGGCGACATCACCGATGAACTAGAAGCTGGCGTAGATGAAACTTTTATTTCTGAAACGGCCATGATGGGCAAGATTGAGGACTCGGGCAAAATTATTCGTATCTTAAAGAAAGCACACACCGTGCCATTCAGTGATGAAAAAAACTGGTTGCTGGTAGATATGGATCCTGCCAAAGGCAACAAAGGGCTGGGTATCAAATGGATTCCGGCTGACACAAGATTTGAATGGGTAAGGCCTTATAGAGACACAGTAGATGAAAACTTTGCTGATGGTCGTAATCCACAAGACAAAGGTGATGCCAAACGTCACGGTGTGAATACCAGAGGGTCAGTAAGTAGCCTACGCAAGGTTGCCAAGCAAGGTGGCCGCAAAGGACAGTTAGCTCACTGGATGGCAAATATGAAAGCAGGAAAGGCCAAGAAAAAATGAAACGATTATTAGTAGTATGTGCATTGGTTGCACTAAGTGGCTGTGCCAGTATAATGGAAATGATTCCCAGTCGTTGGGATGCAAACCAAGCTCGAGTGATTACAGATATACAAGTACAGGTCAAACACTTTGATTGCCGAGGTGATCAAACACAGCAACTTGGTTCGTTGGCATTGAATATAGAATGGTTTGATATCTATGCCAAGACCAAACCCACCAAGGATATCAGCAAGTTGACTGGCACAGTGACCGCAACTGTGAAAGAGTATCAGGACAGATTAAAAGCAGGGCCCGTGAGTCCACTGTACTGTGATTTGAAAGTAAAGATTATCAAACAACAAACTGACATACTGGCTGGATCAGTACAAGGGAGGTTCTAAAATGAGTGTGCTATCAGAATTAATGCAAAGCGGTAACACATGGGCCGCTGAACGTGCTCAATATGCACTACAAGTACACGAAGCTGTGGGTGCTGGACAACTAAGTGCCAGTGAAGCCCGAGAAATCTTACAAGATTTAATCAGTACGGACAAACTGGAAGAAGCTGCCGCTGATCAGCAAGCCCGTGCTGCCTTAGTCTTTGGAGTCACTCAGCTGATCAGTTTGTACTAAGTCATCAAACACGTGATCTGGTTTAGGACCGATATATTTCATTTTTTCGTAGTACGCCTGTTTACTCTGTTCAAATTGTGCCATGTCAATTTTACCAGAACTTTCATGTATTTCTTTAAGAATTGGATGCAACATCTTATCCGTGATCTTTTTTGCCATGTCCCGCATCACTTGATCCACATCGTCACCCATGGCTATTCTTTGCATGGCAGCACCTTGCTCAAATAGTCTCACACGATTGGCCCATTCTTCGTAGCTTTGCTTGGGATCATATTTCATAACACATTATATATGATATTTTGAACAAAGTCAAGCTGTCAATACTCAGCTAAATACACTAAAGAGACTACAAAATGGCCGCAAACGGAATATCAACACTGGGAACCAAACAGCTGAAGCAAGAGGCTAAAATAGCTATTGTTCAGGCCAAACGTCAAGGTAAAACTGTGGCCAAGAATGGCACTGTTACTGGCAGTATAAATGCAACAAAACGATATTTCCGTGATGCCAACACTTATGATTTGAACTTGTTACCAACCAAGTATGTGGGCAATACATCATACAACAATCAGGACCAGACTGGATCAGTTCGTAGTTTGACTTCTGCTGCCATCACAGCAAACCCAATCACTGTGTCTGGTTATGCTATTCCTGGTAGCGATATTGTGGTGAATATAACTTGGCCCAATGGTTTAACTCCGGCTTTTGACATACGTTATGGTGGTGTTGGACATGTACGTGGAGAAACTTATTCTATTCCCAAAAGTGTGATCCAAACCGGTGGCACTGGCAGTTTGGTAGTTACTGTGGATCAAGTGGGTATGCAACCAGGTCGACCTTGGACAGCTCAAGCTGGTGCATTTGTGTTCGTAGCAGACTGGTTGATGATCACATATGAATTCACAGATGGTCTTGATTTGGACACACGAACTAAAATAACATCGCCTGCGATAGGTGGGGATTATGTTGGGTGGAGCAGGGCAAATACTCAAGGCAGTCCCACAATAATGACCTGGGGCGGTGACAACACTGGCACAGGATTTGAGTCCGTGCTGATCAATATGGCCACCTTTCAAACTGCTTATCCAGGACAAACCATGATTGTGGATTGTCGAGCCTATTGGTTTCAAAGTGTTGGAGTCAACCCCGTAACTATTGCCGCAACATTATGGCAGGGCGGAACTCCAACACAAACAGGTTACATATGGACCAATGCCAGTGCTACTGGCACATTGGCCTTGAATCAAATATTAGTTCCAGTTACAGCGTCAGGACAACCAGCGGCAGGGGATGCGCAACACGTGGGCACAGTCACATACAGTCCAACAAGTGGAACAGGCTCCATAGCCTTATAGAGATTTAATCAATATGACCAAAAAGTTTACGGAACTACCCATTGCTACTTCGCTGAATGGCACGGAAATTACCGCCATAGTCAAAGACGAAATAGGTGTACTCACTAGTGAACAAGCCACTGTGGAACTGATAAAAAATTATGTGCTAACAGGCAATGCTGCCACAGCAACCAAACTGGTCACATCCAGAACCATCAACGGTGTGGCATTTGACGGAACTCAAAACATCAACATCACCGCAACTTTGAGTACTGGTGGATTGGCAACTGGACTTTTAAAAAGCACAACTGTAACTGGCGCAATAAGTATTGCAACTGCAGGCACTGATTATCAAGCACCCATTGGAACCATCGCTGGCATTGTGAAAGGCAATGGAGCCAACGCTCTTACTGCAGCAGTGGCTGGCACTGATTATATTGCACCATATGCAAGTCAGTCAGCAAACACACATTTGGCCGCACCAAGTGGTGTTGCTGGTGTGCCCACCTTTCGGCTGTTAACAACAGCGGATATTCCCAGCACACTTGGAGCCACAGCACACACTGGATCAGTTACACTTAATGCATCTGCTAATTTGATATTTACAGGCAGCGCCAGTGGCACTGTGACATTTTCAGCTGGCGCAACTCCAGTTGTTCAAACTTACACATTGCCCGCAACATATCCCACAGTGAACGGCCATGTGTTGTCCAGTACCACATCGGGTGTGATGACTTGGACCACAGCAGGTGTATCTATAACCAATTTAGATTCGTTGACAGATGTGACTATCACTACACCAACAACAGGACAAGTGTTGAAATACAACGGTTCAATTTGGATCAATGATGTAGATGCTGTGTCTGGTGGTGGTGTTGCCACTGTGAGTGTTGTATCTGCAAATGGTTTTGCAGGCACTGTGGCCACGGCCACATCAACTCCAGCCATCACAATCACTACCAGCATCACAGGAGTATTAAAAGGCAACGGCACTGCTGTGTCAGCTGCTGTGGCTGGAACTGATTATCAAACTCCTATAACATTCACCACAACTGGATCCAGCGGCGCTGCAACTTTTAACGGCACTGCTTTGAATATTCCACAGTACACCAGTGGAGCATCAGCATTTACTGGGCTGTCAGATGCATCAAGTGCAGGATTGTCAGTGGACAAAATCTATTTGCAGGCAATCACAAATTTAACTGTCACAGCCAACGGTTCAGCTGCATATTTGTTTGACCAATACACAGGTGATAATCCTACGGTATATGCCATCAGTGGCACCACTATAGCATTTAACTTAGGTACTGGTGCTTTGAGTAGTCATCCATTCTTGATTAGAACATCACTAGGCGCAAATTACAATACTGGTTTAGTGCATGTCAGCACTTCAGGCACAGTCAGTACAGGAACAAATGCCCAAGGTAAAACTTCAGGCACATTGTATTGGAAGATACCCGATGGCATCACAGGCAACTATCAGTATGTTTGTCAGTCTCACGGCAGTATGCTGGGTGTGATTAATATTTCAACTTCAGGCACAAATCCTCAGTTTAATTCCATTGGAGTTGGCACAGCTGCATCAACCACAACCGGAGAAATTCGTGCTACTAACAATATCACGGCTTATTATTCTGACGACAGGTTAAAAACTCGTCTGGGACCAATTGAAAATGCTCTAGACAAACTTGATTCTTTGGATACTTTTTATTATGAAGCAAATGCTGTTGCTCAATCACTGGGATATGTGCCAATTAAAGAAGTGGGGTTATCTGCGCAACAGGTAAAGGCCATCATGCCAGAAGTGGTAGCACCAGCACCCATTGATGACAAATATTTAACTGTGCGTTACGAACGTCTTGTGCCACTGTTGGTTGCAGCAATCAATGAGTTAACAGCAAAGGTCAAGGCTCTGGAAATCAAATAATGGCAATTCCCAGTTCAGGAGCAATAAGTTTTTCAACTATACAAACTGAGTTCGGTGGATCCAATCCCATTGGATTAAATGAATATTATGCTGGCGGCGCCTATGTGCCATCAAGCACCTCAGGTACTAACGGTGCTGTACCAACGAGTGGTGCAATAAGTGTTGATAAATTTTATGGTACTACTCTTCCACCACCACCACCGCCTTATGTGCCACCACCACCACCACCTTATGTGCCTCCAACGAACCCACAAGAATATACAACTCCAGGTACTTATAGTTGGATAGCTCCGAGCGGTGTGTCTCAAATACGAGTTAGATTAATTGGTGCTGGAGGTGGCAGTGCCGAAGGATTCGCCGGCGGCGCAGGCGGCGGCGGCGCAGCCATGGGCGTATACAGCGTTTCAGCTGGCACCACTTATAGTGTAGTAGTTGGCGGCGGCACAGCTGGAGCAACCGGCGGAACAAGTTCAATTGCCGCATTGGGTATTTCTGCCACAGGCGGCGGGCCAGGCGGCCCTTCTAATGTGTATGGTGCAGGCGGCCAAGGGTCCGGCGGTAATCAAATTAATTCTACTGGCGGCGCCGGCGCACCTTATGGTAGCGGCAATAGCGGCGGCCGTGGAGGTAATGATGGCGCCTATGGTGGCACAAGTATTGATTATGATGGTGCCGGTGGAGGTGCTGCTGGTACTGGTGCTAGTTATACTGTACCAAGCGGTGGAGGTGGAGGTGCATCCTGGGGATATAATGGAGGTGCCGGAGGCGCCGGAGTCAATGGTGGCGCCAATGGCACCAATGGACGCACCGATGGGTATAATTACGGACCTCCCGGTGGCGCTTATGGCGGCGGATCTGGTTCAGGAAACTGGGGTGGAAGTGCCGGCGGCGCCGGTTATGTAAAAATTGACTGGTGATAACATATGAATTTATACATTGAAATTGAAAACGGACAACCTAAAAATCATCCTGCTTTAGAAAATAATCTGCTTCAAGTTTTTGGACTGATACCAGAACATTGGCACCCATTTACTAGAGTAGAACGCCCTCACCTGTTACCATATCAAATTTTTAACTCTGAAGAATCTACATATCAAAAAATAAATGATACATGGACTGATGTATGGAATATTAGAGATATGACAAACGAAGAAAAACTTGCAAAACAGCAAAGAATAAAAGATTCATGGATTCTAGCTACAAATGACATGCATGAATCATGGATTTTTAATGAAGAAACTTGCAGATATGAGCCATTATAATATGATCATTTGCTTTCACCAATGTTAACTAAGTTGTGTGTTTTCTGGATAAGTACATAATGAAAGTTAAAGAAATACTCACTGAAGGCATGAACAAACGGGATACGTTTGGTATTCTGCTGGACTTTGTGCGTTTTGCCGCTGAACATTTGGAACTTGAAACACTGCCAAAGTTTGACTTTGTGTTTGACTCAAAGCAAAGTGTAGACAACAAGAGTTTTGGTGGATATCAGCCAGGTGCTGAACACATCACCATTACTGTGAAGAATCGTCACATCAACGATGTGTGCAGAACATTGGCACACGAAATGGTACACTTCAAGCAAGACTTGAACGATGAGCTGAGTGACGATGACGCAGGCTCAACTGGCTCCCCGCAAGAGAACGATGCCAACGCCGAGGCCGCTGTAATCATGCGCAACTGGGGCAAACAGCATCCCAACTACTTTGACAAAGAATCAGTAGAATAAAAGGAAAAATATCATGGGAAGACCACTAAAAAAACGACTATTTGGAAACACCAACTTTGGGCTAGCGTCAACTACAAGTGACGACGGCTTAGGAGGTGGTAGTATTACTAGCATAACACAGGCGTTCAAAGGTAGCCCTAATCTAACAGGTACTCTAACAGTAATTATAGATCCACCGGATGAACCAGGCGGCGTACAGGCTACAGCAACAGCTACAGTTACCGGTGGTAATGTTACATTTGTAGTAACTAATCCAGGTAGCGGTTATAGACAAGGAATAAATCCAACACTTACTACTACTAGCGGACAAACCCCTGGCGGATTAGGTTATATATTTCAAGCTATTGTAACTGGTGGGGTAGAACACATTAGAATCTCAGCCAACATACTAGGGCTGAGTAATAACACAGCTGACATTGTGAAACAGTTGGGACCACGTAGGTTCCGAGTTAAAAACGCCAATGGCACAGCCATAGCTCGTATACATCCTGCAGGCATATACTACTATGGCAACTTGCCCGCAGGCTTCATGTTTTTTTATGCAACAGACAATGCATCAGCTAGATACATAGTCTCAAAGATATCAGCACGTAGAGTGACCATAGTACGAGATCCCACAAGTAGCGGCTGGTTGTTTGCGTCAGGTACCAGTGTGCGTTGGCGCCGAGCCAGTGGTGTGGATGGTGCTAGAACCAATGCTGATGTGACCATAGACACACTGTTGAACTAATAAAAAAAGCCCACTTATGCGTGGGCTTTTTCATATGCTCTCATAGCCAGTTGACGAGCTAGCCATAATCTAAACTTCACATAGTCTGATAAGTCATCTTCAACTACCTTACCAAAATCACGAGCTTTTAGATTACGACCAAACGTGACCTCATCGTCTATTATGAGGTCACTGCTGTCTAAGTCAAATTTACTTTGCTGGGGCAGCAGGCTTTGCGTCTGCTTTAGGTGCGTCCTTCTTTGCACCGTTACTTTTTGCAGGCTTTTTCTCGTCTTTCTTTGCTTCTTTCTTTGTTTCTGCCTTAGCTGGCGCACTTGCTGTTGCGGCAGGAGCAGGAGCGGCCGGTGCCTTAGCTGGCTCAGCGGCGAACACAGTTGCGGCAAACACAGTTGCGATTACAGTTGCGATAGTTTTCATTTTGAAGTTTCCTTAGGTTAGTGTAGGAATTATCACCCTACATATATATAACGCCATAGCCCAGGCATCAGTTGACACATTTTGAAATAAATAGATTATAAGATATTTAAGTTACTAACATGGCAAACTATAAAAAAGCAAGTGTAATAGTGGTAGCGGCGTCCACTGGCACACAATCAATCACCAATGCTGTCAGTGCGGCACCATTGCAGTTTACCGAAACCACTGATCAAATCAACTATGCAAACACAACTAGTGCATTTGATGGCATGACGTTTACCACGCCATACACGGGCTTTTATCAAATAGCCTTCAGCTTATATTGGGGTAATAACGCACAGACTGCTGGATTTGTCGCCGTTAACAGAATGAGTGACTTTGCAGTAATAGCATTACTGATAACTGGAGCAATGGGGGCTGGAGAAATGTCCAATGCAACTCGTGTGATTAAATTAACCAAAGGTGATCAAATTAGACTGTATTGTGCTCAAACCAGTGGAGCTGATCGTATACCAACTGCTACACTCAGCATTGTGCGTGTGGGCAACGCCAGCTAATTATTTTAGCCAAATAAAAAGCACCCTGAGGTGCTAGTGAATGTTACGCTATTCTGGCGAACTAGCTATGCTAATATGTATTACTTCTTTGTACCTGAGTTAACAAAGGCATACATCTTTTCAGCTGTTTCAAGAACTTTGTCAAGTCCTGGAAAAGTTGGCATGCCAACTGTGGTAACCAACTTGCCTGTAGCCGGATCTTTGGCAGTGGTCAATTCCCATCCTTGAAATTTGGAGTGGAATTCTTCGCTGACTAGACTTTTTGCCATGTCTAGAATGTCAGTACGGATCTCGTATCCGTTCTTGTTGAATTTTACTTCTGGTAGTTTTGGTGTTTCAAATGACATATTAATCTCCTGTGTGTAATGTCTGTTTACATAGATACTTGTGTTTCTCTATGTACTATTATATATGCTTTGTGACCTAAAAGCAACTTATTTCTTGAACCTGTTTACTCGTTCCTTGATAAGTCCAACCACCACATCACTCAGCACAACTTCATAGTGGTTATAATCTACTTCCACTAGTTCCATGTCTGCATGATGCCGTTGACTGGCAATGGTCACTACACCATCGTTGGGCTCATGCATGAAAGGACTTTGACCCTTTACAGTTACTATATTGGTCCAGGGATGCTGTATCTTGATGCGTTTGGCTTGCTTCATAACCCACGAACTGGGTCCAATATCACGCATCAGTCTACTGAATGGCAAGAAGTATTGAGCATAGTCCGCTACTTCGGCCCCGCCATATGGGGTACTCAATGTCACAGCACCTTTAACAGCAGCGGGCATACTATTAGCCAGATGCAAACTGTAAATGCCGCCTAGACTATGTGCAACAAACACCAGGTCCTTGTGGTCTTCTAGTGCTGTCTGCATGTCTTTTAGGTTATTTTCAAACCCATTGCGGCTGTCATAGTTGAGGTCTAGGCCTTGGCCCAGTTTACTCTTGATATAGTTGAAGCTCTCGCTGGTGGCATTGGCACCGTGTATGTACACTAATTTCATGCCAATATTTAGCGATCTTAATAGTAGTGATGAGATGCTTTGCTCTTACGGTATTCTGCAATGGCTTCGCCCCATGCAACTAGGCTTTCGAATACAGTGTTGATAAAGTTTTTCATAGATAGTTTTCCTTTTGAGAATTGAATTGCTGGATGTAGTTTTCCAACTGAGCGGCATCGGTAATGCCTTTGGTACTTAGATATTGATCTAAACGGCTTTGATAGCTGGATCCTGGGAACATTTCAGCTAATCGTTCCATTAGTCCTAGCATGTAGTTTGATAATGTCTTCATTGTGTTTCCTGTGTGTTTGTATCAACTCATGGTTTCTACTGAGTATTTATATTTAAATTGTGCGACCGCAACATTTTTTCAACCTGATTGATCTAATGATCGCTACACTGTATAATCAAATAAATAACGTATAAAGAGAACACAAATGCGTAAAAGCACACGTAGTATTTTACAAGAATTAAACGAAATTGGACTCAGCAGAGATCCGGATCTAGTTATAGAAAGCCGTGGTAGCAATATTATACAAAGCGCCATCAACTTGCTGGACATGATACGTGAAAATTACGACATTGAAACAGCTGCTGAACTGGAACGCAGGTTTATCAACAGCATCAAAGGCGCGGATCCCACCAAGTTCAAGCGTGGCATCAAACGCATTCAAGAAAGCAAAGACCAAACATAATCGTCAAAATCGAGCCGTATCCACAGTATTTTTTCAATCAGAGCTAAATAATATTACAAAGGCTTTTTAGGAAAGTCGCTCGAAGAGTTCGGGCAGTAATGGTATAAGAGGAGAAACTAACATGCCATCATTATTAACAACAGACGTAGCAGCCAATTATGGCCGCATGACAGCACAAGACAGCTATTCAACTGGTCCAGCATTCAGCAACTTTGGTACACGTAGCTTACGTTTACTTAAAGTTGTCACAACTGGCGGTACAAACGACCTAACCAAAGGTACAGACGGCGCAACAGGTGCATATGCAGATTCAAACAGCGTGTTTAGTCGCTGTGTTCGTGCAATTCAAACAATGGCCGAAGTTTATGTAGTTGGCGTTCCAGATGCCACATCATTCTTGGTTTTGATAACTGGCGACACAGTGAACGATGCAGCCGCAGCCAGCAACACAGCAGGCACAACTTACGGCGCATTGGAAGCAGTAATTGGTGCTTCAATGAACACAAGTGGTTCAGCAACTGTTACAGCAACTGGCACAGCTGCTAACCCAGGTATTTTCGTTGGTGCTGCTTTGGGCACATTTGCTTAATTCTCCGGGATGGGAAGACTAAGCCCACTTTTACAGTGGGCTTTTTTACGGCTGTTAAATAGTGTATGGAATACAAATTATACACATTAGTTGATATAACGCACACTGGGCAATATCGCAACGAACAACACAAGCAAAAAGAACGTTGTCAAGAACAGAATTTCAACACCTTGTTGCAAACACTGGGTATCAGAAGTAACATACACTATAATAACAGCCCAGATCCTATCGAAATCAAAGGCAGCTTGATAGGATTTGACACTGACAAAATTATTCGTGTGTGGCGCTTTGATTTTAGCACAGAGCGTGATTTTGTTTATGAACTAGAAGACAATCCAGTGGGCGGATTGATAACAGACTTCCATCTTGTTCCTTATATAAAAGGACTCAACGAAGATATGGAACAACAGTATGCAGTATTCAACACCAGCGACCCTGGCAAGAATATAGTATTTTTCAAAAAGTAATAAATACAGCTAGTGTTTTCACTACACCAATAGGCTCACAATTAGGCAATTAATCATACACTGAAGTACTGTTCTTCAGACACATTAATTTACATAACCTTGGATGAGTCCCTAATGGCAACAAAAGAAGCAGTAGCACAAATGGCCACGTTGCCTGAGCGTGTGGCAGTGGTAGAAACCAAATTAGATGCCATGGTGGTCTGCATTGAGTCAATCAAAGAGTCTCAAAAAGACATTCGAAGCGATGTCAAAAATGTGCATGACTGCTTGGACAACACACGCGAGATGCTGGCAGACAAACTGGAAAAGATGCAGGATGAATATCGTGCCAACAGCGGCAAGTTTTTTGAACACACAGACAAGCAACATGCCGCAGATGGTGCAATCCATGAAAAAATGGACGCCAGACTGGATGACTTGGAAAAAGCCAAAAGTAAGATCACCATGTACATCATGATTGCATTGGCATTTGCCGCTGGCACTGGTTGGCTCAACTCAGTAAGTTTTCCACACATATTAAAGTTCTTAGGCTTGTGATTCAGTTAAATACTGAATGCAGATTCAAGAACTATCCATTGATCCCAACCCACATCATCATGAACTGAATCCAGTTCTGTGGCTCAACAATCACCTTCGCACAGCAGTGCGATTCAAACTGTTACGAATAGCCCGCCACTTTGCTGATTATCTAAACGTGGCAAAACTAAACTTGAAAGATGTCACACTGAGTGGAAGCAGTGCTGGTTACAATTACAGCAACTACAGTGATATAGATTTGCACCTAGTTGTCAGCAACACAAATGGCAATGACGAACTGTTCACAGCCAAGAAGAACTTGTACAACAGCGAACACGATTTGTCAATTGAAAACATTCCAGTGGAACTGTATGTGCAACCTGCAGATCAAAAACACCACAGCGCCGGCATATACAGCTTGCTTGACAACAAGTGGCTGGTTGAACCCGTGCATGAAGAACCCACAGTGGCGCCCAAAGACATCAAATCCAAAGCTCGAAACTATGCCAGTAAGATTAATTCAGCTGTGCGAAGCGGCAACATTAAACAATGCAGGCAAGTTATGGATGAACTGAAACGATTGCGCAAAGCTGGTCTGGAGTCCAATGGGGAACAAAGTGTGGAAAACCTAGCATTCAAGTTGCTCAGAGCTAGAGGACAAATTGACAAATTGCGTAAATACATAACTAAACTAGAGAGTGCTGAATTAAGCCTCGGAGAACAAGATGAAAATTAAAGACCTATTAGGCGAAGATGGCAATTTAACAGTGGCTTCTGTTGCAGGCGACAAGGCCAAACTGTCAAATGGCACTGAAATTGATGCCAAAACATTGACACCAGATCCAGACAAACCAGGACAACTGAAAGCACCTGAAATGGATCCCAATGCCATCAAACCCGGCGCTGTTGTGACCACTGGCGACAGTACCAGTGAGGATTATGAAGAAGAAGAGGAATCAATTGTTGAAAAACACTACGACACTGTGGCCAGCGGCAATCACGACGTAGGCAGCGATGCCACCGATAGACTTATCAATCGGGTGCGTGACAAGGGTTTTGAACGTGCAGCACGTGGCCCACACAAAAGCACAGTACCCGGCAAGTTACGTGAAGACGACGAACTTATGAAATGGTTAACTATTGCAGGCATCAAATGAAAATTAACGAGCTGATTCATGATTTTTCAATTTGGACCACCAATGAAGAAGCCCGACTCTTGAAACAATTAAAAGAGCCAGTTAAACTACACAGTCTAAGCGAACACGATCAGTTCAGAGTTCAGGCCATGATACGCAAGAGTTTGATAACTAAAATTGGCCACAATGATCCCAGTGTAGTTGCAAATGAAAAAACCTAAAAAACAAGTAATTAAAGAATTAGCTTCACACTTTGAAGAAGACCTTAACAAGAGCCTTCCTTTTGTGGTGCATAGCAACAATGTGATTTCTTACAAGAAGTATGCCATTGTCAAAAACGCATCAAACAACTGGGCTATGCATCACTCTGTTAGTAAAGATTACATTAACGAATTTTATTTAAAAACCTGTGCGTTAATGGCGGCCAAAGCGTATGATGCATCAAACATGACTCGCTATCACGAAATTAAACGCATGGACACGCAATACTGGGCCAATTACAGTGACAATCAGATCTATAAGAAAAACATAGTCAAAGCCAAAGATTTTGATAGATACCTGATACTGTTAAATAAACTGGAACACAGCCAGGCACAAACAGAGCAGTATAAGAATGAAATTTCCACAATGTTTAAGTGGACTTTCGTATAAATACTAGTAATAGAAACATCTCAGGATACCAACATGAACATTAGAGAATTATCAAAACCAATAACATCAAAGATTCTTAACGAGAACATGGCCAAACAATTTGGCTATAAACTCAACTTGGAACAATTCAGCGATGTTCAACTGGAAGATGCACGTAACAAATTACGCACAAAATTAAGTCAGTTTGAATTGGGTGAAAGTTTTGACAGTGTTAACGAAAGCCCAGCCTATCAAAAGACTCGTGCTATGTTAGATTGTGTTAATCAATCAATCATGGAGCGTGAAGAAGGCAAATGCCCAACATGTCATGCAGATCCTTGCAAGTGCAAAAGTACAACCGCAAAGAAAACTATGAAGAAAAAAGAAAAATCCGTTGAAGAAAACTACGTTAACAAAACATTCCGTGAAAGAGCACAATCACATTCAGTTCCAGATGCATGGATCAATAATGCACTACAACGTGTTGAATTAGGTGAAAGTGACCGTGCGGAACTCAAGGCTGAACTAACCACACGTTATGACTTAAACGAATCCGAAGCTGGCTACGTGCTATTGGAAGGCGAAGAAGACAAAGCTGAAGTTATCATGGCAACTAAGGATATGGTTGACCGTGTTACTGGTTGGCTAGAAGATGTGGCGGCCATGAAAGCTGAACAGCTATTAGAATTGACAGACTCTATAAGAGAAGCAATGGGCAGCGATGTTGCTCAACAATACACTGATGCTGTGAAGCCAGCATTAGAGGCAATTTATTCCGCATTGGAAACCAGCCGTCAAGGCATATCAGGCGCATTAGCACTAGTATCAGGCGGTGAGGCTCCAAAAATGGGAGCCAGTGCTCCAGCAATGGGCGCTCCAGGAGAAGAAGCAATGGCCAGTGAACCTGCTCCAGAAGCTGGCATGCCTGGCGAAGAAGCCATGGGTGCTCCAGAGGCCGCAGGCAGAATGAAAAGAGAAAGCATTGACTATAGCCGAAAGTTAGGCATCATGTTGTCACAATCAAAAAAAAAGTAAATGAAATGATAGACCCCTTGGTGTTAGCACTGAGGAGCCTACAATCTTCCGCCAACAATCAAAAGTCAACAGCCCAAGCAACTTGGGACACCATCAATCAAGCTGGCCAAGAGCATGGCGCACCTGACATTGATTACGATCGTTTTGCAGCACGATGGGAAAGCGATCCAATAATAAAACAATTGGTTGCCCGTTTTGACGGACAAGGTGTTGTTATCAAAACCAAACAGCCAGAAGATACTCCTATGCAAGGAACACCACCTAAACCAGGCGAAGTAAGCAAAATGGCTAAACGTGCCACAGCAAAAGCCATGGGATAGTTGACCAACGCACTGAAATAGTGTATACTTGGGTATATGACCTTACTCAATGAACGATATTCCTACACCCTTATCAGCAGAGAAAGTGTAGAAGGCAAACGCTTGTATGCAACACCAGATGGCAGTAAAGTTCCCAGCGTTACTACTATCCTGGACAAAACCAAACCTGAAGAAGAAAAAGCTGCACTTCAAGCATGGCGGCGTGCTGTGGGTGAAAAGAAAGCACAAGAGATCACCACTGAAGCTGCTAACCGCGGCACCAGGATGCACAAGTATCTCGAAGACTATGTTCGAGATGGCACTTTACGAGAACCGGGCACAAACCCTTACTCAGTACAAAGTCATAAAATGGCCAAACATGTTATTGAACACGGGCTGGTCAATGTGAATGAAGTGTGGGGCGTAGAAGTTCCCCTGTACTACCCAGGACTGTACGCTGGCACCACTGACGGTTGCGGCATGCACCAGAACGAGGAAGCAATACTGGATTACAAACAAACCAACAAACCAAAGAAACTGGAATGGATCACGGGCTACTATCTACAGTTAACAGCCTATGCACTGGCTCATAACAAAATACATGGCACAAACATACGCAAGGGTGTGGTACTGATGTGCGTTAAACCGCCGGAAATTACCCCCATGGTGTGGGGCGATCCAGCTTATCAGGAGTTTATTCTAAAGCCTGAAGATTTCAGCTACTGGGAAGATCAATGGTGGCAACGTGTGGAGCAGTACTACAAACAAAACTGATAAATATCCTATATAGAGGATATTCAGATGGCAGTCTACCAAATCAGTCGAATTCAAGTACGTCGTGGACAGGCAAACCAAGGCACGGGCATTCCACAATTAGCCAGCGGAGAAATGGCATGGGCCGTGGACACCCAACAGTTGTACATAGGAAACGGAGCTGTTTCTGAAGGTGCGCCTGGTGTGGGAAACACCAGATTACTCACACTAAATGACTTGTCAGCACAGGGTAATTTATTAGAATTATCGCAATACTCCTATGCTGTCACATTGGATATTCCAATTATCACTGGAGCATCTGCAAGCAGTCCTGTTTACAGAACACTGCAAACAAGATTAGACGATCAAGTAAGTACATCATATTTTGGCACTGTGGGCAACGGTGTTGCAGATGACACAGCTGCACTGCAAAGAGCAATCAACCAACAATATTTGAATGCAAATAACTATGCTTACGGCACCAGTGCAGATGCAGTGAAATTCAGAAAAATTATAACTATCCCCCCAGGCATCTATAAAACAACCAGTACAATTTTTATTCCAAGTTACACAACACTGGTGGGTGCAGGAGAGTTGAAGACCATTATTAATTTTGTTCCATCAGTTGGAAACACTTCGCCTGCATTTAGATTCGTAAATGACACCAGCACAGCATCAGCTCCCAGTGCTATAGCAACCACCACCAGCACTAATCAGCCTCGATGGATTGACATCAGCGATTTGTCCATTCACATATTCAATCAAACAAACACAGGCATGCAAATGGATTGTGTAAGAAACAGTAGATTTTCCAACATCAGAATTGCGAGTAGTGAAAGTGAACTCACCGTGTATAATCCCAATAACATAGGTATTAAAATGAATGCGTTGAGTGACATATACACTTGTCAAGAAAATCATTTTGAAAATATCACACTGTCAAATTTAACCACAGCTGTTTCTGCAAAACAGGACATTGTGAATAACATGTTCACAGGATGTCATATTCAATTTGCCAGACAAGGATTCTTATTTGGTATCGAACGCAGTGGAGTCAGCGATGCATATGTGTTTTCACTGGGAGGAGGCAATATTGGAGAACAACATGGCCCAAGACAAACAACCATAGTGAATACAAAATTTTATAAAATACGTCAACATGCAATTTATTTGTATCGCGGAGAATTCAATTCTGTTTCTCAATGCAGACTGTATGATGTTGGCAACAACAACACAGGCGACACCACTTTTCCAGAATTTCCACAGATATTCTTTAGAACTTCAAATAATTCCACCGAAGAAATCCAAAGCTCTAGAACCAATAGTTTGAACAGCATGGCAACGTTTTTAACAGTGCCATATTTGCCAGAAGTGAGTGGCAATGTCACTTATGCCTCACACGGGGTGAAACAATTCAACATAAGTCAGACCAACGGAACGGATGCAAGATCATTTTTTAGACTGCCAATTTCTGTGGCACACAACGGAGCACCTGGTGGCAGTATCAGTTACACAATTGACTACACTTACAAATCGTTAGTGACCACAGCTGGTACCAAATTCACAAGATCAGGTCGAATGCTGGTTACTGCAGATGTTGATCAAAAGTATTCTCAACTGAGCGACGACTATAATTTTGCTGGTCCAGCTAATTCAATCAATGACACAGCTTTGGCATTTTCCTGTGCGCTGTTGGACATATCCGGTGCTGTTTACACAGGTGCTGTGGGACAAATCCCGTATGCAATTGGGATTTATTATACCAACACATTGGCAAATGATACTGGGAATTTCACATTCTCTTACACAGCAGATCCTCACTTTCAAATAATTTAATATTGTCGTTTTTATAGACACATGGGATAAATGCGTATATAATTTGTTTTGTATCTATGATAAGAAATTTGTTAAAAAAAATCTGCAAAAAAACATCACAAATCACGCCTAAGTCGTTGAGTTCGAATAGATTTTGATAACAGTATTGTTGTCACTAAATACTTCCTAGACTTTAGTAAGTACAATATAGATTCCTATAAGCGAACGACAATGACACAAATCACAGTAATTAAAAGATCCGGATCAAAAGAACTCCTAGCAGTTGAAAAATGGCAAGCACAAATTGCTAAGGTTTGCAAAGGCATTGCTGATGTAAGTCAGAGTATGATAGAAATTAAAAGTCAACCACACTTTTATGATGGAATAACTACAAAAGAAATTGACAACATAACATTACGAGCAATCGTGGATTTGATCGATGTGGAAACAAATCCAGATCTTGGACATGTGAATTATCAGTATGTGGCAGGCAAGCAACGTCTAAGCATGTTGCGTAAGGATGTTTATGGCGCCTACGAGCCTCCTCACCTTTACGAAATCGTAAAGAAAAATGTGGCCACTGGATTGTACACAGCAGAATTATTAACTTGGTATACAGAAGAAGATTGGAATAAAATGGAAGCCATGCTGGATCACGAAAAAGATGAACAGTATGGTTATGCGGCAATTGAGCAGTTGATTGAAAAATATTTGGTCAAAAACCGTGCCACAAAGGAAACATATGAAACACCACAGATTAGATACATGGTCGCGGCCGCTACTGTGTTTCACACAGAAGAACCCAACACAGCACGTATGCGATTCATCAAAGAATACTACAATGCCGCAAGTGATGGATTGTTTACTCTCGCTACTCCTGTGTTGGCTGGTCTTGGTACTCCTACTAAGCAGTTTAGCAGTTGTGTACTCATACGCAGTGATGACGATCTTGACTCCATATTTGCTAGTGGGGAAATGATGGCCAAGTATGCCAGTAAACGTGCGGGGATTGGACTGGAGATCGGTCGACTACGCCCATTGGGCTCCCCGATTCGCGGTGGCGAAATCATGCATACTGGTATGATCCCTTTCTTAAAGAAATGGTTTGGTGACCTGCGTAGTTGTTCTCAAGGAGGAATCCGTAATGCGTCTGCGACAGTTTTTTATCCTATTTGGCATCATCAGTTCGACGATCTCATCGTTCTTAAAAATAATCAAGGAACTGAGGAAACAAGGGTAAGGCACATGGACTATGGAGTGGTACTGAGTGCTTTCTTCTGGAGACGCTTCAAGAACAAGGAAGACATAACATTCTTTGATCCAAATGAAGTTCCAGACTTGTATGAAGCATTTTATAAAAACACTGAGTTGTTTGAAACGTTGTATGTTAAGTATGAAAAACAAAAGAGTCTTCGCAAAAAGACCATGAGTGCTGAAGAAGTATTCAAGAGTGGCATACTGAAAGAGCGTACTGATACTGGTCGTATCTATCTGGTGTTTATTGACAATGTGATGAAACAAGGACCGTTTGATCCTGAGTACCATACTATCTACCAAAGCAATTTGTGTTGTGAAATCCTATTACCTACAAAGTCCTTCAAACGTCTGGATGATGCTGAAGGCCGCATAGCGTTATGTACACTGGGATCCATCAACTGGGGAGCTTTCCGTAATCCAGAAGACATGCGCCGTGCTTGTCGTATACTGCAACGTAGCCTATGCAATATTTTAGATTACCAAGACTTCCTTTCGATCCAGAGCAAATTAAGTAACGACGAAATTAGTCCACTGGGTATCGGTGTTACTAATCTAGCTTACTGGCATGCCAAGCGTGGATTCAAGTATGGTGAACGGGATGCACTACAAGAAGTTAAAAGTTGGATGGAGCATCTTGCATTTTACTTGACTGAAGCCACAGTGGAGTTGGCAAAAGAAAGAGGTGCATGCACCACAAGTCAGCACACACGATATGGTCAAGGCATATTCCCTTGGGAATTACGAGCAGAGGGTGTTAATCAATTAGCAAACTTTGCCCCAGAACTTGACTGGGAAACACTGCGTACAAATATGAAACAATACGGAGTTCGCAATGCCACATTGATGGCTATTGCGCCAGTCGAAAGCTCAAGTGTTGTTATAAACAGCACTAATGGAATTGAGTTACCCATGAGCTTGATCAGTGTTAAGGAAAGCAAAGCAGGAAGTTTTGTACAAGTTGTTCCAGAATATCATAGACTGAAAAACAAATATCAAATGATGTGGGAACAAAAAGATTGTGACGGCTATTTGAAAACAGCAGCTGTTCTTGCCGCTTACGTGGATCAAAGTATCAGCACAAATACATTTTATAATCCAGCACACTGGGCAGATCGTAAAGTTCCAACCACACTGATTGCCAAAAACTTGATGCAGGCACACATGTGGGGCCTAAAAACTTTTTATTATAGCCTTGTGAATAAGCAAGGTAGTAAGGCAGATGATGAGATTGCTCCAGTCATGCTTGAACCAATCAACTTTGATGATGAAGAAAATTGTGAGGCTTGTAAATTATAATGTTAGAAACATGTTGCGATATATTGGTAGACGCTTACAAGCGTAATTGGATAACCAGTAGAGATGGTAACATTTCTATTCGACATCACGATCGTGATCATTTTTATGTCACTCCCAGCGGTGTGCGTAAACAACAGATGCAACCAGAGATGTTTAAAAAGATTGCCATATGGCGAACTATCAACAGTGGTGTTGGCAGTGCTGCATTTAACTATTCGTGGAGTGTTATTGAACAAACAGACTTGTCAGGTAACTTGGAACCCTCAGGAGAAATGCCCTTGCATTTTGGACTGCAACGTGAACTGGGCCAACACAAAGATGATGTGCGTGTGGTAGTGCATGTTCATCCCACTTATTGTATTGCGGCCATGCATGCCGGTATAGATCTCGGCACTATCTGTGATGCCTTTCCAGAACTGAATCGTTACACCAAAGTAGCACCCAATGTGGGCGATGTTGCTCCTATCAGTCAAGAGCTGGGAGATGCGTGTCATCGTAATTTAGGACTTGACCGAGACGGCAACATCAAGTTTGATATAGTAGGAATCAAAGGACATGGTGTAGTCGCAGTTGATGTTACTCCGTGGCGAGCATACGAACACATTGAACGATTAGAACACATTTGCAAGATAGTACTTGCATCAGGAAAATATTAATGTCAAAACAACAATACAATTTAACAACAAAAACAGACTATCTCAATCGCAAGATGTTTCTGGATCCAGCCGGCCCTGTAACCATACAGCGTTTTGAAGAAGTCAAATACAAAAAAATTGCAGACTTTGAAGCCACAGCACGTGGTTTCTTTTGGCAACCAGAAGAGATCAGTCTTACCAAAGATTCAAATGATTTCAAAGATGCCAGCGATGCAGTCAAACATATTTTCACCAGCAACTTGTTGCGTCAAACAGCATTGGACAGCTTGCAAGGACGGGGCCCAAGTCAAATCTTTATGCCAGTGATCAGTTTGCCTGAATTAGAAGCACTAGTCTTTAACTGGACCTTTTTTGAAACCAACATTCATTCAAAGAGTTATAGTCATATTATCCGCAACATTTACAATGTGCCCAAGGATGTGTTCAACACCATACATGACACCACTGAGATTGTTAACATGGCTTCAAGTGTTGGCAATTATTATGATGACTTACACAGAATTAATTGTGCAAAAGAATTGGGACAGCCTGTAGAGGAGACTGAACACATTCGAGCAATCTACATGGCATTGCATGCCAGCTATGCACTGGAAGCGTTCCGCTTTATGGTCAGCTTTGCCACCAGCCTGGCCATGGTAGAGAATAAGATATTCATGGGCAATGGCAATATCATCAGTTTGATACTGCAAGACGAACTGCTGCACAAAGGGTGGACAGCCTACTTGATCAATCAAGTGGTAAAAGAAGACTCTCGTTTTGCCCAAGCCAAACAAGAATGTGAAGCAGAAGTGTATGCATTGTACATGGATGTGATCCGTGAAGAAAAAGAGTGGGCCACATACTTGTTCAACAAGGGACCGGTTATTGGACTCAACGCAAACATTCTACGTGACTTTGTGGACTACACAGCAGTGGGGGCATTAAAAGATATTGGTATCAAATATAATAATCCTGCTCCCAAGTCAACACCTATCCCATGGTTCAACAAGCACGTTGATACCAGCAAGAAACAAACAGCACTGCAAGAAAACGAATCGACTAATTATGTCATCGGAGTTATGGGTGAAGGCATTGACTATGATGCTTTGCCTGTGCTATAATAACTGATTGGAGAGATTATGACAAACCCAGTTATTGTGTGGTCAAAGGATCACTGCCCTTATTGTGATCAAGCCAAAGCATTGTTAACACAACAAGGTGTTAAATTTGAAGAACGTAAAATTGGGCATGGATACACTAAGGAAGAATTGTTAGAGGCATTACCAAATGCTCGAACAGTCCCACAAATTATTATCAATGGAAAATCCATTGGTGGATTTACAGAATTGAGAAAATACATTGACGAAACCGGATTCAACGGTTCTGGATACTAAAAAGGAAACTAACATGTTAATTAATCGAGGCATCAAAGTTGGTGATGTGGTCACAATCAAAACCACCGCAGGCGAAGAAATTGTGGCCAAACTGGTAGAAGAGGGTGGTATGGGTGTTACCGTTAAGAAACCCCTGTGTTTAACAGCCACCAAAGATGGAATTGGCCTTGTACCTTTTTTGTTCACAACTGACCCAGATACAGAAGTTACCATAAATAGAAGTACTATAATGGTTTTGGCACCCACTATCAAAGATGCCGCAGATCGTTATATTGAACAAACCACAGGAATCAAATTAGTATAATGCCAGCAATAGCTAGAATTGGCGATTCAATCTCCACAGGTCATGGATGTGATGGAGCCACCACTCTAACCGGACCATCGGGCGATGTGTTTGCTAATGAATTAGGAGTTGAACGAGCCGGCGATCCTACTGTGTCTCATCGAGTATCAGGTAGAGGTTGCAGTGTTAGTCACGTTGCAGCAATAAATGCAGGTTCTGGAACTGTTTTTGTTAACAGCAGACCTGTTGCCAGAATAGGTGATTCTGCAGATGCTGGTTCAATTACTGGTGGATCAGGAACTGTCTTTGCAGGCTAACCAATTCGTTAGACATTTATTTTAATCTGCTGTATACTACAGCATAAGTATTCGTACTTCATATAAAGGATTATTAAAAATGGCTCAAAACAAACACGCAGAATTCACAAAGATCGTAGAAGCAATGGAAGCAGACTTTGAAAAGTTTTATGACAAGGAAGTTGGCGCTGCTGGCACCCGTGTTCGTAAACATTGTCAAGATTTGGCCAAACTGTGCAAAGACACACGTAACGATGTTACTGCAGTTAAAAACGCACGTAAAGAACCAAAGTAAGTCAACTAAATACTAGTCTAAGGCGTTGTATAAGTATACTGGAGATTAATATGAAACGGATTATTTTATCAATGCTGTTGTTGGCAGTAGCAGGCACAGCCAGTGCTCAGTGGCGTCATCACCATCATGGACACGGCCCAACAGTTATCTATAGAGACAACAATTGGGCTGCTCCGTTAATCTTGGGCGGTATTGTTGGTGCTGTTATTGCAAACCAACAACAATCTGTTGTTGTTCAACAACCGCCTGTGTATGTGCAACCGCAACCGGTATATGTACAACGACAAACTGTTTGTACAGAATGGAAAGAGATTCAATATCCCGATGGACAAGTCTATCGTGAAAGGACTTGTACACAATAATGGCCTACTCAGAAAAAGTTGTAGATCACTATGAAAATCCCAGGAATGTGGGATCTTTTGACAAGAGTGATCCTGATATTGGTACTGGTATGGTTGGTGCACCTGCTTGCGGCGATGTAATGAAACTACAGATAAAGGTTGACCATGCTACAGGTATTATTACAGATGCAAAATTTAAAACGTATGGCTGTGGATCGGCTATCGCAAGTTCGAGCCTCATTACAGAATGGGTCAAAGGAAAAACACTCGACCAAGCCGGATCAATTAAAAACTCCGAAATTGCCGAAGAACTAGCACTACCTCCAGTTAAGATACACTGTAGCATATTGGCAGAAGATGCCATCAAAGCAGCTGTAAATGATTACCGTAACCGAAACAGCCTGTAAACGTATTAAACAAAACCTAGCAAAGCGTGGCAAAGGCGTGGGTATTCGTATTGGTGTAAAGACTACAGGGTGTAGTGGATTGGCCTACGTGTTGGAATATGTGGACGAATACACAGCTGAAACGGGTGTTACCAACTATGCTCAAACTGACTTTGTGGTATTGATTGATGCCAAAAGCCTAGTGTATCTAAATGGCTTGACTATGGATTGGGTTCGCAATGGACTCAATGAAGGATTTGACTTTGTGAATCCAAATGAGAAGGATCGCTGCGGTTGTGGCGAGTCCTTTAGAATATAAACCAAACCGATTGACTGAGTAACGGAACTAAGCTATAATAATAGCTATGTTTAACTATCGGAGATTATTTTGAGTATGCACTTGCATCATCCCAGTCTTAGCCTCAACGGCAAGAAGAAGGGCAAACAAAAATTCGCATCAGCAGAACACGCAAGGAAGGCTAGAGATTTGGACGAATCGTGGAAAGAAATTCAAAAGCGTTGGGGTGTCGAAGCAGAAGACCGTAAACGTCGTCGTGCAATGACAGCTGAGCCGCTGAAAGGCCATTACAGTTTGGCTATTCCAGAAGGCCGAAGCACAGCACATATTCCCAGCAGAGACACTGGCGGCAATGCCACACTGGCACCTGCCAAAGTTTATACAGGAACCAAAGTAAAAGGTATTGCAACCATGCACAAGAGCAATGCAGTGCCGGTGTTTAGTGATGAACAAGCAGTTGACATCAGTCGTATGAGGCGTTAAACTATAAACATAGTATTTTGTACAAGGCATATAGATGATAATTACATATTACCCCAATAGGTTTTGAGGTAATACAGCAGCAGGCTTTTAACGCACAAGGAGATGTATCGAAGCCATATTATAAACGGAACCAGCAATTCCTATTCCAGCGTAAAGGAGAAACAACATGATACGCATCATAAAAGCAGTAGTATTGGCATTGGCAATGCTGATGGTAATAGCAGTGGGATATAGAGCAACAATTTACAAGCTCGATAATCTCAAACAAACTCAGTTGGACGCTAGTCCAATCACAGCTAAAATGAGACAAACACAACTGGATTGTTTAGCTCGTAACATATACCACGAAGCAGGCGGCGAACCTTTTGAAGGTAAAGTAGCAGTAGCACAGGTAACAATCAACAGAGCAGCCAGCGGCCAATTCCCAGGAGACATCTGCCGAGTGGTTTATCAAAAGAACATAATATATGAACGTGTACTTTGCCAATTCAGTTGGTATTGCGAACAAGCAACCGTCAAGAAGCCGCTGAATGGCCCAGTCTATACCGAAAGTATGGAAGTGGCAAAAAAAGTTCTGTTAGAAGGATTTCGATTAGCATCTATCAAAGATGCACTTTATTTCCACGGTGATTATATTAATCCAGGATGGAAACGAGAACGAGTGGCCCATGTTGGTCGGCACATTTTTTACAAATAAGGATACAAAATGAACACAGAAAAAATTACCAAGGGAATTCGCGATTTGTTTGACTTGAATTTGTGGGTACAAAACATTAAAGAACATGCTCCACACGTCAGTGCAGAAACAATGGGATGGGTTGCTGTGATTCTGTTGCACTTGGCCACAATCCCAACAATGCTGGCTGTACTTACTGGTTTAACTGAAAAAATGCCACCAGTTGACATGGTTTTGTTCAGTTGGGTAGGGTTGTTCTGCTTTTTCCTAAAAGCAGCTATTCAAAAGGACTTTTTAAACATTGTAACAATTGGATTTGGGTTCTTTGTACAAGCTGCCATGCTGGCATTAATTGTATTCAAGTGATTAGCGGATAAATATTAGATAATTAAGGAGCACCTAACATGCCATCAGGATTTCAAAACGACACAAATCAGCTACAAGCTGAAATGTACAGAGTGATTATCACAATGAGTAATACAACATATTACCCAACTGCAGACACCGCAGACAACGGCGGTGTCACACCCAGCTCAGCAGACAGCTTTGCCACATTGCCAACCACACTGGCCAAAGGTAGAGCCCGTGCTAGAGGAAACATGCGCTTCCGCAATGTGGTAAATCGTCTAACAGGGCTGGCCGATTGTCAAATTCGCGATCTTACCATCACAGAAGCCAACGGTGATGCACAAGCAACCAGTTTGGCATTCACTGTTGCTTATGAGCGTCCTGCGTTTATTGCACTGACAGGCACAGCCGTTGGATCAACCACAGTTGGCAACGACATTGCCAATGCTGCAATGGATTCAACAGCCAAGGTAATTGCCAATGCTGTGGCAACTGGCATTCGTGATGTAACAACTGTGGATCACACCCGTGTGTATGACGGCACAGAAGCACTGGACACACAACAAGCTATCACAGTTACCACAACTGGAGCAACTGCTAGCCAGACTTTGGGAACTGTGTCTGTGGCAATTATCGATGAATCAACTTTGTTCGATTGAAATAATTAAATGATATTGGCTTGGTTGTTACTCCTTACTGGTCTCACCATTTCAGCGGTTGCAATTTACTACTCAGTAGTAGGTTTGACCGCTATATTTTCAGCGGCCGTGATTCCAATTATTATCATGGGGTCTGCATTGGAAGTTGGCAAACTTGTATGCGCCTCTTGGCTCAAAGCCAATTGGACTCGCGCACCTGCTTACATGAAGTACTACATGATTTCAGCAGTAACTATACTGATGATTATCACCAGCCTGGGCATTTTTGGATTTCTAAGCAAAGCACACAACGATCAAAACTTGGTGTCAGGCGATGTACAAAGTAAAATAGCAATCTATGATGAAAAAATCAAGACCGCACGAGAAAATATTGAAACCAACCGCAAGCAACTCAAACAAATGGATGAGGCAGTTGACCAAGTCATGGGCCGCAGTTCAGATGAAAAGGGTGCCGACAAAGCAGTTGGCATACGGAAAAATCAGTCCCGTGATCGTGTTGCTTTGGCCAAAGACATTGAAGCCAACCAAAAACTTATTGCTACTCTTAATGACCAAGCCGCACCAATTCGTGCAGAAGTACGCAAAGTAGAAGCTGAAGTTGGTCCGATAAAATACATTGCCAAATTCATCTACGGCGAACACGGCGCAGACGAAAACATGTTGGAACGTGCAGTAACATGGATCATCATACTGATTGTTATTGTGTTTGATCCATTGGCAGTTATCATGTTGCTGGCCGCACAAATGACATTTGGCTGGTTGCGCGAACAGAAAAAAGCAGAGGGTGACAGCCTGACCACGGAGAGTGACCACAACATAGTTGTTGAACCTACTGTCACAGCACAAGAAAAAATTAAAACAGATTTTGAGGGTGTACGTGAACCCGGCGGCGAGTGGATACAAACCGGCCCGGAATTTGCAACACAGTCAAACAACACACACACAGAACCAGTTCCAAGCGAAACGCCGTTGACAGCACTAGGAGGTGATATAACTGCACCGGAGTCGCAAACAGTAGACAATCTGGATCAATGGAACAAAATGATTGAAACAGCTGAGAAAGCAGCTGCTGAACCCGAAGTGACCACTGTTGAAGAACGTGTGGCCAAGGGTGAAACTTATATCGCCGGCCTTGGCCAAGAAGTTGTACTTGAAGCTGATTTACCTCAAGACGAGTCAAAAAAAAAGACTTACATGATCAAAGATCCTCAGGGACAACTACAAACCAAGAACCGATAATAACATATGTACAGAACGAAGAACAAAACTCACCCAGTTCAATTTGGTCAAAGGTCAATTCACAATTAAACTTAAAATCAAGAGACCAACTATACATAGAGTATTCAGCAGATAAATTTGAAGGATTAGCAGTTGATCAAGATTTAGACAACGAATTTTATAACTTCATTGAAGATATTAAAAATAATGGACCCAGATTTTATGGGTATACACCAGAACAATTGGAAAACTTTGTAAGCAGGATATATGAACTTAGGAAGAATAACTCTAATAACGCCACCTGACAAACTGTTTAATATGAATATCAGTTACTTGCTGGTCAAGCCAAGTAACCATATCAAACAACAGTTTCAAACTATTTTGAGCGCAAGTATAGACGATATCAATGTGTTCATTTTTGACAATGACGACACAGACATTGGTTGGATGTTGAGTGTTTGTCAACAAGCAGAATGTATAATTGTTGATGTTGATAATTGTGATGCAATTACGAAAAAATTTGTTAGTTTTATAATAGCACAACCAAATGCAAACTATATCACTACTGACGAAACAACACCTTACAATCTCATAAGTAAAAATAGAATCTACGATTTGGATTGTATTGTAGAACAAATAAAAAATAGCCAAGATCAAGAAGAAGAGGATGATGATGATACACAAGAAGAGTAGGGGCACAACAGTTTTTGTCAAGGATGGCGAAAACATAAATCAAGCCCTTCGTCGTTTCAAACGAAAAATCGATGACAGCAAGCTGTTAGACACTCTTAGAGAAAAAGAGTTTTATGAAAAACCCACCACTGAACGCAAACGTAAAAAGGGTGCTGCCAAAAGTCGTTGGCGCAAACAATTGCGTGATCAACAACTTCCACCAAAACTCTATTGACATAACACAACAAGTCTGTTATAATATAAGCTCACTATGAAAGAGCTTACATGGCAAAGACAGATATCATGATCGATTTGGAAACTTTGAATACCACTCCGGATTCAACTATCCTCACAATCGGTGCAGTAAAATTTGATCCGTTTGGATCAGAACTCAAAGAACCCGACATGGACAGCTTCTACGTTAAAGTAGATTTGGATAGCTGTGACCGAATTGGCCTTACTACCAACGATGATACTATTGCTTGGTGGGCCAAGCAAAGCAAGGAAGCACAAGAAGCTGCATTTGATCCAGACGGAAGAATTGACATTGCGGATGCGTTTGCACAACTGTACAAATTTTGTTGGGGTGCCAAGCGTGTATGGGCAAATGGATCGTGTTTTGACATTATAATTTGCGAACATGTGTTCCGTAAAATTGGCAAGGCAATCCCGTGGAGTTTTTGGGAAGTGCGTGATGTGCGCACAGCATTTGATCTTGGTATTAATCCACAGCGTCCTCCAGTCACAGCACACCATGCATTGGAAGATGCTTGGAATCAAGCAGTGGGTATTCAAAATGTGTATAACACACTGCGTACCAGCACAACAAGCGGCGGCACTTATATTGCTCCGTTTTCAAAGGAAAGATAATATGGAAGCACAAACAAAAGAAGCCATGGACATTCTCCAAGAAGAATGTGCTGAAGTTATACAAGCGGTAAGTAAGATCAGCAGATTTGGACTTGATAATCTCAAGCCGGGCAAATCCAAAACTAATAGGGAACATCTTGAAGAAGAACTGGGCGATATGATGGCTATGGTAGAAATACTGCAAGAGTTGGATATTGTAAGTTTTACCAATATCGAACGGGCCGCAGAAGCCAAGCGTGAAAAACTTAAAATATGGTCAAACATTTTTAGCAAAGACAATGTTTGAGAGATAAATAAATTTGTAGAACGCCGCGAGGGTCTACAAGTTTCTTGCTTAATTAAAAGGAGATTATTATGAGCAAAATCATCGGTATCGATTTAGGTACAACAAATAGCTGTGTGGCAGTACTGGAAAACGGAGTTGCCAAAGTAATTGAAAACAGCGAAGGTGCTAGAACAACACCATCAATCATTGCATATACAGATAAAGAAATCCTAGTAGGTGCAACAGCAAAACGACAAGCAGTCACAAATCCCAAGAACACACTGTACGCAGTCAAACGTTTGATTGGCCGTAAGTTTGACGAAAAAGAAGTCCAAAAGGATATTGACCTGATGCCTTACGGCATTGTCCAAGCTGACAACGGCGACGCATGGGTCGAAGCCAACGGCGAAAAACTAGCACCACAACAAGTCAGTGCTGAAATTCTTCGCAAGATGAAAAAAACAGCGGAAGACTATTTGGGCAAAGAAGTAACACAGGCTGTTATCACAGTGCCAGCTTATTTCAATGACAGCCAACGTCAAGCCACTAAAGATGCTGGACGCATTGCAGGCTTGGAAGTGTTGCGTATTATCAACGAGCCCACAGCAGCTGCATTGGCCTACGGTGTCGACAAGGCAGATAAACGTGATCGCAAGATTGCGGTGTATGACTTGGGTGGTGGTACATTTGATATCTCCATTATTGAAATTGCCAACATTGACGGTGACAAGCAAATTGAAGTGTTGAGTACAAACGGTGACACATTCCTAGGCGGAGAAGACTTTGACCAACGCTTGATGGACTATTTGGTTGATGAGTTCAAGAAAGAAAACGCTATTGATCTTAAGAAAGACATGTTAGCATTGCAACGTTTGAAAGAAGCTGCTGAAAAAGCCAAAATTGAATTGTCGTCGGCTCAGTCAACAGCAGTGAACTTGCCATACATCACAGCAGATGCAAATGGTCCCAAACACATGAATGTAACCATCAGTCGTGCCAAGTTTGAAGGCATGGTGGATGAACTAATTGCTCGCTCAATTGAGCCATGCAAGATTGCCATGTCAGATGCCAAAGTAACTGCCGCAGACATTGATGAAGTTATTCTTGTGGGCGGCCAAACACGCATGCCCAAAGTACAAGAAGCAGTTGAGAAACTGTTTGGCAAGACTCCACGCAAAGATGTCAACCCAGACGAAGCGGTTGCAGCTGGCGCAGCTATTCAGGGCGCAGTGTTGAGCGGTGACAAGACTGATGTGTTGTTGTTGGACGTTACACCATTGACACTGGGTATTGAAACAATGGGCGGGGTGTTTACCAAGCTGATTGCCAAGAACACAACTATCCCAACCAAACACAGCCAAACATTCAGCACAGCGGATGACAACCAACCAGCTGTGACCATCAAGGTTGCACAGGGCGAACGGGACTTGTTCCGTTACAACAAGCTGTTGGGTGATTTTAACCTTGAAGGTATCAACCCAGCACCACGTGGTACACCACAGATTGAAGTTACTCTTGACATCGATGCCAATGGTATCCTCAATGTGAGTGCTAAAGATAAAAACACTGGCAAAGAAAATAAGATCACTATCAAGAGTGATTCAGGATTGACTGAAGCTGAAATTCAACGCATGGTTCAAGAAGCTGAGGAAAATGCAGAGTCTGATAAGAAACAAGCAGATTTGATCAATGCTCGCAACAGTGCAGAAGGTACTACTCACAGCATCAAGAAAGACTATGAAGAGTATAAAGAACAGTTGACTGAAGAAGAACGCACCAAGTTTGACGATGCAGCCAAAGCTGTGTCAGAAGCATGTGCTGGCGAAGATAAAGAAGCAATTGACAAATCAGTCAACAGTTTCTTTGAAGCTGCTGGACCAGTCATGACCAAGAAGCAAGCTGCTGAGTCTGCCAAGGCAGAAGCTGAGAAACAGGCTGCTGAAAAAGGTGAACAAACTGTGGATGCCAGTTTTACAGAAGTTGACACCGGCGATAAAAAGTAATACAATGTAAATATGCAGGATGCCTTCGGGGTCCTGCAAGGTTCTTGCTTATTTAAAGGAGAAAATTATGAACCAATCAAACTTGAGAACTATAGATGCAGCGCATCTTGCCAATCTCAGCAGAGCACTTGTGGGATTTGACCGTTACTTTAACGGACACTTTGCCAACACAAACGGAAATTATCCGCCACACAACATTGTAAAGTACAATGAAACACACTACGGCATTGAAGTGGCAGTTGCTGGATTTAGCAGGGAAGAAATTTTTGTGGAGGTTGACCAGGATCAACTTACTATTACCGGTAAGAAGATTTCGGAAATTGACAGCAAGGAATACCTGCATCGCGGTTTGGCCGCAAGGGACTTTGAACAAACGTATACTCTTGCTGAGTACATGACTGTTAGAGGTGCAGAAGTCAAGGACGGCATGCTTAAAATTGAAATTGAGCGTGTGGTGCCAGATGCACTGAAGCCTCGACAAATAACAATTAAATAACAAACCAAGGGGAAGGCAACTTCCCCTTTTAACAAAGAGAAAATATGTCAAGTACAGATGTCGCAATCGACGAAAAGATCAAAGTAGTTATTTCAGAACCCAAACGATGGAAGGTTATCTTGTTGAATGATGACTCAACACCTATGGAATTTGTTATCAGTGTGTTGACTGAAATTTTTAAACACACAAGAGAACAAGCAGCAGACATCATGATACAAGTACATGAAACCGGCAGCGGCATTGCAGGTATTTACAGTTTTGAAATTGCAGAAGCCAAAGCTGTTGAAGCAACCAATCTTGCTAGAACAAATTCGCACCCATTACAAATCAAATTGGAAGAAGAATGAGCCTACGGGACCTAACACACGATGCACATAAAGCAGCAGAAACACAACCATTTGTGAAGATTTTATTCTCGGGTAACATCGATCCCAAGTTGTATGCCACATTTTTAAAAAATCAGCATCCTTGTTATGATATTTTAGAAGCATACGCCATGTTGTCAGGTGTGTTAACTGGTCTCCCAGATATTCGTCGTGCTGGCAAAATCAATGCTGACTTTTTGGAACTTTGGAAAGAAGAACAAGAGCCTGTCATTGTTCCAGCAGTGAAACGTTACATGGATCACATTGTGTCAATTAAAGATGATCCTAAAAAGCTGATGGCACATGTGTATGTTCGACACATGGGCGATTTGGCCGGTGGACAAATGATCAGCAAACGTGTGCCAGGCAGTGGCACAATGTATCAATTTGAAGACCCAGATGCGCTGAAAGCTGCAATACGTGAACGCATCAGTGACGATATGGTAGACGAAGCTATCATTTGTTTTGGATTTGCCACAGACATGTTTAAAGAAATGCTGGACGTGACCCATGAGTAATGTATGGGACACACTGATTAACATCGAAAAGTATTTCGAACAGCAATTTTACGCAACAGGCAGTATCATCAACGAACCGGGAATGGATCGTTTTAATCAACCAGGTTGGGTAAACAAAGTATGGGCCAGCAGCAGATATCGCAGAGCACACATTGATGTTGTGGATGCTAGAGAAACCAAAGGTTTATGGATGATGCATTGTTGTGTATTTCCGCATACCCATAATCCTGCGCCAATCTTTGGATTTGATGTAATTGCCGGCAAGAACAAGATCACTGGTTGTTTTATTGATTATAGCCCAGCAGGCGATGCGGAACATCCCATGATTGATTATTTTGGCGACGAAGTTGCTCGATATGATTGGAACAAAAAACGCAAATTGCCAGAGTGGGCCGAGCGTATTTTCAGTGAACACATGGTGGCTGCGGGTAATGTAAGTGATGAAACTGAGCTTAAACAAATAACAAGTTTGGCACATGTACTGGTTAATCATTATTTGGAATCGGTGAGCGAAACAAATAGCACAGCCAACAATACTGCAAAATCACAGAATTACTACTGTGAGAATCAAAAGCAAAATCCACACACGCCCAAAGTTATGGTTAGTTTAGGGCTCAGTGAAGAGGATGTACAGATTTTCATTCAGGATTGTTTGTTTCCTGAAATAGCATAAATATTACACTATGCGTGTAATTGATATTTTATTAGAAGCAAGCGGCGGCATGTGGGATCGCATGCACGAACGCCGCATGGGCAAAAACATACAGTTTAGTAAAAATGGTGTAACTTTAGATTTGGCTGAAGTTCAGGTATTTCCACAAGATCCCAAGCTGTCATCATACAAGGATCAAACAGGTACTCAACCAGATGCATCCACAACTGTAAAATCCACAAAACAACCTGCGGCCAAAACAGCCCTTGCGCCATTACCCAAAGCTATTGATCCAGAATCTATAGAACCATTGGAAGTTGAGCAAGAATTAGAACCAGAACAAGAACAACTAGCAGAACGTGCGCCAGCAACTCCTGTGGATGTAGCACACACACAGATCATGTTGGATGACGTTACTGCATGGATTGAAAGTCAAGGAGCTGCTATTGAATATGCACCGCCTCCCGCTAATTCAGATGCAGCTGCTATTGTAGTTATTTTATCAGGTGACGGCCAGCCAGCTGATCCCAATGATCCAGAATCTGTAGAGACTGCACCACAAAAACTTGCATTTGTCAAATGGACCAAAAAGAAATCAACAGACATGCCCCCCATCTTTTGGAAAACTATTGAATTTGAACGTGCATCGGGCTGGGTACAAGGCAATGTAGGTAAGAGTGCCACAGCCAAAGCAGCTGCAATCAAAATTGATCCGTCAGACTTTGTGGTTGCAGAACAGAAATACGCAATTGGAAATATTCCAAACGAAGTAGCAAATAATTTAGCTTCACGTGGTCAGGAGTTTCCACCAGAACTAAAAGCTGGTATACCAGCATTGTTAAACGACTTGTTAAGCAATTCAACACCAGTTCCTACCTCGGGTATTGATCATTTCCATCGTGAGATTGAAGTTGTGCTGGGTGAAACAGCTGCACCAATAGCACTTGCCAACAACAAACGTGTAAGCGGTGCATATCAAGATGTAGCTATACAATTGTTGGCGCCAGCAGAATTAACATGGGCAGATTTTACAGAAGTTGCTTATGGGAAAAAAGGCGGCAAGTTAGAAGATTGTACCATGTATGCTGGTGATTTTACACTAATGGTAAGTAGCAAAGACTCAACAGGTGGAAGCCCTGCCAGTTTGACTGGATTTGTAGAAACACTGGACAAGCGGCCCGACGAGTTTGGAAAAGGCACACCGTTTCATAACAAATATAGAAGTATTTTAAAAATTATTCGTATTATCTATGACAACAGTGCAAAAGATGGAATTGTTTTGGCCGCACTGGCATTGAAAATTATTAATAGTCAAGAAGCAGGTTATATATTCAGTATCTATGCCAACGGCGGCGGCAACATGGCCGATGCGCAGAATTTTCCTAATTTACCAGATGTTATAAAAGCCAAAAAGCTGATAGGGCAAAAGATAGTTAACAAAGCTGGGCAAACAGTGGATGCAAAAATTGGAGTGGATGTTAACAATCACAAGTATCAATTTGGTTATCACTTGTTGGGTAATCTAGCTGTGTTGATTAAGAAAAAGTTAAATGCTGATGTTCCTAAAATTACCAAGATGTTCAAAGCAGTGTTGAATCGTGCTGATATGGTACAGGTTTATACCACTGTTAAAAAGAATAATCAAGGCATATGGTACGACAATTTTAATGTGGTTTGGCCGCCCACTTTCAGTGGAACTATTCAAATTGAATCGGACCATTACACAGCCAATGCAAAAGCCGGCAAGAAAATTAGTTTTGTATTCAAATAATCACACATTCATAACAACAAACCTGTATACAACAGCACTGCATTGGTAGAACATCATACTGGAGCCTGAGAAATTGTAACATGGACACAGGAGAAAAACAATGCGCCTACCAATTTGGATAACATCGTTGCCTAGAATGGATAATTGGGATTATCATTATAACAATCTCGTGGCGCAACACAATCAATATGATTATAAACCAGGTCATAGTCTCAAGATTGATGACCCTGCTATGGCATGGGATAACTTGTACAACAAGTTTTTAGAACGCACACAAGAAATCTTAGGCCCGTTGAACATACATTGGCATCATCCAAAACAAAATAAATTTTGTTGGCTTTATACTGCAAATAAAAATCACTACAAGGGTGGAATACATCAGCATTTGACGAGTTCCACTATCAACGGTGTGTATTATTTTTCTGTTCCCCACAACAAGGATTACGACGATTCAGCCATATCTTTCTACGATAACCATCAGAATGAAATATGGACCTACAAGCCAAGAGAATTGGATTTGATAATCATGCCCAATTACTTGCATCATCAGCCATTACCATGTAACAATGACAGTTATAGGTTTTCTATCAATATGGAAATTGTTTGCGATTGGCCAGAAAAATTTGGACCTAACTTGGGCCAATTGAACTGGCCAGAACTTGCAGACGTGTAACAGCATTAAGGGCCCACCGGGTCTCTTTTAATAATGGTGAAATTGTAACATATTTGTAATATCAGCACCCCAATAATACGATAAATATGGTATGAAAGCCAAAACTTATCGTAGTATTTTCATTTCAGACGTACATTTAGGAACTAGAGATTGCCAAGCAGACAAGTTAAACAACTTTCTCAAACACAACACCTGTGACACGTTGTACCTTGTGGGCGATATTATTGATGCTTGGAAGATTCAACAAAACACCTGGCGATGGAAACAAAGTCACACCAATGTGGTACGCCGTGTACTGGGACATGCCAAACGTGGAACCCGTGTGATTTACATAGCAGGAAATCACGACGAATTCTTAAGACCCATGCTGCCATATGGATTCAGTTTTGGTCTAGTGGAAATACACAACCAAATAGAACACATAGGTGCCGACGGCAAACACTACTTAGTCACGCATGGTGACTTGTTCGATGGCATTACTAGACTAGCACCTTGGTTAGCCTTCTTAGGAGATAAAGCATATGATATCATCCTTAGTATCAATAGTAAGTACAATTGGCTACGTCATCGTATGGGTTTTGGTTACTGGAGCCTTAGCCGTGTTCTTAAGCACCGAGTTAAAAAAGCAGTAGACTTTATATTCAAGTTTGAAGAGAATTTGGCCAACTACTGTAAGAAGCGCGGCTTTGATGGGGTCATCTGCGGACACATACATCACGCTGAAATCAAAGAGATCAACGGTGTGATGTACATGAATGACGGCGACTGGGTGGAGTCATGCACATCATTGGTAGAACATCACAGCGGCCATTGGGAAATCATAACTTGGATCAAGGAGAAAGACGATGTGGTTACTGATACTGATAGCGGTTCACGTGAACAATCCACAGGACGTTCCGGGAAGAATAGAGCTGGCATTCAAGGACCAGATCAGTTGCGAGATGGCCTTGGCGTCAATGAAGTGGCAACTAAAGTTTAATAATTTTAAGGTAGAAGGCGTATGCAAACGACAATAAGCGATAAAATTACCATTGTGGTTCCTTGTAAGAATGAAGAGAACTATATTCATCATTTGTTAGATTCACTACATGGACAAAACATTGGTGCTACTAAAATTATAATAGCCGACTGTTCCACTGACAATACAAGACAAGTAATAAGAGATAATAGTTCTGGATTGAACGTTGAAATCATTGATGGTGGACCAGTTAGTATTGCCAAGAACAATGGAGCAAGACTAGTCACCACACCCTACATATTATTCATTGATGCCGATGTTCGATTTTTTAAGAAAACCGTGATTCGAGATGCTGTCAACACAATTGAATCAAAGAATTTAGATCTCATTGGGTTGAGTATTAAATGCTACGATAAAGATCCAAGAGCAAAGCTGGGTTTTGTTATTTTTAACACAATAAACCACGCATTGAAATTTTTTAGTCCTTTTGCTGTGGGTGCGTTCATGCTGACTCGCAGAGATCGTTTTGAAGAGTTCGGCGGCTTCCCAGAAAACTTTTCGACATCAGAAGATTTCTTCTTATCAAGAATGTATAGTCCACGAAAGTTTAGAATCATCCGCCATCACTTTGGACAAGATAGCCGTAGATTTAAAAAGATGGGCTATATGGGCATGGCCAAATATCTAGTCAAGAACTTTGTGAATCGCAACAACAAGAAGTACTGGGATAAGTTAGATAATAGCAAATATTGGAGTTGATGTAATATCAATGTAATCACTAATTGCTTAAATAGTAGCGTACTACAATGGTACACACTCATAAAACCCCAAGGAGCATCACATGAGATTTGAAGACCTAGCCGCAAGATTAGTATCTGTAGAAGCCAAATTAGCAACTCTAACTGGCACATCAGTTAACATACACAGTGCCACAAGCATTGAAGAATTAGACGCAAGATTGTCTATTGTTGAAGTTCAAGTTGATCAATTGATCACAGTGAAGATTCAATCACAAATTGAAGCAATTGTGGCTGCACCAGCCGCTGACGCTTCAGTAGCAGTTGAAGCAGTTGTTGCATTATCAGCAAGCTCAGATGTTCCAGCAGCCGCTGACATTGTTGCTGATGTTGTCACAGCACAAGTAGAAGCAGCATCAGTTGAGCATTCTGAAGTTGCTGGAATTATTGCAGCCGCAGTACAAGCAGTTGTTGAAGCATCTCCAGAAGTTGTAGTTGACTCTGCGGCAATCACAGAAGCTATTATGACAGCAGTTGCTGACATGCCAGCACCAACACCAGAAGTTGCAGCAGAGGCAGCAGCCGCTGTTGCTGAAATTATTGCCGCAGCCACAGGTGAAGCAGTTGCTCCAGAAGTACACCAACAAGTTGCTGAAGCAGTTGCTACTCCTTCTGACACAGCATTGGACGCTATTGAATATCGTTTATTTGTTGCTGAAGCAAAAGTTGATAGC
>Ga0214919_10001552_pt1 | contig 37344 bp, 38 predicted proteins | sample LL1503_MetaG_FD_177994 | JGI IMG/M metagenome (GOLD analysis project Ga0214919, IMG submission 177994) | Freshwater microbial communities from Lake Lanier, Atlanta, Georgia, United States - LL-1503 | ecosystem: Environmental > Aquatic > Freshwater > Lake | place: USA: Georgia | collected...
GCATAATTTAATATCTCAATGATTACTTGGCTTAAAGGAGGTTATTGGGATTAACTGAAACAGTAAGAATATGGGGTTCGATTCCCCCCAGCTCCACCATTCACTAGTTAGAGTAAGAAGCCACCGAGAGGTGGTTTTTTTATACCCACAAAAAATAAGAGAACCTCTTATTTTGACAAAAAAGCTACAAAGTCTTATACTTGTTCAAATTTGAACAAGTATTGATAATATTATGGGTAAAAAAGAAAAAAAACTTAATCCTGATGTCCATTTTAGATTGCTTCATACTCTTTCTGATGATCAATATATTACACAGAGAGATTTAGCTAAGAAATTAGGAATCAGTTTAGGCGCAGTTAATTATTGCTTAAGAGAGTTGATTAAGATTGGGCATATTAAAGCTAATAATTTTAAAAATAATCCAAATAAAATAGGGTATTTTTATTTAATTACACCGTTAGGTATAAAAGAAAAGGCTATATTAACTAATGATTTTTTAAAGCGTAAATTATCCGAATATAATGCTTTAAGGGCTGAAATTAAATCTATTAAATCTAATTTAAAAACATGAATATCATTTCTTATTTTTTTTATTTACAAATCAAATCAATAGCATGAAAAAAAAATTAATCTTACCGGTTATTTTGTCTGGGGGGTCGGGGACTAGACTTTGGCCCATTTCAAGACTGGGACTGCCAAAACAATTTTTAACATTACCAAATTGTAAATTAAGTCTTTTTCAACAAGCTATTCAGAGGATTTTAAAACTCTCAGATCGTTATAGCCTTCATAAAATTTTAATTATAGCTAATGAACAACATCGATTTTTAGCTTTAGATCAATCAAGTGATTTAGAGGAAGATACGTGTGAATTTTTTTTAGAGCCAGAAGGCCGCAATACTGCCCCCGCTATGACATTAGCGGCATTATATGCAACAAAAGAAAATGAAGACCCTGTATTATTGGTTATTCCATCTGATCAGGTAATTTATGATGAAAAACCTTTTTTAGAATGTTTACAAAAAGGTATTGATGAAGCGTCAGAAGGCTCAATGGTTGTTTTTGGAATTAAACCAGATCGCCCAGAAACTGGATTCGGATATATTAAAACAAGTTATGAAGAAGGAACTCATGATGTATTGAGCGTGATTGAATTTAAGGAAAAACCAAATCTAAATCTAGCAAAAGAATATTTTAATAGTGGCGAATATTTTTGGAATAGTGGTATTTTTGTTATGAAAGCAAGTGTTTGGTTAAATGCAATCGAAAAATGTAGGCCAGATATATTAATGGCAACACAAAAAGCATTCAATCAGCGTACTATAGACAAAAAATTTATTCGCCCAGACTTTGATTTATTTAATCTAATTCCAAGCGAGTCAATTGATTACGCTGTTATGGAAAAATTATTTGGCCTTCATAACATTAAATTAATATCTCTTAATGCAGGTTGGAATGATTTAGGCTCCTGGGATGCTGTTTGGAAAATGGGCTCGAAAGATGACAGAGGGAATGTTTTTTACGGAGACACTCTGACTTCAGATATAAATAATTCGCTTATTTATTCAAATGATCGCTTGGTTGTAGCTCACGGCATCAAAGATTTGGTAATTATAGAAACAATTGACTCCGTTTTAATAATTAATAGAAATCAAACGCAGATAGTGAAGGATATAGTTAATAAACTTACTTTACAAAATAGAGAAGAACGAAATTTACATCGTAAAGTTTTACGTCCTTGGGGCTGGTTCGATACTTTAGATGAAGGCCGGGGATTTAAAGTGAAACGCATATTAGTTAATCCAGGCGCAAGCTTAAGCCTACAAAGACATTCAAAACGTGCTGAGCATTGGGTTGTAGTAAAAGGGATTGCAGAAATTATTTGTGAAGAAAAAAAAATTATTTTAAACGAAAATGAATCTACTTTTATTCCTCTAGGATCAAAACATCAGCTTTCTAATCCAGGAAATGATACCCTTGAAATTATTGAAGTTCAGTCCGGAAGCTATTTAGGTGAGGATGATATCGAGCGTTTAGAAGATAACTATGGAAGGATAAATTTTGGTTAAAAGAGCATTAATCACTGGTATTACAGGTCAGGACGGCGCATATTTAGCAGAGTTTCTTTTGAGCAAAAATTATATTGTGCATGGCGTTAAGCGTCGTGCATCTTTATTTAATACTGATCGTATCGATCATCTATATCAAGATCCGCATGTTGATAATAAAAATTTCATACTTCATTATGGAGATCTTACAGATTCAACTAATTTAATTCGTATTATTCAGCAAACTCAGCCTGATGAAATTTATAATTTAGCAGCGATGAGTCATGTAGCTGTAAGTTTTGAGACACCAGAATACACGGCTAATGCTGATGGAATTGGCGCTTTAAGAATTTTAGAGGCAATTAGAATTCTAGGTATGGAGAAAAAGACAAAGTTTTATCAAGCATCTACCTCAGAGCTTTATGGGATGGTTCAAGAGACGCCTCAGAAAGAAACTACCCCTTTTTATCCAAGAAGCCCTTACGCTGTAGCTAAATTATACGCTTACTGGATTACTGTTAATTATAGAGAAGCTTATGGTATTTTTGCTTGTAATGGAATCTTATTTAATCACGAATCTCCTGTGCGCGGAGAAACGTTTGTTACGAGAAAGATTACCCGCGCACTATCGCGAATTAAATTAGGCCTTCAGGATCGCTTGTATTTAGGCAATATTGATTCACTTCGCGATTGGGGGCATGCTAAAGATTATGTTGAGGCTCAGTGGCTGATGCTTCAGCAAAAAAAACCAGAAGATTTTGTTATAGCAACAGGGCAACAATACAGTGTTCGTGATTTTGTAGATATTGCAGCAAAAGAACTGGGTATGGAGATTCGATGGCAAGGCAAAGGATTAAATGAAGTTGGATATTTAGTTAACCATTCTTCTTTTAAAGATACTGCAAAGCCTTCTAAAAATAAAAAAAATAATGAAAAGTTAATAATCTCAATTGACCCACGATACTTTAGACCAACTGAAGTTGATACTCTTTTAGGTGACGCGCGTAAAGCTAAAAAAATATTAGGCTGGACACCCAAAATCTCATTCAAAGAATTGGTTACCGAAATGGTTAAACAGGATTACATTTTAGCTCAGCGTGATGAACTTATAAAAACTCATGGTTACCAAGCTATGAATTATAACGAATAGATTTTTTGATTATCAATTTATAGAAATCAACATTTATTATGAAGCTTAATTCAAAGATATACATTGCAGGGCATCGAGGACTGGTAGGCTCTGCATTGATGCGTCAATTAAAAGCAAAAGGCTATTCGAATATCATTACCCGCACTCATGTTGAACTTGATTTAGCAGACCAACAATCTGTGGTGAATTTTTTTCAACAAGAAAAGCCTGAGTATGTGATTTTAGCTGCAGCTAAAAGTGGCGGTATTTATGCAAATAATACTTATCCTGCAGATTTTATTTTAGAAAATCTTGCAATTCAAACTAATGTAATACATCAATCTTATTTGTCAGGCGTTAAGAGACTTTTATTTTTAGGCTCAAGTTGCATTTACCCAAGGGATTGTGAACAGCCTATTAAGGAAGAATATCTTCTTACAGGCAAATTAGAAGCGACAAATAGACCGTATGCTTTAGCAAAAATAGTTGGTATTGAAATGTGCTGGAGTTATAACCGTCAATTTGGAACGCAATATTTGGCTGTTATGCCAACTAATTTATATGGAATAGGTGACAATTACCATCCTGAAAATAGCCATGTTATTCCAGCCCTGATCCGAAAATTTCATGAAGCAAAAATACATGCAAAAGCAAATGTTGTCGTTTGGGGCTCAGGCAATCCCAGAAGAGAATTTTTATTCAGTGACGATATGGCAGAGGCCTGTATTTTTATTATAAATCTAGATGATGCAATATATAAGCCTATGCTGGCTAATGATAGAAACGATGGATTGCCACCACTCCTTAATTTATCTAAAGGTTCGGATTTGCCAATTATTGAGCTAGCGAATTTAATTAAAGAGGTTATTGAATACAAAGGTGAAATTTTATTTGATAAAACCAAGCCTGATGGTACTGCAAGAAAATTGATGGACCCTAGCAGATTAAATCAATTAGGATGGCATGAAAAAACGAGCTTAAAAGATGGGCTTCGGATTGCCTATGAAGACTTTAAGAAATCTGAAAGTCTAGGTAACTCTAGATGAACTTATTTTAATTATCCCTTGAAATACAATCAATCTATTATTGGACTTTTAAAGCGTTTATGGAGGCATATCTCATACAAAAGACGCAAACAGTCTTTGCTTCTTCTTTGTTTAATGATAGTTGCTTCTTTTGCTGAAATTTTAAGTATTGGATCATTATTACCTTTTTTGAGTGTTTTGACCGCACCTCAAAAAGTTTTTGAATTAACAATGATTCAACCAATTATTAAATTATTAAATATAACAAGTTCGTCTCAACTTTTATTACCTCTCACCGTTGTCTTTGGTTTGGCAGCAATTTTTGCAGGAATAATGAGACTATGTTTACTATTTGCAAACACTCGATTGTCTTATGCTATAGGAGCAGATTTAAGTATTGATATCTATAAACGCACTTTATATCAGCCTTATTTAGTTCATTGCTCAAGGAACAGTAGTGAAGTGATAGATGGTATTTCGGTTAAAGCTGGAAATGCTATAGGTATTATTGGATATGTCTTAAATATTATGAGCGCCAGCATTATTCTGTTCGCCGTACTAATAGCTATTTTTTCTCTTAACCCCATATTAACTTTAATTACGTTTGCTGTTTTTGGATTAGTTTACTTGGGGATCATTCGGTTGACGAAAGGACGCCAATTTTTTAATAGTCATATCATTGCACGAGAATCTACAAAGGTAATACAAGCTCTTCAGGAAGGCCTAGGTGGTATTAGGGATGTATTAATTGATGGCAGTCAATTAGCCTATTGCAATGTTTATCAAGAAGCAGATTTAAAAATGCGTCGCGCTCAAGCAAGTAATTTATTTATAGCCTCCTGCCCTCGTTATGGGATAGAAGCTTTAGGCATGCTATTTATTGCTGTAATTGCTTATTCTTTAAGCCAGCAAACAGACGGTATTTTAAAAATAATTCCTATGCTTGGTTTGCTTGCACTTGCGGCGCAGAGGTTATTACCAGTTTTACAGCAACTATATTCTTCTTGGACAGGTATACGTGGTAGTCAAGCATCGCTTCAAGATGTCTTAGGTATGCTTGACCAGCCACTTCCACCAATAATTGATAAAATCAAGCCTATATCGTTTAATCAAAGCATTCAATTAAAAAAATTAAAATTTAATTACCCATCCAATAAGGTTTATATATTAAAGGATATAAATTTAACTATTAAAAAAGGAAGTTGCGTTGGTTTTATTGGTGCCACAGGGCAAGGAAAAAGCACTTTGCTGGATATTTTAATGGGATTGTTATTGCCAACTTATGGAAGCTTAAAAATTGATGGAAAGGTTATTGGATCAAAAAATAATCGATCTTGGCAGATGCGTATCGCGCATGTTCCGCAAAGTATTTTTTTGGCAGACTCTAGTATCGCTGAAAATATCGCTTTTGGTGTTCCAAAAAAAGAAATTGATCATGATCGCGTATTGAAAGCGGCTCACCAAGCTCAAATATCAAAAACAATTGAAGGCTGGCCTAAAAAATATCAAACTCATGTAGGTGAGAGGGGTGTGCGTCTTTCAGGAGGGCAACGTCAACGCATTGGCATTGCACGAGCTCTTTACAAGGAGTCTGACGTTATTATTCTTGATGAAGCAACAAGTGCATTAGATGCTAAGACTGAAGCTGCAGTAATGAAAGCCATTTACGACTTTAATAAAAAAATCACAGTTATTATAGTTGCTCATCGTCTTACGACCCTTAAGCAATGCTCACAAATTATTGAATTGAGCGAGGGGCGTATTAATAAGATTAGCGCATACAAAGACATTATTCGAGGTCTTCAAAAGTATGAAAAAGAATAAAGAAGTCATTGTTATAGGGGGGGGTATTGTTGGACTGGCAACTGCACTAAAGATTATGGAAGCACGCCCTCAAACACATTTAAAGTTAATTGAAAAAGAAAGTTTTTTATCGGCACATCAAACGGGTCGCAATAGTGGCGTTATACACTCCGGAATTTATTATAAACCTGGCTCCTTAAAGGCCTTGAATTGCAAAGCTGGCTATAGAGATATGCTTTTATTCTCTAAAAAATATGGAATTCCTTTCGAGGTATGCGGAAAAATTGTGGTGGCAACTTCTAATAAAGAATTATCTCGCCTAGAGGAGCTTTATCAGAGAGGTTCTGCAAATGGTTTAAAGGGGCTTCGCTTTCTTAACCCTAAAGAAATAAATGAAATTGAGCCTTATTGTGATGGTGTCAAAGGACTTTTTGTCCCTCAAACAGGCATTATTGATTATAAAATAGTAGCTGAAAAATATGCTGACATACTAATTAGCAGTGGAGCCGAAATTATACTGAATGAATGTGTTCACGAAATTAAACAGCAGGGTCAAAAAATTGAAGTAGTATCGGATTCATATACTTTTTCTGCAAATGTTGTAGTTGCTTGTGCAGGTTTACAATCAGATCGCTTAGCCTTGAAATCAAACCCTAATTTACCTTTGAGAATTATCCCTTTCCGAGGGGAATATTATAAGCTTAATAAGTCTGCTCCTAAATTAGTTAATCATTTGATTTACCCTGTTCCAGATCCAGCATTTCCATTTCTTGGTGTTCATTTTACAAGAATGATTAATGGTGATATTGAATGTGGACCTAATGCTGTTTTTGCTTTTGGCCGAGAAGCTTATAAAAAAACTGGTTTTAATTTGTACGACACTTTAGATGCCTTTAAATGGCCAGGCTTTAGAATAATGGCTAAGAAATACTGGAAAACGGGACTAGCTGAATATTATAAATCTTTCAGAAAAGAAGCTTTTGTAAAAGCATTACAAAAGCTTATTCCAGATGTAAAAGCTCATCATCTTGATGCAGTAGAGTCCGGAATAAGAGCGCAGGCGTGCGATCGTCAAGGTAATCTTCTTGATGATTTCCATATCAGGAAGGATGGAAATATAATTCATGTATGTAATGCACCATCTCCAGCAGCTACAGCATCATTAGCAATAGGAAAAAGTATTTCAAGTGATGTATTGGATTTATTACATTAATTTAATTAACCATAAGAAAACAATATCATTATGACAAAAAAATTATGCAGAATTAGTGGCGAACCTTTAACTAAGGTTGTCGATTTTGGAATGCAACCCCTTGGGAATGGCTTTATAGATAAAGAGGAGATGAAAAATGAATATTTTTTTCCTATGGAGGTTGGATATTCTGAAAGAAGTATGATGTTTCAATTAATCGAGCAACCTTCGCCTGAAAAAATGTTTCATGATCATTATGCTTTTTTTTCTAGCACATCTAAATATATGGCAGAGCATTTTAAGAGTTTTGCCTCAGAAATTATAGGCTCAAAATTTCTTAGCAAAGATAATCCTTTTGTTGTTGAATTGGGTTGTAATGATGGCATTATGCTTAAGAATTTTTCTCAGTTAGGAATGCGTCATCTAGGTATAGAGCCTTCCTTAAATGTAGCTCAGGAAGCCAATAAGATCGGGGTACGCACCATCTCAGAATTTTTTACAGAAAAATTAGTCGAATCTATTGTGAGTCAAGAAGGTCAGGCAGATGCATTTTTTGCTGCTAATGTTATGTGCCATATTCCAGATATTGTAGGCGTAGTTAAAGGCATTCAAAAATTACTTAAGCCCACAGGTGTAGTGATGTTTGAAGATCCATATTTAGGCGATGTCATTGCTAAGACCTCTTATGATCAGATTTATGATGAACATGTATTCCTTTTTTCAGCTCTTTCTGTCCAGTATTTATTTGGTCTTTTTGGTATGGAGTTGATTGATTTATTACCACAGAAGACTCATGGAGGCTCCATGCGATACTTACTTTCCCATCAAGGTGCATACCCAATTAGCAATTCTGTTGAGAAAATACTTGAAAAAGAAAGGGGGCAGGGTTTAGACAAGCTCAACACCTTTAATGCTTTTAGAAAAAATGTAGAACAATCTAAAATCAACTTAATTTCACTTCTTAAAAAATTAAAAGATGAAGGAAAAACTGTTGCAGGCTATGCGGCTACATCAAAAAGCACCACAGTACTTAATTATTGTGGCATAGGGCCAGATTTAATTAGTTATATTTGTGATACCACACCAATTAAGCAGGGTAAATTATCTCCGGGAATGCATATACCCGTCGTACCATATCAATATTTTAAAGATAACCCCCCTGATTATGCGCTTCTATTAGCATGGAATCATGCAGATGAAATTATGGCCAAAGAGAAAGATTTTATTTTGTCTGGCGGAAAATGGATTGTGCATGTTCCTGAAGTGAAAGTTTTTTAAATGATTCTTTGTGCCAATCCTGCTGCCCAATTTTATAGCTATCAAGCCGAAATCGAAGAGGCTGTTTTAAAAGTGCTTAGAAATAATCGATATATCTTAGGTGCCGAAGTAATTAGCCTTGAAAAAGAATTTGCGAATTACATTGGCGTTCAGTCTGCTATTGGTGTTGCAAATGGGACGGATGCATTAGAAATTGCAATTAGAGCATTAGGATTACAACCTGGTGACGAAGTCATTACAGTATCTCATACTGCTGTTGCAACAGTTGCCGCTATTGAATCTGCAGGAGCAGTGCCTGTATTGGTTGATGTGGACCCTTTATTTTTTACACTTAACCCTAATCAGTTAAGCGAAGTAACAACCCCAAAAACTAAAGCAATTATTGCAGTGCATATATATGGCCAATCTGCAGATCTGGATGCTATTAATGATTTTTGTATAAAAAACAAATTGTATTTAATTGAGGATGTTTCCCAAGCTCACGGTGCAAAATGGCATGGCAAAAGACTCGGCAGCATTGGGCACGTTGGTTGTTTTAGTTGTTACCCTACTAAAAACTTAGGCGCAATTGGTGATGCAGGCTTAATTGTAACAAATGATTCCAAAATAGCTAAGAGAGCTCGATTATTAAGAGAGTATGGATGGGAAAATCGTTATGTGAGTGAAATCCCTGGAAGAAATTCACGGCTAGATGAAATTCAAGCTGCTATTCTTAGAATAAAACTACGTTATTTAGATCAAGACAATAATAAACGACAGATTATTGCTTCTCAGTACAACAAACTATTAGCTGGATTAAATATAAATTTACCTCTGGTACAAAAAAATGCTGAAGCAGTATTTCATCTCTACGTTATTAAAGTTAAGCTTCGAGATGCTTTATTAGATTTTTTAAAAGAAAACGATATTCATGCTGGCATTCATTATCCCATGCCTATTCACATACAACCAGCTTATAAAAATCGTATTCGTACCTCTTCAGATATGAAAATTACAGAAATGTTAGCTAAAGAGGTTATTTCACTTCCAATCTATCCAGAATTGGAAGAGAAGCAAGTTCTTAAAGTGGTGGAAATTATTAAAGAATTTTTAAAAATCCATGAAAGTTAGCACATGTAAATTAGATGGCATACTTTTAATAGAACCGAGAATTTTTGGGGACGAAAGAGGTTTTTTTATGGAAAGCTTTCAAATTGAGAAATATAAGGAAATAGGCATTGCCGAAAATTTTGTTCAAGATAACCATTCTCGCTCCAAGAAAAATGTATTACGCGGCATGCATTTTACCAAAAACAAACCTCAAGCCCAAATTGTTACGGTGATACGTGGGAAGGTCTTTGATGTGGTTGTTGACATTCGTAAAAATTCGCCTACTTTTGGGCAATGGTTTGGAGCGGAATTGAGTAGCGAAGGCACTAGGCAGATTTACATGCCACATGGTTTTGCACATGGCTTTTGCGTCCTTTCTGAGTGCGCAGATTTACACTATAAGGTCAGTCAGCGTTACGACCCGACCGATGACGGCGGTTTAATCTGGAATGACGATCAAATCAAAATTGATTGGCCGATTAAAAATCCAATAGTATCTTTGAAAGATCAAAATAATCGAAAATTGGTGGAGATTTAGATGCTAAGTGAAGAGCGTTGGCAAAAAATCAACATTGTTTGCAAGCGGTTGATAATTTGGGGTGCGTCCGATCAATGTCGTGTTAATTATCCAATATTAAAAGAATTGGGTTGTCAGATTGAAGCATTAATTGATGATACGCCTAATAAGATTTCACCGTTTGACAACATTCCAATCTATCTAGGTAAGCAGGGTTTAGAGAAATATCTTAATGCAACCAGAATTGACGATTTAGGTTTTATAGTTGCAGTGGGTAATCCATTTGGACATGTGCGTATGGAGTTGCAACACTACTTGAAAACAAGAGGGTTGTTGCCACTTTCATTTGCCGATCCTACCGCATTGATTTGCAAATCAGCTGTTTATGGTACTGGGTTGCAAGTTATGCCTTTGGCGATTGTACATAACGATGTGCAAATTGGTGAGCAATGCATAATTAATACGCGTGCTCTAGTAGAGCATGATTGTACTTTGCATGACGGTGTTGAAATTGGTCCAGGGACAGTTTTATGTGGTCGAGTTACTGTGGAGCAAAACACATGGGTTGGTGCAAATGCCACTATAAGACCTAGAGTAACCATAGGTAGCCATTCTATTATCGGAGCTGGCTCAGTTGTTGTAACGGATATTCCGAGTAACGTTATTGTAGCTGGAGTGCCAGCACGAGTAATCAAGGAAAATAATCATGTCTGATATATATATGGCCGGTCCATGGATGACTGAACTTGAGGAACGTACCGTTCTCGATGCGGTAAAAAATGGCTGGTATGGCAAACAAGCTTATTATTATGTGGAAACTTTTGAGGCCGAGTTCGCTCAGTACCACAATCGTAAGTACGCATTAATGACGCCCAACTGTACCACGGCATTACATTTGTTATTAGCAGGCTTGGGTATCGGTGAGGGTCATGAAGTCATTGTGCCAGATTGTACTTGGGTAGGTTCAACGGCTTGTGTCACATATCAGCGCGCCACGACAGTCTTCGCAGATATTGATCCTATCCATTGGTGCCTAACGCCAGAAACCATAGCCCGCGCAATTACACCGAGCACTAAGGCTGTAATTGTGGTGGATTTGTTTGGCAATATGCCAGATTGGGATGGTATTAAAGCGCTTTGTGATGAACGAGGCATCCTTATGATTGAAGATGCTGCTGAAGCGCTAGGCTCGATTTACAAAGGCACGCGTGCGGGTAAATTTGGGGTTGGATCTACCTTTAGTTTTCATCGCACCAAGACTATAGCTACTGGTGAAGGCGGCATGTTATTACTTGATGATGATGATCTTTATCAGCGTTGTAAGTTTTTGCGTGACCATGGCCGCGAACCTGGAACCTATTACAATACTGAGATTACCTTTAAATATATGCCTTTTAATGTACAGGCGGCATTAGGGCATGCCCAATTCCAGCGTATCGATGAACTGGTCGGTAAAAAGCGGTGGATTTGGCAAGGTTTCTGCGAGCGCTTAGCTGACATTCCAGACATTTTGTTAAATCCAGAGCCGGATTATGTCACTAACGGCGTCTGGGCAACTGCGCTAGTTTTTGGAAAGTCACATGGGATGACTCGAGATGTCGCATTAGATAAACTTCCTAAACTTGGGCTACCTGCGAGACCCTTTTTCTACCCTTTAAGTTCTTTACCTGCTTATCCAGGAAGGGCTATTGAAGGTCGTAAAAATAATCCTGTGTCATACGATACCTCTGAGCATGGGATTAATCTGCCTTGCGCGCTTAATCTTACCAATGAGGATTTGGACGTAGTCTCTATGGGCATACATACTTTGCTTGGTTATTAATACATTGGGAATCTAATATGAAAACCCCAGTAATGATTAGTTTTCCCCAATTTTTGGATAATAATGGTGCGCTTTGTGTTTATGAGAGTGAAAAGGCGGTGCCATTTGTTATTCGGCGTGTTTTTACAATTACTGCCATGATGGGAGATCCGCGCGGAGATCATGCGCATAAGCAATGTTTACAATTATTAATCTGTGTATCAGGAAAAATTAGGGTTACTTGTGATGATGGTATTGGTGTTACTACTCAAATATTAGAGGGGATGGGTAATGGATTGCTCGTACCCGCCGGAATTTGGGCGAAGCAGGAATATCTAACAGATGGTGCTGTATTAATGGTGTTGTGTGATCGTGGTTATGAAGAAGAAGACTACATCCGTGATTATGAGGAATTTAAAAAATTTATTGCATTATAAGGAATTAATATGACAGATGAATCAATGGCAACTCATCAAGTAAAAACCATCGTTACTAAAGATGAATTTTTAAAAATAAATGAACAAGCTGCTTACGCAATGAGCCAAGATAAACACTTGCAAAGCAAGGCTTTGGAAGTTTTGGTTGAAGCTGATCATCATCGCTGGGTACACCAAAGTAATTGGATGGGTGAGCCGCTATTAAATTTACCGCAAGACATGTTCGCGATACAAGATATTATTTGGAGAACGCGTCCTGAGTTTATTATTGAAGTTGGTGTTGCATGGGGTGGTGGAATGCTTTTTGAGGCTACATTGCTTGAAATATTGGGGGGCAAAAAAGTAATCGGAATTGATATTTTTATCCCAGATGATTTACGCCAACGTCTAGCTAGCCATGACAAGTTATCAAAGAGAATAGAGCTGATTGAAGGCAGTAGTACATCTTTAGATACCTTATCGAAGGTGACTGATTTGCTTAATGGATCTCGTAAAGTTCTCGTTATTCTTGATTCTTACCATACGCATGAGCATGTGTTAAATGAATTACGCGCCTATGCGTCGTTTATAGAAAAAGGCCAATATCTTATCTGTGGGGATACTGTTGTTGAAAGGATACCTGAGCAAGTCCATCGCAATCGTCCTTGGGGACCTGGCAACAATCCTGCAACAGCAGTTACAGAATTTCTCTCAGAAACGAAACGGTTTGTTGTAGATGAGAAAATTGATCAGCGCTTACTTTTGTCATGTCACCCTGGTGGATATTTACAGGCAGTTGAGTGAGGCGAATTGTTTTTGAAATATACAATTAAAAACTATAGAAATTTACTAATTAGGATTGAATAATGAAAATAGTTGTTACGGGGGCAATCGGACATATTGGTTCATACCTTATCCGTGATTTAGCAGTTCAGTTTCCTGGCGCTGAGATTGTCATGATTGATAATATGATGACACAACGCTTCCCATCATTATTTAATTTGTCTGATTTGGGGCATTATCGGTTTATTGAAGGGGATGTCACTAAAATTGATCTTCAACCAATACTTAAAGATGCGCATGTACTGATTCATCTTGCCGCCATTACAGATGCGGCGGGTAGTTTTGATAAGGCAGATTTATTAGAAGCAAATAACTATCAAGCCACAATGAAGGTAGCAGAAGCTTGTGCAAAAAGCGGCACGCGCTTAATCGCAATATCTTCTACCAGTGTGTATGGTTCGCAAAATGAATTGGTTGCCGAAGATTGCTCTCCCGAAGAATTAAAGCCACAAAGCCCCTATGCCACTACTAAGCTAAAAGAAGAGCAGCTGGTCTCGAAACTTTGCTTAGAGGTAGGATTGAAAGCAATTTCATGTCGTTTTGGCACTATATTTGGCGCCTCCCCTGGTATGCGTTTTCATACCGCAGTTAATAAGTTTTGCTGGCAGGCCGTGATGGGGCAACCTATAACTGTGTGGAGCACTGCGTATGATCAAAAACGACCATACCTAGATCTTTTTGATGCTGCCAGGGCTATCTCTTTCATTATCCGCAAAGACCTATTTGATGGCCGCATTTACAATGTATTAAGCCACAATGCCACCGTACGCCAGGTAGTTGATACTATTCGAGAGTTTGTACCAAACCTACAAGTAAGTTTTGTTGATAACAAAATCATGAATCAGCTCTCTTATGAAGTTTCTTGTGAGCGATTTAAAGCGACAGGATTTTTATTTTCAGGAGATCTAAAACGAGGCATAAAAGAAACTTTAGACCTTTTAAAAAATGCAAATCAGATTCATGGCTGATAAATTAATTACAATCATTCTGCCATTATGGGATAGAGAGGTTTATACCTCTACCTGGATCAAAGAAAATGTATTTGATGACTTCAACTACATCATTGCCGACGGAAGTAAATCAGAAAAAAATAAAAAAATATTTGAAGCCTTCGGGCCGAGGCAAAACATTAAATATATTCGATTCCCTTTTGATCGAGATATTAAAACATACATTAAAAAAATGACAAATGTCTCTTCTCAAGTCAAAACTCCTTATGTGATGACTTGTGATAATGATGATTTCTTAAATTATAAAGTAATAAAAAAATATATTGATGTCTTAGAAAAAAATCCAGAGTATGGCTTCGCTAACGGTGTAATTAAAAATATAAGAGCTGTAAAAAAAATTTCAGTAAATCATGGGGCTTATTATCATTTGTGTTTTGGGCGGTTGGATACATTAAATTTACATAATAAAAAAGGCGAAGCCGCTATTAGAAATTTATTTAGGCCTTATAAGCATCTCTGGTACGCAATTTATAGAACCAATATTTACAAAAGAATTTGGCAGGAAATTAAATCATCAGGAATTAAAAACGTTTTTTTAATGGAATATTTCCATGCCCAACTCTCCTTTTGTTTTGCTAGGCTTTACGCAGATAACTCTGTTCATTATATTCGCCTCTCAAATCCAATTAGTAATGCTGCAACGCTATTTACATATAAGAACGAAGCAAGTACATCAGGCATTTATTTTGACGCTGTTTATCGTTCGCAAGTGTTAAAGATGGCAAAAATAATTTCGCGATTAACAAGTTTGGATATTAGAACTATTTATAGTGAATACATCTATTTCTATTCTCATCCACTTCGTGGAGCTCGTTTGAGAGACTTAATAAAAAATATGTTTTTAGGTCGTTTTCTTAATGCCATTGCACCGCCTTTAAAAATTAAATATATAAAAAAATATTTACATGGATAATTTTAATGGCTTCTAAAAAGAAAATAATTCTAATTTCAGGTGCCGGGCAATTAGGTTCTAGGTATCTTCAGGGTTTAAGTGACTGTAAATACCCATTAAGAATCTATGTTAATGACATTTCTAAAGCTGCACTTGTAAATTCAGAGTCTCTATGGTCGGAAGCTTCACATAGGGATGATTATCACGAAGTTACCTTCCACGAAAGCCCTAAAGACATTCCTGAGCAGCTAGACTTAGTTATTAATGCAACAACTGCAAATAATCGCCATCAAATTATTGCAAATATTTCAAAGCATTCAAACGTGAGTTATTGGATTTTAGAAAAAGTTCTAGCACAAAGTGAAAAATTTATAGATGAAATAAATGATGCTATTGGATACCATTCAAAAGCTTGGGTAAATACCCCAAGGCGGATAATTCCTTGGCATCAAGCGATACTTAAAAAACATATACTTAGATCGCCAATTCATTTGAAGTTATACGGTGGTAAATGGGGATTAGCTTGCAATTCACTTCATTTTTTAGATTTGCTTGCTTGGTTGTCTGGCGAATCTTTAATAGATATCGATACTAACAATTTGAATGATCCTTGGATTAAAGCTAAACGCGAAGGTAGCTGGGAAATTTATGGGACTTTAATTGCAAAATTCTCAGGGGGTTCTACTGCTGAGTTAATTTCTGAAGATATTGATAGATCGAACTATCTTTATGAACTGATTGATAATAGTGGCTCTTGGATTATCGATGAATTTAGTGGTTCTGCTAAACATAGCAGCGGATTTGAGTTGCCTGGTCGCATACCTTATCAAAGCGAAATGACAGCTTCATTGGTCGATGAAGTTCTAGAGTATGGTACTTGTGGACTCCCATCATTACAGACCTCGAGTGCGCTTCATAAGGTTTTTATCGTTGCTATGTTAAAGCACTGGCAAAAACATGTAAATAATAATGCAGCATACATACCTATTACTTAAATAAAGGGAAATTATGAGTTTGTGGTTGATTGGCACAGGCCCTCATGCCGTTGAGTATTCGAAAGTTTTAACACATTTGAACCTGGATTATGAGGTAATAGGACGGGGAAGTGAATCAGCTGAAGCTTTTTTTAAACTCACTGGAAAAAAACCAAACATTGGCGGAATCAAAAATGCTCTTAATTTACTCACGCCACCAACAGATGCGATTGTAGCTGTCAGTTTTGAAGAGTTATCGCATGTTGCGATAGATTTAATTAAGGCTGGCACTAAAAGAATATTATTGGAAAAACCAGGTGGTCTAAATAAACAACAAATTCAGCTAATACATGACGGAGCAGAAAAATATAAATCCTCAGTATGGATAGCATATAACAGACGTTTTTATAGCTCTACCTTACAAGCATTGCAAGGCATTGCAGACGATGGGGGTGCTATAAGTTGTAACTTTGAGTTTACTGAATGGGCTCATAAAATAAAGCCATGGAAGGCTCCTTCAGAAGTTAAGCAGTTCCTTATGATTGCTAATTCATCTCATGTTGCAGATTTAGCTTTTTTTATTTGTGGAAAACCAAAGGAATGGAAGGGTTGGTATAATGGGGCCACATCTTGGCATCCAGCATCTGCAAGATTTTGTGGGGCAGGCATTACTGAAAATAAAATTTTATTTAGTTACAATGCAGATTGGGAAGGTCCTGGAAGATGGGGTCTTGAAGTAATCACGCGGAAAAATCGATTTATTTTTAAGCCGTTAGAGCAATTATATGTTACCAAAATTGGCTCTGTAGCGGTTGACCAGATTGTTTTAAATGATCAATTAGATAAAAATTTTAAACCGGGATTGTATTTACAGACTAAAGCGTTTATAGATAATAATTGTGAAAATTTATGTTCACTTAGTGAGCAAGTTAATATGATATCTATATACTCGAAGATGGCAGGTTATTAATTTTTACTTCTCTAATTTAATTAACATTTAATTCGCACATCTAAAAGGCTCTTTTATGGAACTGCAAAGTATTATTAAAAAATCTTATGACGAACACAAGAAAACTATAAATTCCTTGTTTGATGAAAAAAAAGAAACTATAGAGGTTGCAGGCCTCCTTTTAGCTAAGACGCTCTCAAATGAGGGCACAATTTTTTGGTGCGGAAATGGAGGGAGTGCTTCCGATAGCCAACATCTGGCTGCTGAGTTAATGGGAAGATTTAAAAAAAATAGAAAAGCATTACGCTCAATAGCTTTAACAGCTGATACTTCAGTATTAACCTGTGTTGCTAACGATTATTCTTATGAAGACATTTTTTCACGTCAAATAGAGGGTCTTGGAACATCACGCGATTTGTTAGTTGCAATTTCAACATCTGGTAACAGTGAAAATATTATTCGCGCACTAAAAGCTGCAAAAAAAAATGGACTTCATACATTGCTTCTGACTGGCATAGATGGAGGCAAGGCAGCAGGAGAGGCCGAGATTACTTTGAACGTACCTTCTACATCAACTGCGCGTATACAAGAAGCGCATATTTTAATTGGACATATTCTATGCGAAATAATTGAATTGGAGCTTGGTGTTGCGTAAAGTTATCTTGCCTGAACTAAAAAACATTCATACCATTGTATTTGATTTTGATGGGGTTTTTACAAACAACAAAGTGTGGGTAGATGAGGATGGTAAAGAAACTGTTCGATGTGATAGATCTGATGGCCTTGGATTTGATCTATTAAGAAATTTTATAAACCATAATAAATGCCCTGTAGAAATCTTTATTTTGTCGAAAGAAAAAAATAAAGTAGTTTCTCAACGAGCAAAAAAACTTAAAATTGCTTGTCATCAAGGAGTTTCTGATAAACTTAAGTACCTTAACCAGCTTCTGTCTAAAAGATTTCCTAACAATAAAAATTATTTTGCTGGGTTAATTTATTTAGGTAATGATTTGAACGATTTTTCTGTGATGGATTGCGCCGGCTTTGCAGTTGCTCCAAGCGATGCACATTCAAAAATTATTGAAATTGCTGATATTGTATATAAGGAGCGTGGCGGGGATGGCTTTGTTCGTGCATTTATAGAAGACTTATTGGGCATTAAAAAATTATCGAAGGAGCGCATCTATGAGCTTATATCTTATCGCTGAAATTGGTATTAACCATAATGGCGACATGGATATCGCCAAGAAATTAATTGATGCAGCCGCGGAGTCAAATTTTGATGCTGTGAAATTTCAAAAACGTACTATAGATATTGTCTATAAAAAAGATTTTCTTGATAGTCCTCGCGAAAGTCCCTGGGGTATCTCGCAAAGAGATCAGAAAGAAGGCTTGGAGTTCAGTCTTGATCAGTACAAAGAGATTGATACCTATTGCAAAAAGAAGGCAATTGACTGGAGCGCCTCAGCTTGGGATGTTGAATCACAACATTTTTTATCTCAATTTAATCTTCCATTTAATAAAGTAGCTTCCCCGATGTTAGGCCATAAGCCATTATTGCAGTTGATTGCAGCCGAGGGAAGAAAGACTTTTATATCTACAGGTATGTCAACCTTAGAAGAGATTGATGATGTAGTGAATCTTTTTGTAAGGGTTAATACACCAATAGAATTAATGCATTGTAATAGCACCTATCCAATGAAAGAATCTGATGCAAATCTTTTATGTATTCCTATGTTAAAAAAACGATATGGTTGTGACGTTGGTTATTCTGGTCATGAAAGTTCGCTTATTAAAGTTTGTGTTACAGCTGTTGCTCTAGGCGCAACATCACTTGAGCGACATATTACCTTAGATCGTGCGATGTATGGTTCTGATCAAGCTGCTTCGATTGAAGCCCATTCACTCAAGAATTTTGTTGAAAGTGTTCGAGCCGTTCCTAACTTGCTTGGAAGTGGAGAAAAAAAACTTTCTGATGCGGAATTATTAGTACGAGAAAAATTAAGAATTCAAATAGCTGATTAAATAAATTCTTTAATTACTTGATGATGAAATTTATAAAAATTAAAACATTTAAGAGAGATCTTTCAGGTGACGAATAAAATTGGAGTAATGCAAGGCCGATTACTCCCTAAATATAAAAATCAGTATCAATCTCACCCTATTGGGTTTTGGGAAGGTGAATTTTTGATTGCTAAAAATTTAGGTCTTGATTTAATTGAATTTATTGTCGATTTAGATTGCATTGAAGCCAATCCAATGATGAGCGAATCTGGCTTACTTAGAGTTGAGCATATAAAAAAAAATACAAATGTGAGTGTAACAAGTATTTGCGCTGACTGCTTTATGGCCGCACCTTTACATAGTAGTGACCTTAGAATCGCAGAAAAAAGTATTGAATATTTACGCCAATTAATATTTCATGGCTCAAAAATAGGAATTACAGATATTGTTATTCCATGTGTAGATCAATCTTCTCTTAAATCATTAAATGATATTAATTGTTTTGTAAGGGCGTTAAATTGTACCCTTAGCGACGCTGAATATTACAATATTAATCTATGCCTAGAAACTGATTTAAACCCAATTAAGTTTTCTCGACTACTTGATTATTTTAGCTCCCCTAAAGTTACAGTAAATTATGATACTGGGAACAGCGCTTCTTTGGGTTATGACTGTAAAGAAGAGTTATCTGCTTATGGTGAAAGAATTAGCGATATCCATATTAAAGATCGAATTAGAGGTGGCAACTCTATTTTCCTTGGAGAAGGAAATATGAATTTTCCTCGTTTTTTTGAAGCCCTAAAGAAGTTTGATTATAAAGGACCTTTCATTCTTCAGGCATATAGGGACGATGAAGGCATAAGTGTTTTTAAAAAACAATTAAATTGGATTAAACCTTATCTTAGCGATTACCTCGGAGAAGCTTTTTAAGTGAAAGATGTTATAGCTATCATTCCTGCTAGAAGTGGGTCGAAAGGAGTTCCCCAAAAAAATATACTGGCATTGGCTAATCATCCCTTAATATCATATTCCATCATTGCAGCAAAAAACTGTAAAAATATTTCACGAGTTATTGTAAGCACGGATTCTTTGGAGATTGCTGAAATTGCAAAAAAATATGGAGCTGAAGTGCCATTCTTAAGACCGGCCGAATTTTCTACCGATACATCTACTGACAAAGAATTTCTTTTGCATGCAATAAAGTATCTCCAGGATAATGATAAATTTTTACCTGAATATTTAGTTCATCTTAGACCAACTTCACCGCTTCGTGATCCAACTATAATTGATAGTGCAATTTTAAAATTTAAAAATAATTCAAAAGCTACGTCACTTCGATCTTCTCATTTGGCAATTAAAAATCCTTATAAATTTTTTGAGATAGGCGATAATGGTTTTTATAGGGGAATAAGGCCTTTTGATGACAGGGTTGAATACTACAATTTACCTCGCCAGAATTTTCCTGCAGTTTATGATCCAAATGGATATATTGATATTCTTCGCGTTTCACATATATTAAAATTAGAAAGTGTCCATGGCCCTTTTATATTGCCATTTATTACTAATTTCTGCCATGACATTGACTCTTTAGAAGATTTCGAATTTTTAACTTATTGGATTGAGCGCCATGGGTCAATCTTGTTACCATTAATGGCCGAAGAGAGATGAAATGAGTGATTATTTAAAAATTGTTTACGATGACACAGTTAGACCTTACACAACATACCCAGCAAAATTAGCTAAATTTTTATATGATGAATATGGCATGTCTACTGGGCAGAATTTATTAGAGCCTGGGTGCGGCAGGGGTGAGATGCTTAATTGCTTTAAAAGTCTTGGATTGAATGTTAGCGGAAGCGATTTATCACATGAAACTAAATCTTTACTTCCCGATTTAGAAATAAAAATTTGCGATGTCGAAAATGATGGCCTTCCATACCCAGATAATAGTTTTGATATTATTTATACCAAATCATTTTTAGAGCATTTTTATTATCCTGAAAGATTTATGAAAGAAGCTTTTCGCGTTCTTAAGCCCGGAGGTTTAATGCTTAATTTGGTTCCCGATTGGGAGGCAAATTATCGTAAATATTTTGATGACTATACTCACCGCACACCATTTACATCAATCTCTTTGAGGGATATCCAGCTTATACATGGCTTTGATAATGTGAAGGTAGTGAAATTTAGACAATTACCGATCTTATGGCGTTATCCTATTCTAAATTATTTATGTATTCTTCTTGCATTTTTTATTCCATTAAGAAGTAAATCTAAAATTAGATGGATACGAGAAATTATGCTCATTGGCTCATCAAGGAAGCCAATTAAAAATTAAAATGAAATTTTTATTTGTAGGTCTAGGTGGTATTGGTCAGCGCCATTTAAGAAATCTTAGAAAAATTTTAGGCGATGATTTAGACATTATTGCTTACAGAGAGCGAAATTTATCTCAAGTTATAAACAATACACTTTCGGTTGAAGAAGGTCTAAATGTTGAAGAATACTATGGCGTTAAAATTTTCGACTCAATTGAAAAGGCCTTAGATGAAAAACCTATTGCTGCTTTTATTTGCAATCCCACAAGTAAACATCTTAAAGTTGCTTCAATAGCTGCTGAGTATGGATGCCATTTATTTATCGAAAAAGCACTTTCTGACACTTTAGATGGGATTGAAGATTTATTTAAAATTGTGGAGAAAAATAAACTCACTTGTATGGTCGGCTACCAAATGAGATTTCATCCATGTTTATATAATTTAAAAAAAATAATTGATAACAATGAATTGGGAAGAATTATTTCGGTAAGTTGTGAAGTTGGTGAATATATGCCGGGATGGCATAAGTACGAAGACTATCGAAATCTTTATGCAGCAAGAAAGGATTTAGGGGGTGGGGTTGTGATATCACAAATTCATGAATTTGATTATATCTATTGGCTATTCGGCTTCCCTTCTAAAATTTTTACTATAGGCGGTCACCTGAGTAATTTAGAAATAGATGTGGAAGATGTTGCTGTTACTCTAATGGAGTGTCATAAAGATGGCTTTTTAATTCCAATTCATCTCCACCAAGACTATTTGCAACAGCCGCCAAGTAGGACTTGCAAAGTAATTGGAGTGAAAGGTAAGGCTGAATTAGATTTTATAAAGCTGACTTTTACGCAATATGACGAACAAGGAAATATTAAAGTTAATTTAGATTTTAAGGGGTTTGATAGAAATCAACTTTTTATTGACGAATTAGAGCATTTCGTTAATTGCCTAAAAAATCAAATTGTCCCATCTATATCTTTAAAGGATGGCGCAGCAAGCTTGCAAATGGCTTTGGGAGCAAAAGAATCAATAGAGTCAGGTAAATTTGCAAGCTTACAAAATGTATTTAAATAAGTTTTGCTAGGCACTTAAAAATGAACAAAACACAAAATATTGATATTCCGATATTAATGGATAACAAAGACCTAAGAAAACTTAATCCTGCCATTGAGATGCATTTTGATGCTGCTGAAAAAGAAATGCTTGATTTCACAACTGAAAATAATTTAGTTAGAGACCTGAATTACATTGATTTTATTAATTGCCCGGTTTGTAATTCCAAAAATACTTCTCAACTTTTAGTTAAATGGGGTGGTCGTTATGATGAATGTAGTGATTGCAGCCATGTTTTTTTAAAAAATCCTTTTAAGCATAAAATTATCACTGATCTTTATAAGGATTCAATCGTTGACCAACTTAATAGGGAGGTCCAAAAGCATAGCTTTAATCAAAATTATTGGGCAGCAGTTTATAGAAAATATATGGACCATATTTGCAATCAATTCCCCGGTAAATGTAAGCTTATTGATGTGGGGTGCGGAACCGGTAGATTTCTTAAGTTTTGCAAAGAGAATTATAATTTTGAGTTATTTGCTCTCGATGTATTTAATGAATTAATCGAAACAGTTAGCCCTGTGATAGATAAAGAAAATATTTTTCTCGTTGATAGCTTCGAAAAAACTGACATAAAAAAAACATTTGATGTGATCACATTGTGGGGCGTTCTCGAGCATTGTAGATCTCCGCATGACATAATAAATAAATGTAACTCTTACCTAGAAAAAAATGGCTTATTGTTTATGCTGGTGCCTAATTTTTACAGTCGAGCCAGAAAACTACTTGGAGTCACAACCCCTACACTAAATCCAAGAGAACATATTAATTTTTTTACATATACTAGTATGGAGAAAGTAGCACACAATAACGGCTTTGAGATTAATGGATTCTATCAGGAACTACCTGTAATCGATTTAATGTGGAAGTTTTTAGATGAAGAAAGTTCCGTAATTGAAGAGATTATAAAAAATAAAGAATGCTATTATCATATTTATATATTAAGAAAAATATAGCCTCATATATATAAGAAATTAAGGAATGGTAGACAAAAATTGAATTTATTTGACTTAAGAGGAAGAACAGCATTGATTACTGGCGCTGCTGGCCTGCTTGGTGTTGAGCACGCTGAAGCTCTTTTAGAGGTAGGTGCTAAAATTGTTTTAACAGATATTGATGCGGAAGCTCTAAATTTTGTACAAGAATTTTTAAATAAAAAATTTGATTCTGAGAAAATTATTTTAGAGGTTATGAATGTCACAAAAAAAGATGAAATAGATAAAGTGGCTAATAATCTCTGGAACAAAAATCTTCATATTGATATCTTAGTGAATAATGCAGCTATTGATCCAAAATTTGAAGCTGAGACAGGGCTTATAGAAACATCAAGATTAGAAAACTTTCCCTTAGAACAATGGAATCTTCAAATTGCTGTTGGATTAACTGGAGCTTTTCTTTGCAGTCAAGTTTTTGGTTCTGCAATGGCAAGGGGCGGGAAGGGTGGTGTAATTTTAAATATTGCTTCAGACTTATCTTTAATTGCCCCTGATCAGCGCTTATATAACCGTGATGACCTTTCAAAAGATATGCAGCCCGTAAAACCAGTAACTTACTCTGTTATAAAGTCAGGATTAATTGGGCTAACAAAATACCTTGCAACATATTGGCCGCTTGAGGGTGTTCGATGCAATGCATTATCTCCAGGGGGTGTTTTTAATGGACAATCTGAAAGTTTTGTCAATAAGATCTCCGATCTTATTCCAATGGGACGAATGGCAAATAAGGATGAATACAGATCAGCGGTTCAATTTCTCTGCTCCGATTCTTCTAGTTATATGAATGGACAAAATTTAATTATAGATGGTGGTCGCAGTGTTTGGTAATTTTATAAAAAAAATTCTTATAAAATTTGTACAAAAATAAATTAATAATAATCAAATATTTTGAACAAGAATAAATTTTTTTTTTACATTCCCAGCGGCGAATCTTTAAGTCTCTTATATTTTTTAGCGCAGATCTATAGAGAAAATCTAGTAGTAGTTTCTAACTCTGTCTCAATAATTGAGATTTGTAAATTTATGAATATAAATTTTACTACTCCGAATTTTTCGCAAGTTACAACCAAGTTGAATAAAAAATATTATTCGATTTCTTTTTTTAAGATAATTAATAATTATATTCTATCTAAATTATTATTTAGATTGTTTGATTTTTTTACTAATTTAATTAATCTATTAAAAGCTAAAAAATTTGTAATTAATATACCAGCGAATAGCACATTTTATTTTTCAACTTTTTTTTATGATATTCCTGGTTTGCTTTTGCTATATGCATCGATTAACAATCCACAGGTCAATACATTACTGATCAAGCCTCGAAATTATATGAAATTTGGTTTAACAGAAAAGCCAAAAATTGTTAGCTCAACATTTTTTTTGAATATTTTTACTGGAAACTTTTTCGTTTTTCATCTTGATCCAGTATTTGGAAGGGTTGTGGGGGCCAATCCATCATATTTCATGGAAAAAAATATTTTTTTTTCATTTAAGAATAGAAAAATAAATGGCGTAGTAGAAGAAAAATATATCAAAAAAGCTATTTTACGCCTTCATTTAAAAGAATCTAAAAAAAGAAAAATCTTATTTTTAGGCGAGTATTCTGTTGAAAATGGCGAAGCAATATATGGCAAAGTTTATTTAGACGTTTTAAAAGTATTAGCTAATTCCCGAAAATTCGATATTTATTTTAAGCCTCATCCTCAATACCATTCAATTGATCATCCTGCTTTGACGGGATTGCATATTCTTGACTCTCAATTGCCAGTTGAATTTTTCGATAATGGATCTTGGGCTTTTATCATTTCATTTGCAACTGCATCAATATTAACTAAGAAAAAATCTAAATGCATTAATTTATTAAAACTACAGGAAATAGAGTGTAAAACTTTTGATCTTGATAGATTTACATCTCTCCTTTCCGCATCTCCTAATCATCTAATATATCCAGTTAGTCTTAAAAGCTTTAATAAATTATTAACGAATTATCCTAACTGAATACAGTATTTTTATATGAAAAATAAATCTAGTAAGCGGAATATTAATATAGTTATATATTCAACTGATACAGCTGTCTTCATGAACAATAAAATTTTAGATAGAGCTTTTATGGCTAAACATCATCATGGCGAAGCGCTAACAGACTTGGCTGAAGCAATTATAGATGCTGGATATCATTTTATGACCTTAGATATATATTTGAGTGAGTTCTCAAATGAGAAAGCACTCTTAATTTCAGATATGGGGTCTGGAATAAGCTCTCTTAAAAGCCCCAATATTATCCCTGCGGTATCATTTTCTTTGGAGTCCCCGGTTATTGCGACTCGTTATTATCATTCTATTAATTCCAGAGCAAAGTCATTTAGATTCATTTTGGACTGGAAAGGCATTGCTAATAGAGTTAAAGACTCAGATCAGTTTTTTTTAGAAATATTCCATCCAAATAAATTTGATTTGATGCCGCTTGAAGTTGAAAATTGGAGCAATAAGAAATTTATGGTTATTATTAACAGCAATAAATTAGCATTACAATGGCATTGGCCATCTTTCGCTGAGAATAATTATTTCTCTTATATAAAAGCATTAGCTAGCAATATCCGAACTCAATGGATTAAACTTATAGACCCTCAAATCACAACACAACTGTATTTTGAACGTCTTAAAGCTATTCAGCACTTTTCTAAACGCGATGATTTCGATTTATATGGTTATGGATGGGGCGTCTTAAATAATTTTTCTATATCAGATTATAAGAGTGCCATATCCAAAGTATATCGAGGCCCGATTAAGGGAAATGATGACAATAAAGATAAAGTAAATATTTTAAAAAAATATAAATTTTCAATTGTTTATGAAAATGCAATTTTCCCTGGTTACATTACTGAGAAAATTTTTGATTGTTTTTTTGCTGGAGTTATTCCTATTTATATGGGAGACCCTTCAATTCACGAAAGAATTCCTACTAATACTTTCATTGATCTTAGAAATTTCAAGAATTTTAAAGAGCTCGAATTATTTATAGATAAAATCAATGAAGAAGAGGCGATAAAATATTTAAAAGCAGCACATGACTTTATTCATTCGATTAATTTTAAATTGTATACAAGCGCAAATTTTTCAAAAACAATCATTAGTTGTTTGGATCGTTGTCAATTTTAAAAAATCTTTTTCAATGTCTAATATGAAATATAGGAAAGAAATAGACGGTTTGAGGGCTATAGCCGTACTGTCTGTTATTTTTTTTCACGCAAATATCCCCCTTTTTAAAGGCGGCTTTGTAGGTGTTGACATTTTTTTTGTGATCAGCGGGTATCTCATTACAAGCCTTATTTTAACTGAAATGCAAGCCAATTGCTTTTCGATTGCTTATTTTTATGAAAGGCGAATAAGGAGAATTTTACCCGCGCTTTACTTTGTAATGCTGGTATGTATTCCATTTGCTTGGTTTTGGATGCAACCTTCCGAGATGGTAGACTTTGCCAATAGCCTTCTTACTGTACCTATTTTTTCATCAAATTTTCTATTTTGGCGCGACCAGATGGGCTACTCTGTTCCGGCGGCTCAAATAAAACCTCTTTTACATACCTGGAGCCTAGCTGTTGAGGAGCAGTATTACCTATTTTTCCCAGTATTTTTTTTACTAGCTTTTAGGATAAGATTCCGTTGGAATTTAATTTTTGGTTTTTTAGTTTTTTTGATAAGTTTATTTCTTGCTCAATGGACTTCATCCCACAAGCCTATTGCAGGTTTTTTGTTATTACCAACTCGTGTCTGGGAATTTCTTGCTGGGGCATTTATTGCCTATTATTTTTTAAAATCAAAGAATCACTTTCAGCCAAAAATTATTTGTGAAATTCTAAGTTTATTAGGTATTTTTTTAATTCTTTTTTCAATATTTCATTTTTCAAATACCTTGCCTTTTCCAAGCTTTATATCGCTTGTACCTGTTTTTGGTACTATATTAATAGTTTCTTTTGCAACTAAATCAACTTTAGTTGGATCAATCTTAAGCTCCAGAATACTCTCTTCATTAGGCCTTATTAGCTATAGTGCTTATTTATGGCATCAACCTATTTTTGCTTTTGCCAGAAATCGTGCACTTACCCATGATCCATCTCCCGATTTGCTCTTAGTACTTTCCGCCTTAACTATATGCTTGGCTTTTTTAAGTTTTCATTTTATTGAGAATCCGTTTAGAAAAAAAGACTTTGTCAGCAAAAAAATCCTTTATTTAATTTTGCTGGCACTGACTCTTTTTTTTATTATATTTGGAGTTGCAGCAAAAGTTACACATGGCTTTTCTGGGCGCTATTCAAAAGAGCAACAGACACTTTTTAATTCTATACAACGTGAAAATGTAAATGAGATTATGAGAAGTCAGGCGCTTGGACAGTGTTTTTTATTTTCAGAAAATTTATCGGACATGCTTACTGAGAAATGCATAAGTTTTCAAACTAAAAGCAAGCGTGTAATTATTTTTGGCGACTCGCATGCTGCGCATCTTAGCTCAGGTGTTAGAAATTTTTTTAATAAGAATAATTATATTATTAATCAATTGACCATGCCCGGTTGTTCTTTTATTTTTCCTGCCACACAATATGGAAAATGTCTTGATTTATATAATCTGCTCATTGATAAATTAGGTCCAACACTCACAAATGATGATATTTTAATTATCTCAATAAATTGGCGATACGGTTTTAATTCAAAAGCATCTGATCAATTTACGTTAGATTTGCTCAAGGCTTTTGCGGTTTTTAAAAAATTCCCTTCTAAAATTATAATTGTCGGTGCTCCGCCAGCTTTTAAGGTTGCGCCTCAAGTAATCGCTATAAGAGAGAAAGTTTTCCAAAATCAAGATATTGTTCTGACTCCTGAAGATTCAGACTCTATGAATTCATTAAACAAAATTTTAGGCAGAGAATCTAAAAATTTTGGGTTCACATTTTTAGACCCTTCAAATTCTATGTGCATTAAAGCTACCCAAAATTTATGTTTCGTTAAAAAGAACAATGAATTTCTCTATTTGGATCACGGGCATTTATCTGAAGCAGGCTCAAAACTTGTTATGAATCAATTGATTAATTTAAGATAATTTAATTATACATAGGAGATTTAAATTCAAATACATGCGAAAATCTATACTGAATTTTATGTTGAAAGAGTAGCTAGTCCTTATGACTTTTAAATTTTTAATTATGCGAATTCATTGGTTTTTTTCAAGTCAATTTGGCCTTGATCCCTTTCGTATTTTTAATGCGCTGCGTGGAATACCATCTTATCTATCCGATTTTGTTATATTTAAAAAAGCCTATAAAGGTAAGGTTGAGATTATGCCTTGTCTTTTTGATAAGCATGATGAAGGGGGGTCTACTAAAAGTGAATATTTTTGGCAGGATCTTATGGTTTCAAGATTTATTTATAAGGCCAATCCAGTAAGGCATGTAGACATAGGATCTAGAATTGATGGATTTGTGGCACATATTGCGAGTTTTCGTGATTGTGAGGTATTTGATGTTCGCCCTATTAGTACGAAAATTCCAGGTGTAAAGTTTCATCAAGCCGATCTAATGAATCCAATTAAATCAGGAAGAAATTCAAAATATAAACTTTGTGATTCCATCTCTTGCTTGCATGCACTAGAACATTTTGGCTTGGGTAGGTATGGCGATCCAATAGACCCAGAAGGATATAAGCGTGGCATTTTTAATATTTCAGAACTTTTAGAATTTGGGGGTGTATTTTATCTCTCTACGCCTGTGGGAGAGGAAAGGGTAGAATTTAATGCAAATTGGATTTTTAATCCCTTTGTAATCGTTAATTGTGCTAAAAACGCCAATTTAAAGCTTGAAAAATTATTTAGTATTTCGGCCTTAAGCCGACCCAAGCGTTTGAAAATCAACAATTCTAATTTAGTAAAGCTTTCTAAACAGCGTTATCAACTCGTTTTATTTGTCTTTAAGAAAAGTAATTAATTATGAGTTTTTCTCAAAAAATTATAAACATTATTGAAGCCCGTCGTGAAAATTGGAAAAAGACAAGGCCGGGAGATTTGGGCCGTTTTTGGAGGGATGGTGGAGATGAACTTTTATTTCAACTGCCTATAAAGACAGGAAGTCTTGTCATTGATGGTGGTGGTTACAAAGGCGACTGGACTTATAAATTAATTGCGCTTTATGGCTGTAAAAGTTTTATTTTTGAGCCAGTTCCTCAATATGCCTTATATTGCAAAAATCGATTCAAAAAAAATGCATTAGTCACAGTCCATAATGTTGCGCTTGGAGGAAGCAAGAGAAAAACAAATTTTTCCCTCATAGATAATGGAACATCAGAATTTCGTTCAGAACTCGATTCGGAAAATAAGATTGAGGTTAATGTGATTGACGTTGCGACTATATTCCAGCATATTGAAGATAAACGAGTGGCGTGTTTTGAATTAAATATTGAAGGAGGGGAATATGAAGTCCTCGAGAGAATGATAGAAACCAATAATATTGATTTGTGCGATAGTTTATTAATCCAGTTTCATCAGCAGCCTGAAGGATATCTTGAAAGGTATAAAAAAATTATTGAAGCTTTACATCGTACCCATATTCAAATTTTTTGTTATGAAATGGTCTGGGAAAAATGGGTGCATAAATCTTTGATTGATAAGCTCGATGTTTAAAATATATTATTTTTTAATTTCGTTGTATAGAAATATTAGAGATCATTTAGAAAAAACTCAAGAATTTACTAAAACGCCTTGGGGCTTTTATCTTGCCGGACATAAAGATATGGCGTTAGGTCTTTTTGAACCGGAAGAAACTAAGATTATTAGAAAGTTAATTAACGAAGTTGATACATTTGTTAATATTGGCGCAAATATTGGATATTATTGCTGTCATGCTCTAAGTCATGGAAAGTCAATTATTGCTGTAGAGCCCAACAATCATAATTTATATTTTTTACTTAAAAATATTTCTAAAAATGGATGGTCAGAAAAAGCAGAAATTTTCCCAGTAGCTGTTTCGGAAAAATGCGGCATTTTGAAAATGTGGGGAAGTAGGACAGGAGCATCATTAATTAAAGGCTGGGCTGAAATACCAGAAAGTTACGTATCGCAAGTACCCGTTTTAACTTTAGACAAAATTTTGGGCGATAATTTAATTGGAAAAAAAGCCCTTATTCTTGTTGATGTTGAAGGAGCCGAATTTATAATGCTAAAGAGCGCCCTAAAGGCTATTTTAAATAATCCAAAACCCATATGGATGATTGAAATTACCAGCTTTCAGCATCAGCCAGACAAATCTAAAATAAACCCCAGCTTTTTAAGTACTTTCGATCTCTTCTTTTCTTTCGGCTACCAAGCTTTCATGATTGAAAATGGGTGTGAGGTTCAGATTAAATTAAATGATTTGAATGAGTTTATTGCTGGCAATAAAAATATTAAAAATCATAATTTTATTTTCAGGCCATAAAATAAATTATCAAAATGGGAAAGTATAAAATTACTGTCTTAACGGATCCAATGCCTTGGGGCAGCGATTTTTTTTATGAGGGCTTCCGGAGAGTTACTAGATATCTTACAGATTTTATTAGTATTAATAGGACATACTTTAATCATCCTAAATATAGAGGGCATTTTGCTGTTACAAGAAGTCTTATCGAAGGATTTATTAAAATTAAAGCCAGTTTTAATTATAACCCGTTACATCCAAGCGAATTAGCCGACACAGTAGTTGTATTGGCTGGTGTTAGAACACTTCGCCAGGCAATTAAATTAAAAAAAAGAGGGGCTATTAAAAAATTATTTGCTGGACCGAATATAGTTTCTTTTTCGTATGAGCATAACTATCTGGCTGGAAGTCCTGAAATTGATAAATATATTTTGAATTGCGATTGGACTCTAGACCTTTATGTGGAAGATTGTCCTAGCCTTAAAAATCGCTGTTTGATCTGGCCAGCAGGGGTTGATACAGGATACTGGAAACCTGATGAACGAACTAAATCAGACTCAATATTAATCTTCGAAAAGCAAAATAAAGGCCCTGTTGGCCCAGTTTTACAGTATGCGGACTACCTTAGAAATCGAGGCTGGAAGGTTAATATTCTTAAATATGGCTCTTTTTCGCACAAAGAATATAGGAATTTACTGCAAAAATCAGTCCTAATGATTGGTTTTGTTATTGATGAAAGTCAAGGCATAGCCTGGGCTGAGGCTTGGTCTACTAATGTTCCGACGCTTATATGGAGAAATAACAAAAATACTTTTCTGGGTAGAACATATAAAACCTCAACAGCTCCATACTTAAATAAAGCAAATGGACTTTTTTTTGATAATTTTCGAGACTTTGAAAAGAAATTTGATTTTTGGGAAAAAAATAAAAAATCTTTTACTCCTAGAAAATGGACTATTAAACATATGTCTGATGAAGTTTGCTCTTCAAAGCTTTATAAAATGCTAAATAAATGAAAATTAATTTAGATGAAAAATTAAAAAAAATAATTTCAGCTAGAGACCTTGCTTATCTTGCAACTTATTCAACACTCTGGATATTTCCAATTTTAATTTCTTGGATTGTTGCATCTAATGGCAAGTTTTTTAGTTTTGGTGCACTGCAATGGCAGCTTATTAATTTGAGATTTATATCACTAATAATTATCGTTTCATTTTTTATATCATTGTTTGCAGGATTATTGTGCTCAAAATTAATTCAAAAATATTGGAAATTGGAGGCGCAGAAAAATAATTTTGATGGCTACAAATATGTATTTTTATTTATTTTGTCGGCTTTTTCTCTAGTTGGACTATTTCTTTCATTTGGCGGCACTATTTTCGAAAAGGCTTATTCTGGGGCAAATTATTCCTGGCTCGATATTGGAGCATATAATATTGTTTTTGATATAGCATACTTTTCGATTTCATTAATAGTATTAAGAAAGTATGGAATTTTGATATGTTTATTTTTAAATACCCTAGTTTTTTTACCAGTTCTTGCATGTGGAAGTAGAATAGATTTTACTTCCGTACAATTAGCCATTTTAATTTTTTTACTATTTGTGGAACAAAGCTCATTGAAGACAAAATATATCAGTATTATTTTTCTACTGCTCTGGACTTTTGCTATTCTGCAAATTATAGGACAAATAAGAAATCAATATGCTGAAGCCATAAATTCAAATATTTATTCTGTTGAAAACTTAAGCTACTCACCAATAAGAAATATACCTTCAGCTAATACATTTTATCTGGGAACATTAGGAAATATAGGCCTCTCTTTTTTTCAAATCTATGGCTTGGTTACCACAGACCCTAAAAAAACTATTGGCCTCAAAAAAGCATTTAATGCTTACGCAATAAGGCTTATACCAGGACCACTCATAAAGGATAGGCCGAGGGATTTTTCTGGAACTTTGCCTGAAATTATAGGTGTGGGTGCTACGCATTCATTAGCTGAGGGCTATCTAATTAAAGGATTAGCTGGTGTAATTTTAATAAGTATTTTTTTTGGTCTTATGGGGGGGTGCTCTTTATTTTTTTTGAGGCGCTATGAAAACTCACAATCTATTAAAAATGTTCTATTATTTTCATTTCCGTGGATTTTATTGATTCGCGGGGGCTGGTACCAGCTATTTGCAATATTTAAGGCATCTAGTTTTCTAATCGCCCTACTTCTAATTTTTTATTTCGTAGATAATTATATATATGCTCGTAGTGGGCAAGAAAATTCCCAATGAAATCTAAACTATCTTTTTTGCTAATGCAAATTTTACGAAGGACTTTAATACGATTTGGAATTACCACCCTCAGAAATAATTCCTATTATGAAGTTTTAAATCAAAGGAATAAAGCACTCTTAGAGCTAATTTTAATTGAGGATCAAAAATTGAAAAAAGGTTTAGCAGGCATTGTTTTCAGTAAAGACCGCCCATTGCAGTTATATACTTTACTTGAAACATATAATAACCTAGTTAAGAACCCAGTTAACCTAGTGATTATATATAAATCTTCAACTAATGAGTATAGCCAAGGCTATAAGAAAGTTTTTAATTTATACAAGAATAGTAAATCTAAATTTACTTTCATCAAAGAGTCATCTTCATTCAAAAATACCCTAGACAATGTCTTTGAAAGCTTAAATATTAAAAATATTTTTTTTTTAGTGGATGATATTATTTTTATAAGAAAAATTGATTTATCATTAGCCGCTTCTTTAGATACAAGCAAATTTATTCTCAGCCTTAGGCATAGCCCACACCTAAGAAGAAGTTATACATCAAATATGGAGCAGATGCCCCCAAAATTTCATCCTTCAAAATTTAATAATACAATCAATGAATTTTCATGGTTTGAAGAAAAGAATGAATGGTCTAATCCGTATTCGGTGGATGGACACATACTGTCTTTAGCTGAAATCTGTGCGATCTCTAGAGTGTCTAGCTATTCTGGGCCAAATACCTTTGAATATGCCATTTCATCATTCAATTCATTAAGTGAAAACAAAAGAGGGCTGTGCTACAGCGAAAGTAAAATTTTAAACTTACCAATAAATCGAGTGCAAAATGAGTCTAACAATGCAAGTGGCTCTGTATCTACTAGTTTTTTACTAAAAAAATGGCAACAAGACATGGCTATTGATACATCTTTTTTTAGTGGCTACATACCAGAAGCTACACATGAAGAACATATAATAAATTTTAAAAAAATTAAATCGGCCTTAATAAAATGAAAATTTTTATAGCTGGAGATGGCCATTCTGATTTACATGAATTAGCAATGTACAAAGCATTCAAAAAACTAGAACATAAAGTATTTTTTTTTGGGTGGAACAAACATTTTAGATCTAATAATCCTGCAATAAACCTTTTTAGGCGTATTCAATTTAAATTTATTCTAGGCCCGCAAATTAACCATATCAATAATATGTTTATTGAGGCCCTTATTCGTTTTAAACCCGATTTAATTTTTATTTACCGTGGCACGCATATTAAGCCACAAACGTTGAATAAAATTAAGTTTTTATTTCCCAATGTGACTTTGTGTGGTTATAACAATGATGACCCTTTTTCAAGTGGGTACGGTTATTATATTTGGAGAAATTTTATTAATTCAATCCCAAGCTACGATTTGATTTTTTCATACCGACCGCGGAACATAAAAGATTACAAGAAAGCTGGCGCTAAAAGTGTTGCATTACTTAGATCATGGTTTATCCCTAATAAACATTACAATTTAATGTTGAGCGATAAAGATCAATTAACTTATAACTGCGATGTCGTTTTTGTTGGACATTATGAGAATGATGGGCGACTTGAATTTTTAGAAGAAATTGTTCGAGCTGGATACAAACTTAATTTATTCGGCCATGGTTATGGATGGAATAAACATATAAAAAAATCTCTTTCTCTGCAACATTTGTATCCAATTAAAAATGTGTGGAATATAAATTACTGTAAAGCGCTATCTGGCGCCAAAATCGGATTGTGTTTTTTATCCAAACTCAATAATGATAGTTATACGAGACGATGTTTTGAAATTCCTGCAACTAAGACTTTACTTCTTTCCGAGTTTTCTAATGACTTAGCTACAATTTTTACTGAAGGTGTTGATGCTGATTTTTTTAGAAACAAGAATGAGCTTGTGAATAAAGTGAAATTTTACATTGAAAATGAGAACATAAGGACTAAAATTGCACAAAATGGCTACAAGCGAGTTGTCGCAGACAAGCATGATATTTTATCTAGAGTAAAATATGTCTTAAATGTGGCCCTAAATTTGAACTCATGAAGAATGCCTAAGTGTATGTTTATTTCTTTCTATAGAAGATTAAGTTGGTCGTTAAGAAGGATCTTTTTAAAGCTCCCCAAAGATGCATTAATTTTAGAAGTTGGTTCCGGTGGTAATCCTTATCCACGTTCGAATGTTTTATTAGATGCATATCATGATACACAAGAAAGGCATTGGGAAGCCCTAGTTCACGATAGACCTACTATTTTGTCTTTTGCTGAAAATTTACCTTTTAAAGATAAGGCTTTTGATTATGTAATAGCTGCTCACGTACTGGAGCATTCAGCATTCCCTGAAAAATTTCTGAGTGAACTTGAGCGAGTAGCAAAAGCAGGCTATATTGAAACTCCAGATGCATTCATGGAGCGCATTAATCCTTACAAGGATCATAGGCTTGAAGTAACGATTAGAAATCATAAATTAATAATAAGAAAAAAATCTAGCTGGTTAGTTGACAAGGACTTATTTGATTTATATGAAGAGAGAGTTAAGCCAATTGTAACTAAGCATTTAATCCCAAATTATCCAGATGATTTTCATGTTAGATATTTTTGGAAGGATAAGATCAATTTTCAGATTTTAAATCCTAGTGTTGCTGCAAATTGGAAACCAACTTTTTCTAATAATATTACGACAAAAAAAAATTTAAAAAACATATTTCGTCTATTTGTACTTATGTTAATTCGTAAACTATTTTCTCAAAGCAAAAGGAATGACGAATTAGATATACTTCCTATTCTAAAATGTGCTCATTGTAATTCAGGGGATATAGAAAGAAAATCGTCTAGTTTTATTAGATGTCAAAAATGTAGTAAAACTTATAAAATAAGTAACAAAATTTTTTACTTCAACTAAATTGCTATCTTCTGAATGATGAGCCCTCTTATTTCTATTTGCATACCAAGCTATAATAGACCATTCGAGCTATTAAGATTGCTTAATAGTATTGATTGCAATTTTATTGATATTGAAATTGTTATTCGAGAAGATTTTTCCCCTTTAAGATTAAAAATACGATCTGCTTTAAAAAAATTTTCCAAAAAAAGTGCCTATACATTACGCTATTATGAAAACACTAGAAATCTCGGCTACGATGGGAACCTTAGAGCATTAATACAATCCTCGCGAGGAAGGTATGTTCTATTTATGGGGGATGATGATCTGTTTATTCCCAATAAACTTAATGAATTTATTTCATTTCTTAAAAAAAATAAAAAATTTCCATATATATTAAGATCCTATATATCATTGCACGAGGGCGGTGACCTTGAAAATTTCTTTTATCTCCCCAAGATTTCTGTCATGCCTAAAGGCGAAAAAACAGTTGCATGGTTATTTAAAAGAAGTGTTTCTTTATGTGGCTTTACAATTTCTAGAGCAGAGGCCCAGAAATATGCTACTTCTGATCTAGACGGCACTTTGCTCTATCAAGTTTATTTAATGTCTATGATTTGTCTAAGAAACAAATCTATATATTGTGACATACCGGTAGCTCAAGCGATTCAGACATTTAGAAATGATTATGCTATGTTTGGTAATGCAGAAGCAGAAAAAATTCGCTTTACTCCAGGCATTGTTACAGATAATAATTCAATAAATTTTACCAAAGCTTATTTTGATGTTTCATCCTACATCGATAAATGTAATAATACAAATCTAACAAAACTTATTAACATTGAGCTTTCGAAGTATTCATATCCATTTTTATCCATACAAAGAAAGCGCGGGATTATTCCCTTTCTTAAATATTCAAAAAGACTAGAGAATGAACTTAATTTTGGCTGCACATATTATTTTTTAATTTACAAATGGTCGTTAGTTTTTTTTGGGGAAATGTTTTGTGACAAGGTGATTATTATAATTAAACGGTTTTTTGGCTACACTCCCAATTTTTGATAATGACTCCCAAACTTCTTAATTATTTATGTGAACCAATAACCAAAGAGCCTTTAAAGTTAATCAATGAGATCTTTGATGCAGAGGGAAATATACTAAGCGGCGAGTTGATAACTGAAAAGGGAAAAATTTACCCTATAATTGATAGCATTCCTCGGTTTGTAAATTTTGTTAATACTGAAACTGTAAAATCATTCGGCGATGAATGGAATCACTTTAATTTCACTGATTTCAAAATTAATTGGTTAAATCATACAGTTTTAAATACCTTTGGATCTCCTCGAG
>Ga0214919_10001553_pt1 | contig 37323 bp, 35 predicted proteins | sample LL1503_MetaG_FD_177994 | JGI IMG/M metagenome (GOLD analysis project Ga0214919, IMG submission 177994) | Freshwater microbial communities from Lake Lanier, Atlanta, Georgia, United States - LL-1503 | ecosystem: Environmental > Aquatic > Freshwater > Lake | place: USA: Georgia | collected...
CGTCCGGCCGGGTCGCCTTCACGTTGTCGGCGACCGAGCCGGCGAACAGGAAGTTCTGCTGGAAGACGAACCCCATCTGCCGGCGCAACGTCTCCTGGCGGACATCCGCGAGGTCATGCCCGTCCACCCGAACGTGCCCGCCCTCGGGCTGCTGGAATTTGGCCAGTAGGCCCACGATCGTGGACTTGCCGGAGCCGGTGTGGCCGACGAGGGCGACGACCTGCCCGGGCAGGGCCGCGAAGCTGACCGCATGGAGCACGGGGCGCCCGGGGACATACGCGAACGTCACCTCCCGGAACTCGACCGCCCCGCGGAGCGGCGGGCACGCCGTCGCCGACGGGCGGTCGGTCCACGTCGGGGGCGTGTCCAGGAGGCGGAAGTAGCGCTCGGCGCCGGCCATCGCCAAGGTGGCCTCCGACAGCTGCGTCCCGATGATGGTGATCGGCGAGAAGAAGAGGTCGGCGAGGAAGAAGAACGTGACCAGGTCGCCGAGGCCCGTGTGGCCGCCGTCCAGGGCCAGCCAGCCGCCGACCCCGACGAGCGCGGCGAGGAAGCCCTGGGCGTTCAGTTCGAGCAGCGGCAGGTAGAGGGCGCTGAGGCTGGCGGTCTTGACGACGTTGCCGGCGAGCGTGTGGACCAGGCGGGAGAAGATGCCGGCGTTGGTCTCCTCGCGGGCGAAGCCCTGCGTGACCCGGATGCCCTGCACCGTCTCGGCGAGCGCCGACGTCACGCGGGAGAAGCTCTCCTGCTGCAGGCGGGAGGCCTGGAGGATCTTCCCGCGGAAAGCGCCGTGCACGAGCAGGAGGCACGGCACGATGGCCAGGAGGACGAGGAACAGCCGCGGATTCACCCAGAGCATCAGGAGCGCGGCGCAGGTCATCTGGCCGAACGAGACGAGGGTGATGAAGAAGTTGTTCTGGATGCCGTTGCGCATCGCCTCGATGTCCGAGATCATCCGGCTGATCAGGCTGCCGTGCCGGCGGGCGTGGAAGAACGCGAGCGGCTGCGTGAGCAGGTGGCGCATCAGCCGGTCGCGCAGGTCCCGGAGGACGACCTCGCCGATCTGGTGGGCGAGCCGGATGCGCCAGTAGAGGGCGACGTCCGCGAGGACGACGGCCGCGAGGAAGACGGCCAGCCAACGGAGGGTGGCGGCGCCGTCGCCGGCGGTCACCGGGCCGCGGATGATCGCCCCGACCATCCAGGCCAGCAGGGGCAGGGCCATCGCGCGGAGCGCGCACAGCACCAGCAGGGTGTTGCGTTGCCCGCGGTGCGGCGCGGTGAAGGCCAGCAGCCGGGCGATGGTGGACCAGCGCAGCGGCAGCCGGTCCGGTTCCTCGTCGTCCGGGTGGGCCCGGCGCACGGCGATCTCGAGGCGCGGTTGGCTCATGCGGGGGCGCCCTCCGATTGGACCAGGATGGCCCGGCGGTATTGCCCGTCCTGGGCCATGAGCTCCGCGTGCGTGCCGCTCTGGATCAAGCGGCCGCGCTCGAGGACGAGGATGAGGTCGGCCCGTCGCAACGTGCTGAGCCGGTGGGCGACGATGAAGGTGGTGCGGCCCTCCATGGCGGCCTCCATCGCCTCGAGGATCTCGCGTTCCGTCTCCGGATCGATGGCGGAGGTCGGGTCGTCGAGCAGCAGGACGGTCGGCTCCAGCAGGAGCGCGCGGGCGATCGCCAGGCGCTGGCGCTGGCCGCCGGAAAGGTTGACGCCGCCTTCGCCGAGGTAGGTCTCGTACCCCTCGGGCAGCGCCGTGATGAAACCATGGGCCCCCGCGACCTTGGCGGCGCGCTCGATGCGTTCCTGGCTGGCGTCGGGATGGCCGAAGGCGATGTTGGCCGCGATCGTGTTGGAGAAGAGGAAGTTCTCCTGGAAGACCATGCCGACCTGCCGGCGCAGCTCGGCCAGGGGCAGGTCGCGCAGGTCATGGCCGTCGAGCGTGACGCGGCCGGACCGGGGGTCGTAGAAGCGCGGGATGAGCGAGAGGAGCGCGGACTTGCCCGCCCCCGTCGCGCCCGCGATGGCGATGCGGCTGCCGGGACGGGCCCGGAAGCTCAGGCGGTGCAGGACGGTGTCGTTCTCGCGGTACTCGAACGAGACGTCCTCGAAGGCGACCTCGCCGAGGAAGCGGCCGGGCGAACGCGCGGCGGGGAGCGAGGCCACCCCGGGGTCGGTGTCGAGGATCTCGAAGATGCGCTTGGCGCCGGCGAGCGAGACCTGGGCGTTGTCGACCACCGCGGCCAGGGTCGTCACCTGCGTCGCGAACTGCTGCAACAGGCCGGCGAACGTCACGAGGCCCGTGCCCAGGGCGATGTCGCCCCGGGCCACCAGCCAGCCGCCGTAGCCGACGAGGATGGCCATCGAGAGGCGGTTGAGCCCGTCGATCACCGGCCAGAAGAGGGCGATCTCCTTGAAGACCTTGCGCTTCTGCAGGCGGATGTCCTCGCTCCAGCCCTCGAAGCGGGCCTGCACGCGCGGCTCGAGCGCGAAGCCCTTGACCACCTGGATGCCCTGCACGTTCTCCGAGAAGCCGAGGACGAGGCGGTCCATGAGCTCGCGGTTCTCCTCGTAGGCGGGGCGCACGCGGCGCGAGAACCGGATCGCGAACCAGGCCTGCAGCGGGAGCACCGAGAGGCAGGCGAGCGTCAGCCGCCAATCCGTGCGGAACATGTAGGCCGAGCAGGCGATGAGCGTCACGCCGATGATCGCCAGCTGGAGCAGCACGCCCTCGATGAAGATGCGGACCGAGTGCGCGTCCGACGTCACGCGGTTGATGATGGAGCCGCTGGCGTTCGTGTCGAAGAAGCGGAAGCTGAGCTGCTGCAGCTTGGCGAAGACCTGCGCGCGGAGGTTGACGACGATCCGGCCGTGCAGGAAGCGCACCGAGACGAGGCCGAAGACGTAGGCGAGCGCCGCGCGGAGCAGCGCCGCCACGACGATCCCGCCCGCGAGCCAGGCGATGACCTGGCCGTCGCGCGCGCCGGCGGGGACGAAGAAGGGCAGGGCGGGGGGCGGGACCGCGGGGTCGCCGCAGTGCCGGAGGGTGTCGATGGCGACGCCGGCGAGGGCGAAGACCGTGACCGTCAGGAAGACCAGCAGGAGCTGCAGGCCCAGGAGCTGGAGGCAGTCGGCGCGGTGCGACCAGGCGATGCGCAGCAGCCGCCGCAGCGTGGCGTCACGGCCGGCGGCGGGCGGAGGGACGGGGTCGGCGGGCATGCGCGGCGGGGCGCCGGCCGTCTCAGCGGATCATCTGGCCTTCCCGCGAGGCCTTCTTGCGGAACTCGGCGAGGATGCGGGCGGTGTGGGGGCCCGGCTTGCCGGTGCCGATCTTGCGGGCGTCGACCTCGATGACCGGGATGACCTCCGCGGCGGTGCCGGTCAGGAAGCATTCGTCGGCGTTCCAGACGTCGTAGCGGGTGATGTTCGTCTCGACGGTCGGGATGCCGAGGGCGGCGGCGACCTCGAGGGCGACCTGGCGGGTGATGCCGACGAGGGCCCCGGCGTGGGACGCGGGGGTGAGGAGGCGGCCCTTGTGGATCAGGAACACGTTGTCGCCGGTGCACTCCGCGACGTAGCCCTGCTCGTTGAGCATGAGGCACTCGTGGAAGCCGTGCTGCTGGGCCTCCATCTTCGCCATGATGTTGTTGAGGTAGTTGAGGGACTTGATCATCGGCGGCAGCGCGGCGGGGCTGATGCGACGCGTCGGCGCGGTGATGATGCGCATGCCGGTCGTGTAGAGTTCCTCGGGGTAGAGCTTGATGCTGTCGGCGATGCAGATGATCGAGGGTTTGGGGCAGTTCTTCGGCGAGAGGCCGAGGTCGCCGAAGCCGCGCGAGACGACCAGGCGGATGTAGCCGTCGGTCAGCTGGTTGCGGCGGCAGGATTCGCAGACGATCTCGGCGATCTCCTGGCGGGACCAGGGCATGTCGAGGCAGAGGGCCTTGGCGGACATCTCCAGTCGCTCGAGGTGCTCGTCGAGGCGGAAGACGCAGCCTTGGTAGAGGCGGATACCCTCGAAGATGCCGTCGCCATAGAGGAAGCCGTGGTCGAAGACCGAGATCTTGGCCTCGGCCTTGGGGTAGAACTTGCCGTCGATGTAGACTTCCATGTGGGAAAAGCCCACGTTGGCGGGTCAGCCGGGGTTTTTCCAGCCCGAAACCCCTTTTTTACCGTTGGGGCACCGGCTCGGCGGGCGGCACCGTCAGGCGGAATTTGCCCGAGTCTTCCGGGGCGATGAGGTCGGTGCTCGCGACGGTCACGGGGGCGCCGAGGAGGGCGCCAAGCCGGGCGGCCAGCACGGGCTGGACGGCGGTGAGCGCGTCCGCCGGGCTTGCGGGCAGCAGGCTGAGCGTAGCCGAGCGATCGGCGGCCTGGCGCAGCTGGTAATGCGCGATGCCCGGGAGTTCCTCGAAGCAGGCGTCGACCATGCGGGTGGTCACGATGCGCCCCGCGGAATCCCGCAGGGCGTCGCGGAGCCGACCGTGCACCACCCAGCGTTCGCCGGCGCGTTCGGCATGGTCCCCGATCTCATAGCGGACCAGCGGCAGGTAGTCGTTCGTCAGCGTCGTGACGAGCAACTGGCCGATCCCGCGGGCGTCGGCGTCGGCCAGCTCGAGCAGCGCGGTCTCGGGCGAAGGCGTCATGCCGCCGGCCGGGTGGTCGATCAGCAGGTGGCCCGTCTCGCTTGAGCCGTAGAGGTTGATGACCGGGACGCCGAAGACGCGCTCGAGGATGCGGCGATGGGTCAGGCTGGCGTATTCGTAGCTGGTCAGGATGAAGCGCAGCGAAGGGAAGCGCAGGCCCAGGCGTTCGCAATACAACGCGAACCAGACGCCGTGGACCGGGTCGACGTCGAGGAACGCCGGCGCCCAGGCCGCGGTCTCCGCGGCCATCTGGGCGAGCTTCTCGGCCGGGAGCGTGAAAGGGATGCGCGATTGGTTGACGAACAGCGTCGAGCCGAGCGTGCGTTGTTCGACGTTCAGCCAGCGGGCGAAACAGCTCACGCCGCTGCAGCCCGGGGTGGTCAGCACGGCGCGCCGCGCCGCCGGGTCGGCCGCCAGCAGCGCGGCGATGCGCGGGTGCCGCCGGAGCGCACGGGCCTCCTGCTCGGCCCACCAGGTCCGTCCGAAGATGACGCGCACGCTGGCGCCGGAAGTCCCCGAGGTGCTTTCCTCCTCGATCTCCCCGGCTTTTTCCAAGGCGGCCAGGTCGAAGCGTCGTGGAAGGAAATCCTGGGGCGAGTGCGTCCGCAGCTCGGCCTTGGTGATGCGGGGCAGTCCCGCAAGCCGCGGCGCGGGCCGGGCCAGGGCCGCCCGCCAGTCGGCGCGCTCGTAGAACGCCACGTCGGCGGTGGCGGCCAAGGCCCGGTCGAGCGGGGTGGAGGACTGGAGCGTGCCGGGCATGGACGTGCGCTCACCTTACCGCGGGTTCGCCCAAATGCAAAACGGGCGGGCGATTAGGCGAGGGATTCCTCCTCCACGCGGTTGCGGAGGGTGCCGATGCCCTCGATCTCGACTTCCATCAGGTCGCCCGGGCGGAGCCAGCTGGGCGGCACCTGCGCCATCCCGACCCCGGCGGGCGAGCCGGTCAGGATCACGGCGCCGGCGGGGAGGGTGGAACTGCCGGCGAGGAAGGCGATCAGGTCGGCGACCTTGAATTGCATCGAGGAAGTCCGGGCGTCCTGCTTGACGACGCCGTTGAGGCGGAAGCGCAGCCGGAGGGCCTGCGGGTCGGGGAGCTCGTCCGCCGTCACCAGGCACGGACCGAGCGGGCAGAAGGTGTCGAACGATTTGCCCCGCGACCATTGGCCGCCGCCCCACTCCTTCTGCCAGTCGCGGGCCGACACGTCGTTCGCGCAGCAGTAGCCCAGCACGTAGTCCAGCGCCTCGGCCGGGGTGATGTTGCGGCAGTCCCGGGCGATGACGACCGCGAGCTCGCCTTCGTAGTCGACCTTGTCGCTGCGGAGGAAGCGCGGGAGCCGGACCGCGGATTCGTGTCCGGTGACGCTCGCCGGGCTCTTCATGAAGATCGTCGGGTGCGCTTGCTGGACCGAGCCGAATTCCTTGGCGTGGTCGGCGTAGTTGACGCCGGCGCAGAAGAGGGCGGTGGGGCGGACGCAGGGGAGGGGACGCCCCGGTCGCACGCTCCGGTCGGTCAAATGGAAGCGTCCTTCCTGGAGCTCGACCTGACGCCAGCTGCCGTCGGCTTGCTCGACGGCGTGCACGGCTCGCGCCGAGAGGGGGTCCGTGAAGGCGTGGACTTTCATCGCCGTCCAACATGGCCGTCCAATCGTCCGAAGGCGAACCTCCGTTCTAAACGGATGTTTGTGGGCATTTAGCGTTAATTTGGACGGAGCCGGAACTATCGGGGTTGTCGGGTGTCCGGTTTTCACTCTACCTAGCCCCATGCGATTGCCCCGTCGTTCCTTCCTGCGTAAAGCGGCCGTTGCCGCCGCCGGCTTCACCATCCTGCCCCGCCATGTGCTGGGCCGAGGTTTCGTCCCGCCGAGCGAGACGCTGAACCATGTGATCGTCGGTTGCGGCGGCATCTCCGGCTCCGGCGCCCACTTCGGCGAGCACATGAAAGGCGCCCATCGGGTGATCGCCGTGTGCGACGTCGACGACAATCACGCCCGGAACCGCGTCAACCAGGTGAAGGCCGCCGGCGGCAACACCCCCGTCAGTACGCGCGACTTCCGCGAAGTCATCGGGCTGGCCGACGCCGACGTGGTCCATGTCTGCACGCCGCCCCACTGGCACGGCGTCATCGCCGCGCAAGCCGCCCGCGCCGGCAAGGCCGTCTGGTGCGAGAAGCCCCTGACCCGCACCATCGGCGAGGGTCTCGCGTTGCGCAAGGTGGTGCAGGAGACCCGCGTGCCCTTCCGGGTGAACACGTGGTTCCGCCTCAACCGCACCAACTATTACGGCGTCGGTCCCGCGCGCGAGATCCGTCGCGTCGTCGCCAGCGGCGTCCTCGGCGGCCCGCTTACCGTGCGCCTCGCCTGCGTCGGCGGCATCGCCTGGAAGGTCAACCTTTGGGTCGGCAAGCCGAACCTGGAGCCGCAGCCGGTCCCCTCCCACCTCGACTGGGACATGTACTGCGGCCCGTCCCAGCTCATCCCGTATCACCCGCACCGCGCCCACGGTTCCTTCCGCGGCTACTGGAACTTCGACCAAGGCGGCCTGGGGGACATGGGGCAGCACTTCCTCGACCCGGTGCAGTATTTCCTCGGCAAGGACCACGAGTTCCCCGTCGCCGTCGAGGCCGACGCGCCCGCGCAGGACGCCATGGCCTGCGGCGTCTGGAAAACCGTGACCATCACCTACGCCGACGGCACGCGCATCATCCTCGAGTCGGAGCTCGCCGAACGCGGCGAGAAGCCGTTCATCGAGGGTCCGAACGGCAAGCTCTTCGCCAACCTGCGCTCCGATCGCCCGGAGCTCATCCGCCAGGCGCTGGAATTCCCGCTGCCCGAGTATCAGGAGGACGATTTCGACGCCTGCGCCCGCGAGAAGCGACCCTTCGGCTACGGCGTCAACGAGGCCTTCCATAGCTCCACCATCGTGAACCTCGCCGGCCTCGCCGTCCGCCTCGGCCGCCCGTTGAAGTTCAAGCCCGACGGCTCCGGCTTCATCGGCGACGCCCAGGCCGACCGCCTCCATTCACCCGTGCTCCGCGGGCCCTGGTCGATCTAACCCTTCGCCGACCTGCAACCATGAAGCCCTTCCTGTCCCTCTTCCTGCTGGCCGCCGCCGCGTTCGCGGCCGAGCCCGCCAAGCCCGCCGCGAAGCCCGCGGGCAAGCCCGCTCCGGCCAAGGCCGCGCCGTCGGCCGAGCAGCTGGCGGCCGAGGCCCGCGTCCAAGCCATGCAGGCCATGGTCAACGAAGCCCGCAAGTTCCCCGTCGCGACGCCGGAAGCCAAGGCGTTCTTCGATAAGCTTCGCGCGCAGCGCGCCGCCGCGACCGACCCCGAGACCCGCGCCGCCCTCGATCAGGCCTTGGCGATGGACCCCGCCGTCGAGGCGCGTTCGCCTCTGGGCGAGGCCGCGGTGAAGGCCATCGAACTGCCGGCCGGGACCACGCCGGAGACCAAGCTCGCGGAGCTGGAGCGTCAGCTCGACCTTGGCCAGCCCGGTCGCGCGCTGTCCGCCGCGGAACTGGCGACGCTCGCCGCCGTGGAGGACTTCGCGACGGCCCACCGCGCCGCCCGCCTGCTACGTCGGGTCGATGCGGCCGCCGCCGCGCCCTTGCTCTGGCAGCGTCTCGCCAAACTCGCCTCGCGCGAGCAGGTGCAGCTGACCGAGGACGAGATCCTCCGCCTGCCGGTGAAGTTCGCCGGGACCGGCGCCCCGGCCGCCCCGACGGGCTCCCTGGCCGCCAAGGCCGCCTTCCTTCGCCTTTCCGCCGTCCGCGCGTCGGTCGCCCTATCCAAGGAGGCCTTGCTGCCGCTCTTGAAGTCGACCGCCGCCAACGAATTGAGCGAGGCCGCCTGGGACGCCGTCCCCCGCGTGTTCGCGCGCGCCGACCGTCCGGCGCTCGAGGCCGCCGCGAAGGACCTGCTCGAGGCCGCCGCCAAGGCTCGCGAAGCGAAGGCCGAACCCAGCCGCCTTTACCCGAAGGCCAAGGCCGCGTTGGACGCCCTGCGCTGAGCGCTTTCCGACTCGCGCGATTGTCGCTTGCCCCGCCGAGGCCTTGGGCCTTGCAATGGGGCATGCCGCCCGCCGCCAACAAGGATGCCGCGCCCAACCTGCTGCTCGCGGGTTTCATGGGCACCGGTAAGTCCGCGCTCGGTCGACAGCTCGCCAAACGTTGGCGGCGGCCGTTCCTGGACACCGACGAGCTGGTCGAGAAACTGGCCGGCACGAGCATCGCGGACATCTTCGCCGAACAGGGAGAGGAGCATTTCCGGGCATTGGAGCGCCAGGTCGTCGAATCCCTGCTCCCCGAGCAGGGCGCCGTCATCGCCTGCGGGGGCGGCCTGGTCGTCCCGCCGGGCATGGGCGAGCTCGTACGTCGCAAGGGCGTGGTGATCACGCTCTTCGCGTCCGTCGACACCATCCTGCGCCGGACCTCCGGTAACAACCGCCGGCCCTTGCTCAAGGGCGACGACCCGGAGGCGCGCATCCGCGACCTCATGAAAAAGCGCGAGCAGGCCTACCTGCAGGCCGGCATCGCGGTCTACACCGACGGCCGGTCGCTGCAGCAGCTCTGCGTCATCGTCGAGCGAGTCTACGAACGCGAGGTGCGGGCCGCCCTCAAGGGCCCGGGCAAGCGCCGGGATTGACCCAAGGGTTCCCCGTGGGCGGGCGGTCGCGCTGCGCCCGGAGGCACGCCAGGAAGTCGGCGCGCCGGAGGGCGAAAGCCCCGAGGCTCGCGAGGTGGGCGGTCGGCATCTGGCAGTCGATCAGCACGAAGCCCGTGGCGATCAGCCGCTCGACCAGCCGCGCGAACCCGACCTTCGAGGCGTCGCTTTTACGATGGAACATGGATTCGCCGTGGAAAATCCGACCCACGGTCACGCCGTAAAGCCCGCCCACCAGCTCGCCCTGCCAGCGGACCTCCACGCTGTGGGCATGGCCGGCCCGGTGGAGGGCGACGTAGGCGGCGACCATCGCCTCGGTGATCCAGGTGCCGTCCTGACCGGGGCGGGGGGCCGCGGCGCAGGCCCGCATGACGCCTTCGAAGTCCTGGTCGAAACTCACCGCCCAGCCTGGCTTGCGCAGCGTGCGCCGGAGGCTTTCGGTGACGCGGAGTTCGCCGGGCAGGAGGACGAAGCGCGGGTCGGGGCTCCACCATTGCACCGGCTCACCCTCGGAGTACCAAGGGAAGATGCCCGCGCGGTAGGCTTGGAGCAGGGTGGACGCATCGAGGGGGCCGCCCGTCGCCAAGGGCGCGCGGGCCGGGGCCTTCGCCGGATCGCCTCGGGACCACTCCTTCATCGGTCGTCATCAAGCGACGACCGCGGGAGCGGGGCAAGTTCAGTCCTTGGTGATGTTGTAGACCGACGGGATCGAGATGCCGAGCTCGGCCGCGATCTCGCGGACGGGGACGTCCTTCTTGCGCAGGGCCTTCGCCCGGGAGCGCATGGTGTCGCTGATCTGGGCGCGGGCGCGGTTGGGGCGGGACAGCAGCTTGACCAGCCGGCGGGCCAGCTCGTTCTTGGAGAGCGACGACACCTCGCGCTCGATGAGCGAGCGGCGTTCGGTGTGTTCGTCCTCCCAGGTCTGGACGGCCAGGTCGCGGGCCTTGGAGAGGGCGGCGCGGACATAGGCGTCCTTGGAGGTGAAAGTGCTCGGGTCGAGGTCGATTTTCATGGAAAGCGGCGTTTATGACGGAAAACGGAAGGGGTGGCGGTCTTTGTCAAACAATTGTTAATCTCAAGTTTTATAATAAATGGGAAAAGTCAAACCACCACGCTGGTTTGACCCCGGAAAGACTCCTTAGTTTCCAACTAAAGGCTCCACTCCAGCATCCGGCGCAGCGGAACCTCCGCCGCGGCCCGCGTGGTTTCCGGCAGGATGATCTCCGGGGAGCCGTGCAACAGGCAGTCGCGGACCTTCACGAGGGTGTTCATCTTCATGAACTTGCACTCGTTGCAGGAACATCGGTCCGTCGGGGCGGCCACGAAGGTCTTGCCCGGGACTTCGCGACGGAGGCGATGGATCATGCCGGCCTCGGTGGTGATGATGATGGTCCCGGCCGATTGACGCCGGCACCAATCCACCATGAGCTCGGTCGAACAGACCATGTCGGCCATCTCCCGCACGGCCTCCGTGCACTCGGGGTGCGCCACGACGGGCGCGCCCGGATGGGCGGCCTTGGCGCGCAGCAGGGCGCCGGGGGTGAACTGCACGTGGGCATAGCAGTTGCCCGGCCAGAGCTGCATCGCCCGGCCGGTCTTGCCGGAGACCCAGCGGCCGAGGTTCTGGTCCGGCACGAAGAGGATGCGGCGGTCGGCGGGGACCTTGCCGACGATCTTGCTGGCGTTGCCGCTCGTCACGATCACGTCGGCGAGCGCCTTCACCGCCGCGCTGCAATTGATGTAGGCGACGACGTAGAGCGAGGGGTCGGCCGCCTTGATCGCGGCGAGCTTCTCGGCGGGGCAGGAGTCGGCGAGCGAGCAGCCCGCCTCCAGGTCGGGCAGGAGCACGCGCCGCGTCGGGTTCACGATCTTGGCCGTCTCGGCCATGAAGTGCACGCCGCAGAAGACGATGGTGCCCTGCGTCGCCGCCGCGGCCTTGTAGGCGAGGCCGAGCGAGTCGCCGACGAAATCGGCGACGCCCTGGATGTCCTCGCATTGGTAGTTGTGGGCCAGGATGAGGGCATCCTTCTCCGCCTTGAGCGCGAGGACTTCGCGCTGCAGGTCGGACCAGGGCGTCCCGCCGGCGGGCAGGGGAGGGAAGACGGAGGCGGCGGGGTAGGAACTCATGGGCGGGCGGTCCGGCGCTTCTGGCAACGTTCGCAGAGCGCGGTGACCTGGAGTTTCTGGGAGATGGGCCGCATGCCGTGCTTCGCGGCCACGGCCTTGCCGTACCACTCCATGAACGGCGCCTCGACCTCCACGATGGTGTCGCAACCCTCGCACACCAGCTGGGCGCGGAAGTTGGTCGGGCCGACCTCGGCCAGGTAGTATTTGTGGTCGCGGCCGACGTCGACCTCGCGGATCACGGCGCTGCCGACGAGCAAGGGGATCGCCCGGTAGATCGTGGCGCGGGAGACGGTGCGGTCCAGCGAGCGGGCCTTCTTGAGCAGGTCCTCGGCGGTGTAGTGGCCGGCGAGGGTCCGGGCCGCCTCGAAGACCGCCATGCGCTGACGCGTGGCCCGCAGGCCCTTCTCCGCGATGTAGGTGCGGAAGGCTCCGGATTGCTCCGTGGTTTCTGGGTGGGTCGGCTTGGGCATCCGCTTTTGAGACTGTTTTGATACCGTCCTTCGACGCCGTCAAGCGTGGGACGAGTCATTGACACCGGAGCCTGGGAGCCCTTGATTTGACCTTCTTTTCCTTTGGGAAAGGCCCCCCACGATGTACCACAACACGGACGACCTGCGTATCCGCACCCAACTCCCCCTCCTTTCCCCGGCGGTGGTGCTGCATGAGCTCCGTCCGTCCGAGCGGGCCACCGAGGTCGTCACCCAGGCCCGCAAGGAGGCCGCCCGCATCATCGCCGGGCAGGATGACCGTCTGCTCGTCATCGTCGGCCCGTGCTCGGTGCACGATACCAAGGCCGCGATGGAATACGCCGGTCTCCTCGGCCAGGAAGCCCGGAAGCATGCCGCCGACCTCCTGGTGGTCATGCGCGTCTACTTCGAGAAGCCCCGGACCACGGTGGGGTGGAAGGGCTTGATCAACGACCCCGAGGTCGACGGCTCCTTCAAGATCAACGACGGCCTCCGCCTGGCTCGTCGCCTCCTGGCCGACATCGCCGACGGCGGTCTCCCCGCCGCCACGGAGTTCCTCGACCCGATCACCCCCCAGTACCTGGCCGACCTCGTGGCCTATGGCGCCATCGGCGCCCGCACGACCGAGAGCCAGATCCACCGCGAGCTCGCCTCCGGTCTCTCGATGCCGGTCGGCTTCAAGAACGGGACCGACGGCTCCATCCAGGTCGCGGTCGACGCCTGCCTATCGGCCCGTTCCTCCCATTGGTTCCCGTCCGTCACCAAGGACGGAGTCGTCGCGATCTTCCAGACGTCCGGCAACCCCGACGCGCACGTCATCCTGCGCGGTTCGAGCAAGGGTCCCAACTACGGCGCCGAGGGCGTCGCCGACGCGGCCACGCGCATCCAGAAGGCCGGCCTGACGTCCCGCCTGATCGTCGATTGCTCCCACGGCAACAGCTCCAAGGACCATCGCCGCCAGCCCCTCGTCGCGGCCGACGTGGCCGCGCAGGTCGCGGCCGGCGCCGCCGCCATCGGCGGCCTCATGATCGAGAGCCACCTCGTCGAGGGGCGCCAGGATTGGAAGGGCCGCGCCGCCTCCGCCTACGGTTGCAGCATCACCGACGCGTGCATCTCCTTCGCGCAGACCGTCCCCGTCCTCGACGGCCTCGCGGCCGCCGTCCGCGCGCGCCGCGCCCTCGTCAAAGCCTGAATTTCCCGCCATGAACTCCGTCCTCAAGCTCCTCCTCGAAGGGGAGGCCCTCGACACCCAGCAGCTCGGCAAGATCCTCGGCCTCGGCGCCGACGCCGTCGAGCGCGAGCTGGCCGAGCTCCGACGCCAGGGCGTGCTCCTGGGCATGCGTCCCGTGCTCAACCCGAGCTTCGAGGCCGAGCGCCGCGTGCGCGCCGTCATCGAGATCAAGATCCGCCCCGAGGGCATCGGCGGCTTCGACGGCATCGCCGAGCGCATCAGCTCCTTCGAGCAGGTCGAGAGCTGCTACCTCATGTCCGGCGGCTACGACCTCCTGGTCGTCGTCACGGCCGACAACCTCTACAAGGTCGCGGGCTTCGTCCATGAGCGGCTCGCCCGCATCGAGGGCGTCCAAGGCACCTCGACGCACTTCTTCCTCCGGGCCTACAAGAAGGACGGGTTCGTGGTGACCGCCGACGGCGTCCGCCGCGACCAGCCTTCCGTCAGCCCCTGAGCGCCGACCATGGACGAATCCGGCCGTTTTGTCGCGCGTCACGTCACGTCCCTGCCCAAGTCGGGCATCCGTGATTTCTTCGCCATCGTCTCGAAGATGAAGGACGCGGTCTCGCTCGGCATCGGCGAGCCCGATTTCGTCACCCCGTTCCATATCCGCGAGGCCGCGATGAACGCCCTCGAGAAGGGCCGCACCTCCTACACCGACAACCGCGGCACGAGCCAGCTCCGCGAGGAGATCTCCCGCTACGTCGCCAAGAATTACGGCCCCGAGTACGACCCGGAGACCGAGATCCTCGCCACGATCGGCGTGTCCGAGGCGCTGGACATCCTGCTGCGCGCCACGCTGAACCCCGGCGACAAGGTCCTCTACCATGAGCCCTGCTACGTCTCCTACGCCCCGAGCGTGACGCTCTGCCACGCCGAGGCCGTGCCCGTCCGCACCACGTCGGCCGACCAGTTCGCCCTCGACCCCGCCGCGCTCCGCGCGGCCTGGCAGCCGGGCTGCAAGGTGCTGGTCATCAACTTCCCGACCAACCCGACCGGCGGCACCGCCGACCGCGCCAAGCTCCTGGAGATCGCGAAGTTCGCCATCGAGAAGGACCTGCTGGTCGCGTCCGACGAGATCTACTCCGAGCTGACGTTCGAAGGCGACCACGTCTCCATCGCCTCCCTCCCGGGCATGCGCGAGCGCACCGTCTTCCTGCACGGCTTCTCGAAGGCCTTCGCGATGACCGGCTTCCGCATCGGCTACGCCTGCGGCCCCGCCGCCGTCATCGACGGCATGCTGAAGGTCCACCAGTACGGCATCATGTGCGCCTCGATCATCAGCCAGGAGGCCGCGGTCGAGGCCCTGCGCAACGGGCGCGACTCGATGCTGCACATGCGCGACAAGTATCGCGAGCGCCGCGACTTCATCGTGCGCCGCTTCAACGAGCTCGGCCTGCCGTGCCACCTGCCCCGCGGGGCGTTCTACGCCTTCCCGCAGGTCTCCGTCACCGGACTCGATTCCATGACCTTCGCCCGGAAGCTCCTCGAGCAGCAGAAGGTCGCGATGGTGCCGGGCACCGCCTTCGGCGCCGCCGGCGCCGGCTTCTGCCGGGCCTCGTTCTCGACCAGCTACGAGCGGATCCACGAGGCGGGCGAGCGGATTGCCCGCTTTTTGGACACCATTCGCCGGGGTTGAGCGTCCTTGCTTGCTAGCGGGGCGGGGAAGCCCGACTCTTCGGGCTTCATGGAACGGAACACTGAGATCTCCCGTGCGGTAGCCATCGTGGGCCGTCCCAACGTCGGCAAGAGCCGGCTGTTCAACCGCCTGGTCGGTCGCCGCATCTCGATCGTGCACGACCAGCCCGGCGTCACCCGCGACCTGATCACGGCCGAGGTCGATGACGGGCGCTACACCTTGATGGATACGGGCGGCATCGGTCTTTATAAGGCGGAGCTGACCCCCAAGGTCGTGGCCGACGCCGTGGAGGAGCAGGTCGGGTTCGCCCTCGCCGCCGCCGCGGTCGTGCTGCTGGTCGTCGACGCGACGGAAGGGTGCACCCCGCTCGACCTCGAGGTCGCCGCGCAGCTGCGGCTCGCGGGCAAGCGCGTCATCGTGGTCGCCAACAAGGCCGACACCGAGGACCGCGACGGTCTTTACGGCGAGTTCTTCGCCCTCGGGTTCGGCGAGCCGATGCTGACCTCGGCGGAGCACGGCCGCGGGATCCCCGCGCTGGTCGCCCGGATCCAGTCCGTCCTCGGCCCGGCCCCGCTCCCCGGGCGCGACGACGGCCCCCGCGCCATCCGCCTGGCCCTCGCCGGCCGGCCCAACGTCGGGAAGAGCTCGCTCGGCAACCGCCTGCTCGGCGGCTCCCGCCTGATCGTCAGCGAGATCGCCGGCACGACCCGCGACCCGGTCCGTTCCCGCCTTTCCCGCGCCAAGGCCGACGGTTCCAAGGCCTCCTTCGTCCTGGTCGACACCGCGGGTCGCCGCACCGCCAACAAGCGCGACACGCTGGATTTCTTCTCCCAGACCCGCGCGGACGAGATCCTCGCCGAGACCGACGTGGTCTTCCTCGTGCTCGACGCGGGGCAGGGCGTCACCCGCATCGACAAGCAGCTGGCGGGCGAGCTCGCCCTGCTGGGCTGCGGCCTGGTCATCGTGGTCAACAAGTGGGACCTCGCGAAGCAGGCCTTCCGCGAGGAGAACATCGACGGCTTCGAGGACGAGGAGGAGTTCCGCGCGAAGTTCCGCGCGGCCGTGCGTCGCGAGCTCTTCTTCCTGCCGGATCCGCCCCTGCTGTTCGTCTCCGCCAAGACGGGCCTGCGCGCCGAGGACATGCTCGACGCGGCCGAGGGCGTCTTCCGTCGCGCCGGCACCGCCATCCCGACCGGGCGCATCAACCGCGTGATCCAGGACCTGATGACGAAGCGCCCGCCGCGCATGGTCTCCGGCAAGCGCTTCAAGTGCTATTACGTCACGCAGGTCTCCAAGCGGCCGATCCGGTTCCGCCTGTTCTGCAATTCCGAGGAACGCCTCGAGGACGCCTACCAGCGTTTCCTCGTGAAGGGCGTGCACGAGGAGTTCGACCTCGCCGGCGTCCCGGTCTTCCTCGACATTGTCGGCAAGCCCAAGCAGCCGGGTCGGCGCGGGAGCGGCACGCCGCCCGGCGGCAAGGAGCCGGCTGCCGACGCCCCGGCCAAGCCCGCCGTGAAGGCGGTGGTCCGCCCGACGCCGTCGGCTTCCAAGCCGCGCATGGGCAAGGTCCGCGTCTCGCGCGGCCAGGCCAAGCCGACGAAGAAGGCCTATACCCGCTGGGACAAGCCGCGTTCCCTCAAGGGACGCGCCGCCCGCCAAGCGCGCAAGTGACCCCCGCCATGGCCGCCGCCGCTCCGACGAACCCTCCGCGCCGTCTGGCGCTGCTCGGCTCCGACGAGATCGCGTTGCCCGCTTTCCGCGCGGCGGCAGCGCTGCCTGGCGTCGTCATCGTCGCCGTCTATTCCCAGCCGGATCGCCCTGCCGGTCGCGGTCAGGAGATCCAGCCTAACGCCGTCACCGCCTGGGCGCGCTCGGCCGGCTACCGCGTGCGGCAACCGGAGCGGCTCGGTCCTGGGCATGCCGCGGAGCTCGCGGCCGATGAGGTGGATCTCGGCGTCGTCATGGCCTACGGGCAGATCCTGCAGGACGATTTCCTCACCGCGCCCCGGCTCGGCCTCGTGAACTTCCATGGTTCGCCGCTTCCGACCTTGCGGGGCGCCACCCCGGTCGAGGGCGCGCTGGCCCTCGGGTGGGACCGCACCGGCGTCTCCCTGCAGCAGGTGGTCCGCCGGTTGGATGCCGGCCCGTTGCATGCCACGGCGTGGTTGGACATCGCTCCCGAGGAAGGTCGGGCCGCCTTGCGCGCCCGCTTGGGTGCGCTGGCCGGTGAACTGGCCGCCACGGCGCTCCCGGAGATCCTGGCGGGCCGCTCGCGGCCGCAGCCCCAGGATGAGTCGGCGGTCTCCTTCACCCGTCGGTTGACGCGGGCGGACGCAGCCCTCGATTTCGCCGCCGCCGCCCCGGTCTTGGCGGCCCGGGTCCGGGCGCTCGAGGGGTGGCCGGGCTCCACCTTCGAGCACGCGGGCGTCGTCCTCAAGGTCGGTGCCGCCGCGGCGCACCCCGGCGATGCCCGGGTCGCTCCGGGCACCGTCCTCGCGGCCGATCGCAATGGCGTGCAGGTCGCCTGCGGCGAAGGCGTGCTGGTCCTGAACCGTTTGCAGCGGCCGGGTGGTCGGATGCTGCCGGCCGCGGAATTCCTGTCCGGCCACCTTCTCGCGCCCGGCGAGGTGCTCGCTTCGGTCCCGATGCCGCCCTTGGTCTCCGCGGCCCCGTTCCCGCGCCCGCCGAAGGTGTAATCGCTTGATTCGAGGGCGGGATTTCGGTGTCATGGTGACATGCGCGCGCTTCTCCTGTCCTGGCTCCTGGCGACGGGGCTTGGCGCGCAGACGCCCCCGCCCAAGGAGATCAAGTTCCAGGACATCGGCGGCGGTTCCTTCGCCGGCTTCACCGAAGACGCCAAGGCCGAGAAGGCCTGGGAATTGTCCGCCGAACGGATGAAGCCGACGGCCGAGGCCGGCACCTGGGAGATGGAGAAGATCGTCGTGCGTTCCTTCCGCGACGGCAAGCCCGAGACCACTTTCGCCAGCCCGTTCGGCACCGCGTCGCCCGAGCGGAAGGCGGCGCAGGGCTCCACGCCCATCTCCGTCCGCTCCGCCGCCTTTGAACTCACGGGCCTGGGCTGGAGCTGGCGCTCCACCAAGCAGGGCGACTCCTTCGCGATCCTTGCCGGGGTCTCCGCGGAACTCGACCTGGCCAAGCCGCTTCTCCAACGGATGCGGATCCGCGCCGACCGACTCGACGCCGCCACCGTCGAGCGCGGCACCCAGCTCGTCTTCGTCGGCCAGGTCATCGTCGACCGGCGCGGCGAACGCCTCACCTGCGACCGCGTGGTCTGCCTCATCGAGGACGGCCCGAAGGGTGAGTCCGTCTGCCGCTCCATCCTCGCGCAAGGCAAGGTGGTCCGGACCGCCAATCGCCAGGTCCTGACGGGCGCCGCCGCCGATTACGACCTGCCCAAGGAGATCCTGCTGCTGACCGGCGGCGTCACCTTGGCCGAACCCGGCTTCCAGGCCACGGCCGCGACCCTCCGCCATGAGGCGAAGACCGACGTCACGACCTTGGAGTCGGCCGAGGAGGCCCGGCCGGTCCAACTCCATCTCGCCCGCAAGGATGAGCCCGAGACCGAACTCACCGGCCGCAAGGCGGTGCTCCGGCGCGACGCCAAGGCGGAACGTACCTTGGTCGAACTCAGCGGCCGCGCCACCTACGTCGCCGGCAAGGACCGCTTGGAGGCGGCCAGGCTGGTCGCGACGGAGGCGAAGGGCGTGACCGTCGACCTGGTGGCCACCGACGGGGTCAAGGGGCGCGCGGATGAGGCCGACTTCGAGGCGTCGGAAGCCCGCTGGGAGAAATCGGCCGGCGTGCTGCGTCTGCTCGGCCGTCCGCACCTCCGCCAAGCCGACGGCTACGAGGTGACGGGCGCCGCCATCTATTCCGACCGCAAGCGCGAGCGTCTCGAGGTGCGGTCCGCGCCCGGCGTGCGCGCGGCCGTCCGCCTGCCGGCCGACGACGCCCCGGGAGCCTTGCCTGGTCAAGCCGAGGCGGACCAGGTGGTGCTCACCGCTCGGCAGGGCGTCGTGGAGGCCGACCTCGAGGGGGCGGTGCGCTATGTCGCCGGCCTCGTGACGGCGCAGTCCGACCGCTTGGTCGCCTTCTCCAAGCCTTCCAAGGCCGGGCAGGTGCTCAGCAAGGTCTTCCTCACCGGCAAGGTCACCTACGTGCAGCCCGGCCTCGCGTGCGCCGCCGAGCGGATCGACTACGTCCCGGCGGTCGCCATCGAGGAGGTGCTCCAGAAGGACCGGCTGACCGGTCGGCCGCGGTTGCTCAACCTCTCGGGGGGCGCCGACGCCACCCGACCCCGGCTCTTCGTGCAGTTCGCCGACGGCAAGAAGGCCGACTTCGTCGCCGACTCCCAGGAAATCCTCAGCGGTGCGGATGCGGCCAAGTTCTTCCTCCGCGGCAACGTGGGCATGAAGGCCGACGGCGTCGAAGCCTCGTGCGACCTGCTCGAGGGCTTGGTGTCGCCCGACAAGCAGGGGCGCATGGTCGCCCGCCTGATGGTCGGGCGCGGCAATGTCAACGCGCTCGCGGGCGACTCAGCGGCCCGCGGCCGCGTGCTCGAGGTCAAGCCCGAGGAAGGCTTGGCCCGGCTCACGGGCGACGCGCGGTTGCGCACCCGCGCCGGGATCGAAGGCGTCCCCGCGAAGGAGGTCATCTACGATTTCAAGACGAAGGGCTGGCGCATGGAATCCGCGCCCGACCCGGTCCGGCCCGACCAGGTGGTGCGCCCGAAGATCTTCCTCGGGGAGGACTTCACGCTTCCGGCGGTCAAAAACCTCGACAAGGGACGCTGAGAACGCCCTCCTTATATCCCATGGCTTCCACCGGCGAACAGGGTCTGGTCCGCGTCGAATCGCTCGCCAAGCACTACGGCCCGAAGGTCGCGGTGATGGATGTCAGCCTCCAGCTCAAGGCCGGTGAGATCGTCGGCCTCCTTGGTCCCAACGGCGCCGGCAAGACCACGACCTTCTACATGGTCGTCGGCCTCGTCCCCGCGACCTCCGGCCGGGTCTTCCTCGATGGCCGGGAGATCACCGCCATGCCCATGTGGCAACGCGCCCGCTCCGGCCTCGGTTACCTGCCGCAGGAAGCCTCCATCTTCCGCAAGCTCACCGTCTGGGAGAACGTCATGGCGGTCGTCGAGACCCTCGACCTCGCCGCCCCCGCCCGGCGCGAGCGCACCCAGCAGCAGCTGCACGACCTCGGTCTGGAGAAGCTGGCCAAGCAGCCCGCCTTCACCTTGTCGGGCGGTGAGCGCCGCCGCCTCGAGATCGCGCGCGCCTTGGCGACGAACCCGCGCTTCCTGCTCATGGACGAGCCGTTCAGCGGCGTGGATCCCATCTCCGTCGCCGAAGTGCAGTCCATCGTCCGCCGCCTCAAGGACCGCGGCATCGGCGTCCTCATCACGGATCATAACGTCCGGGAGACCCTCTCCATCGTCGACCGGGCCTACCTGATCCACCAGGGGCGCGTGCTCGTCTCGGGCACCCCGGCCGACATCGTGAACAACCCCGAGAGCCGCCGCTACTACCTCGGCGAAGGCTTCAAGCTCTGAACTTATGTCCGAACAAGCCCCCGACACCCGCCCGGAATCGGTCTCCGTCCGCGAGTTCTTCGACTCCTTCCGCGACATGCTCCAGATGGAACTGCTGGCCGGCGAGGCGGGCCTCGACAACGTCATCGCCGAGAAGTCCCTCAACCGTCCCGCCCTCGCGGTCACGGGTTATTTCAAGGAGTTCGCCCACAAGCGCCTGCAGCTCTTCGGCGCCGGCGAGATGGCCTACCTGGGCGACCAGACCGCCGCCGTGCGCGAGAAGCTGCTCGACGACGTCTTCGCGAAGCGGATCCCCGCGGTGGTCGTCTCGCGCGGCCTGCCCGCCGACGACATCCTGGTGCGCATCGCGAACCGCCACAAGGTGCCGCTCATCCGCACCCAGCTCAAGTCCAAGGACTTCTCGGCCGAGGCGACCGTGCTCCTCGAGGAGAAGTTCGCCCCGCGCACCAACCTGCACGCCACCCTCGTCGACATCAAGGGCGTCGGCGTCCTGCTCCGCGGCGCCTCCGGCGTCGGCAAGAGCGAGTGCGCTCTCGCCCTCATCGAGCGCGGCCACTCCCTCGTGGCCGACGACTACGTGATCGTCACCCTGATCGGCGACCGTGAGCTCCAGGGTACGTCCAAGGAACTCAACCGCGGCTACATGGAATGCCGCGGCATCGGCATCATCAACGTCGCCTCGATCTTCGGCATCCGCTCCGTGCGCCGCGAGAAGCGCGTCGACCTCGTCGTCACCTTCGTCCTCTGGCAACCGGGCATGGACGAGGAACGCTCCGGCCTGGAGGTCGAGACCTACGAGATCCTCGGCCGCAAGGTCCCGCACATGACCATCCCGGTCCGTCCCGGCCGCGACATGGCCCGCCTCGTCGAGGTGGCGGCGATGGTGCAGGCGCTGCGCGGCATGGGACACGACTCCGCCAAGGAATTCAGCGACCGGCTCATCCAGCACATGGCCCGCGGGGACCAGGCGAAGGCCTGAGCCTCAGCCCTTCGTCCCGTCCCAGCGGCAGTCGGCCATGACGCGCAGGCAGATCTCGCGGAGGTCGAACAAGGTCGCCTCGAGGTCCTGGGAGGCCTCGACCGAGTTCAGCCGCGCGGCGGGCGGCAGGCCGGCCTGCAGGCCGATCGCCTGGTTGATGGAGGCGAGGGCGCGCTTCATGTGGACCAAGGCCAGGGGCAGGTCGCCGGTGTCCGTGGCGTTGATCGCCATGACCACCTGATGCTGGGCGTCCCAGAAGGCCAGCATGAGGTCCGCCCCGAGCTCGCCGCCGATCGCGGCGGGGTTCTCGCGGCAGAGGGTCCGCCACGCGCCGATCAGCTGGATGCCGAGGGCGCGCGCCACGACGTAGACCGGATGCTGGTGGATGCAGTAGGGCAGGTCGGGGTTCTCCTCGTCCTCGGGAGCCTCCTCGCCGTCGCCCGGCGCCCAATCGGCGCTCTCCCAGCCCATGCGGCGAGCGCTGGCGTCGAGCCGGTCGGGAAACTTCTTCACCTCGTTGTAGTAGGAAAGGAAGCGCCCGACCTCGAGGTCGTTGCGGTGCAGGTAGCCCGCCCAGTCCGACTCGCCCCAGGAGGCGTTGCCGGAGCCGTCGAATTCTCCTTGGGGCTGGTCGCCGTCCTGCATGCCTTCATCTTTGCCTGAAATCGGCGGCTGGCAACCCCTTGTGCGAGTTTCCCCTTGTCCCGAGGGCGGGGACCATGGCTAATCGGGGCATGGCCACGGATTTACCGACCTTGACCGCCGCTTTGGAGGCGGGCCGTGACCTTTCGGTCCCGGAGGCCCGGGCCGCCGCCGAGGCGATGATCGAGCCCCTGGTGACCGATGACGCCAAGGCCGCTTTCCTCCTCGCCTTGGCGCGCCGCGGCGAGACGGCCTTGGAGGTCGCGGCTTTCGCGCACGCCTACCGGGACCGCGCCCGCCGGGTCGATTTCGGCGACGTCCCCGCCGCGGCGATCGACATCGTCGGCACCGGCGGCGACCGCTCCGGCAGCTTCAACATCTCCTCCGCGAGCTCGCTCATCGTCGCGGCCGCCGGCGTACCGGTCCTGAAGCACGGCAACCGGTCCATCACCTCCAAGTCCGGCAGCGCCGATTTCCTCGCCGGCTTGGGCGTCGCCTTGGAGGCCACCGACGACCAGTTGCGGCGCGCCGTCCGCGAGGCGGGCTTCTGCTACCTTTACGCGCCGGCCTTCCACCCTGCGTTCAAGGCGGTGCTGGGCGTGCGCAAGCGGCTCGCCGAGCAGGGGCACAAGACGCTTTTCAACGTGCTGGGTCCGCTCATCAATCCCGCGCGACCCGCGGCGATGATGGTCGGGGTCTACGATGAACGCTGGGTCGTTCCGATGGCCGCCGCGCTCGGCGAGCTCGGCGTGCGCCGCGGGTTGGTCGTGCATGGCCGCGCCGGCGGCGGCATGGACGAACTCACGACCGCGGGGGAGAACCGCGTGCGCGGCTGCGGTGAACTCGCGTCCGTCGACGGCGTCTGGTTGCCCGGTGACTTCGGCTTCAAGGCCTGCCCGGTCGCGGATCTCCGCGGCGGCTCGCCCGAGGAGAATCTCGCGATGTTCTCCGACCTCCTGGTCGGCGGCGTGCCCGAGGGGTTGCTGGACACCTTGTGCCTGAGCGCCGGCACCGCCCTCTGGGTCGCGGGGCGCGCGGCGGATCCCGGCGCGGGCGCGAAGACCGCGCGGGAACTCGTGCTCGGCGGCGCCCTGCGCGAGCAGGCCCGGCGCCTGCGCGAGGCTTACCGCGTCGGCTGAAGGCCTTCAACCAACAGCGCCAAGGTGCGTTCGGTGGCGCCGCGGTTCCCTTGGTGCCAGTCCGCGCCGCGTCGGCCCATCTCTTGTCGGGCGGTCCCGTCGGCGCAGAGCTCGGCAAGCTTGGCGCGAAGACCGTCGGCATCCGCGGTGCGGACGGCCGCGCCGGCTTGTTCCAGCCCGCGGCAGATATCGCGGAAATTCGACATGCACGGGCCGTAGACGATGGGCACCCCGGCGGCGGCGCATTCGATGGGCGTCTGGCCGCCTTCATGCGGGGCGAGACTCTTGCCGCAGAAGGCGAGGTCCGCCGCGCGGGTCAGGCGGCGCAGTTCCCCCGTGGTGTCGGCGAGGTGGATCACGGTGTCGGCGGGCGCGACGGCGCCGCCGGTCGAACGCTGGTGCCAGGCCAGGCCGCTGGCGCTGGCCTCGGCGGCGACCTCGGCGCGACGTTCGGAGTGGCGCGGCACGAGCAGCAACCGTACGTCCTGTCCGGCCGAGCGGAGCGCGCGTACGTGGCGGATGAGCAGCGTCTCCTCGCCTTTCCAGGTCGAGGAGCCCAGCAGCACCACCGTGCGCGGGTCGGCGCCGAAGCCGAGCTCGACCCGGAGGCGCGCGCGTTCGTCGGCGGTCATCGGCGCGTCTCCGGCGACGTCGAACTTGATGTTGCCGGTGAGGGTGGCCGTGAAACCGAGCTCACGGAAGCGGCGCACGTCCTCGTCGCTACCGGCGGCGATCCGCTGGAAATGTCCGAGCACGTGCGCGGAGAACTTCCGGAAACGAAGGTGGCGGGCGAAGGACTTGTCGGAGAGGCGGCCGTTGATGAGGAAGGCCGGGACGCCGCGGCCGCGCGCCTGGGCGAGGTGCTCGGGCCAGAGCTCGCCCTCGACGAGGATCGCCGCATCGGGGCGGATGCGGCGCCAGGCGAGCGCGCTGCATGGCCAGAGGTCGGCCGGGAAGATCCCGATGCGGTGGACCACCTCGGCGTAGCGATCCCGCGCCAGCCGGTAGCCGGTGCTGGTCGTGGTGGTCAGGATGATCTCGGCCGTGCCGGTGGCCTGGAGCTGCCGGAGCAATGGTCCGATCGCCTCGATTTCGCCCACCGAGACCGCTTGGATCCAGAAACGGCGTTTCCCGGGGGTCTTGGGGCCGACTTCCGGGAAAAAACCCAGTCGTTGGCTGAATCCCGAGGCATAGCCGCCGCGGCGAAGCATCCGCCAGAAATAGTAGGGGAGAGCCGGGATCAGCAGCAGAGGGAAGAGTATCCGGTAGGCCCAGGACATCGCGTTGCGCCGAACCTGCCGAGGCTGGGCAAGGCTGTCAGTTCCAAAGGAGGCTCTTTTTGCCGATTTTCCCGCTTGCACGGGAGGCTCCGAGGTGTTTCAACCCACTTTCCACCGTTTGCAGCGACCGCCGATCGCTTCGGACATCCCAACCAAAACCCAGTCAACTACCTAGATCCAATGTCCCCTCCTTCGGCAGGAAACGGGATACGGAGCCAAAAACATCATGAACATCACCGTTAAAGACCTCCTCGACGCCGGCGTGCACTTCGGTCACCAGACGCGCCGCTGGAATCCCCGCAGCCGTCCGTATATCTTCGACCACCGCAACGGCGTGTCGATCATCGACCTCGAGAAGACGCACGCGTGCCTCACCGCCGCGGCCGCGTATGTCGAGGAAGCCGCCGCGAAGGGCAAGGAAGTGCTCTTCGTCGCCACCAAGCCGCAGGCCCAGGAGGTCGTCCGCCAGGCCGCCAAGTCGACCGGCATGCCCTTCGCCGTGAACCGCTGGCTCGGCGGCACGCTCACCAACTTCGCCACCATCAAGCGCTCGCTGGACAAATACCGCAACTACCTCCGCATGGAGCAGGACGGTTCCCTCCTGAAGATGCACAAGAAGGAAGGCGCCGCCGTCCGCCGCGAGATGTCCCGCATGCAGCGCAACTTCGAGGGTCTCCTCGAGTATCGCGAGCTGCCGGCCGCGATGATCGTCGTCGACACCAAGCTCGAGGAGATCGCCGTCAACGAGGCCAACCGCCTCAAGATCCCGGTGATCGGCCTCTGCGACTCCAACTCCGACCCGACCCTCCTGCAGTTCCCGATCCCGGGCAACGATGACGCCGCCAAGTCCATCCGCCTCGTCGTGGAAGTCCTGACCCAGGCCGTCCAGGCCGGTCTCGCCCGCCGCAAGGTCGAGCGCGACCCGCGCAAGACCGTCACCCCGGTCGCCCGTCAGGATGCCGGCGAAACCGCCCAGCCGGAGGTCAACATTTCCAAGGAACTGCTCGACGCGAGCAGCGAACCGGCCGCCGAGGAAGGCGCCGCCGGCAAGCCCCGCGCCCGCAAGACCACCAAGTAAGCGCCATGTCCGCCATCACCGCCCAGACGGTCAACGACCTCCGCCAGCGCACCGGCGCCGGCCTCATGGATTGCAAGAAGGCCCTCACCGAGGCCAACGGCGACATGGAGAAGGCCGTCGAAATCCTCCGCATCAAAGGGGTCGCGACCCGCAACAAGAAGGCCGACCGCAAGGCTTCCGAAGGCATCCTGGCCGTCCAGGTCGCCGCCGACGGCCGCTCCGCGACCCTGCTTGAGCTGAATTGCGAGACCGACTTCGTCGCCAAGAACGAGGCCTTCGTGGCCCTCGCCAAGGACCTCGTCGGCCAGGCCGCCGCCAAGGGCGTCGACAACCTGCTCGATCAGCCCTACCACGCCGACGCCTCCCGCAAGGTGAACGACTACCTCAACGACCAGGTCACCAAGATCGGCGAGAACCTCAAGGTCTCCCGCGTCCTGAAGTTCGAGGCCAACGGCGTCGGCCGCGTCTCCGCCTACGTCCACACCGGCGCCAAGATCGCCGTCCTCCTCGAACTGGGGCTCAAGTCCCAGGCCGCCGCCGCCCATGCCGACGTCGCCGACCTCGCCCGCCAGCTGGCGATGCAGGTCGTGGCGAACAACGCCCGCTTCGTCCGTCGCGATGACGTCTCCGCCGACGTGGTCGCCAAGGAGAAGGAGATCGCCCTCGAGTTCACGAAGTCCGAGGCCGACAAGGCCATCGACGAAGCCAAGCGCGTCGTCGAGGACTACCGGGGGCAGCTCATCGAGCAGAAGGCCGCCAACAACGCCGAGGCCGTCGCCGAGCTCGAGAAACGCATCGTCGTCTCCGAGAAGCAGGTGATCGCCGCCGAGTCCCGCAAGAAGGGCCAGCTCTCCAACATCGAGAAGATCGTCTCCGGCCGCGTCGACAAGTTCTTCGCGGAGGCCTGCCTCCTCGAGCAGTCGTTCTTCCGCGACCCGGACAAGAAGGTCTCCGACCTCCTGACCGAGGCCAAGGGCAAGGTCGGCGAGGAGGTTTCCATCGTCCGCTTCGTCCGTTTCCAGGTGGGCGAGACGGCCGCCGAGTAAGCGCGCCCCTTGCTGCCTCCAGGGCCGGCCTTCCGCGAGGGAGGTCGGCCCTTTGCTTTACAGGCGTCCGCCCCGGGCTAGGCTGTCCGCATGCGTTTCCGGCCCGACCTTTTCTGGCGCTGCGCCCGCGGGGGCTGCCCCGATTGCGGCGCGCCGGGCCAGCTGGCCGGCTTCGCGACCATCCGCGACCGTTGCTCCGCCTGCGGCATGGTCCTGCGTCGCCGCGAGGGTTTCTTCCTCGGCGCGATGGTCTGGAACTACGGCCTCACGGCCTTCGGCCTCCTGCCGGCCCTGCTCGTCCTGCGCGCCTACGATCGCGTCAGCGTCGCCGCCGCGGTTTGGCTGGCGGTCGCGGTCATCCTGCTGGTGCCTTGGTTGATCCATGGCTTCGCCTGGCGGCTTTGGCTCGGCACGTATTACGGCTTCCTGCCGGAGCAGCTGCCGTCGTCGGGCCGGCGCCTCGACGACTGAGGCTTCAGTTCCGGCGGGCCGCCATGCGGCGGACCAGTTCGACGAGGAAGGCGGTGTCCCCGCGGGTGCCCGTCAGCAGGTCGATCGCTTCCTTCGTGAGCGCCTCGACGCGCGCTTGGGCCGCGGGCACGCCGAAGAGCCCGGCGTAGGTCAGCTTGTTGTTCTGGGCGTCCGCGCCCACGGGCTTGCCCATCTGGACGGAATCGGAAGTCAGGTCGAGCAGGTCATCGACCAGCTGGAAGGCGATGCCGGCGGAACGGCCGGCCCGCCGGAAAGCCTCGACGTCCGCGGCGGACGCCGACCCGACCAGGGCCCCCATCGCGAAGGCCGCGCTGAGCATCGCGGCGGTCTTGCCGCGCAGGATGAACTCGAGCCGGTCCGCGTCGGCCCCGGCGGCGAGCCCGCCCATGTCCTCGGTCTGGCCGCCGACGAGCAGGCTCGGGCCGGCCGTCACGGCGAGCTCGAGGGTCAGGTCGCGCAGCAGGGCGGGGTGGTCGCCGTAGCCGCGGGCCAGCAATTCGAACGCCAGCGGGATCAGGGCGTCGCCCGCGAGCAAGGCCGTGGCCTCGTCGAACGCCTTATGGCAGGACGGGCGCCCCCGGCGCAGGTCGGCGTCATCCATGCACGGCAGGTCGTCATGGATCAGGGAATAAGTGTGGATGCACTCGAGCGCGACGGCGGCCGGGTGGGCGTCCGCGGCCGGGTCGAAGGCGCGGGCCGCGGCCAGGGCGATCACGGGACGCAGCCGCTTGCCGCCGGCCTCGAGCGAGTGCCGCATCGCGGCGTGCAGGCGGGCCGGGCGGGCGTCCGCGGGCGGCGTCAGCGCGCGCAGGGCCGACTCCACCTCGCCGATGAGGCCATCGTGGAGGGATTGGAACCGGGCGCCGTCCATGGGCTCACTCGGCGGCGGCGCCGAGGCGGAAGAAGGTGGCCGTGCGGCCGACGCTGCCGATGACCTCGCTCTCGGTGAGCTTGGCCAGCTCCTGGGCCTGGGCTTCCATGGCCGCGCGTTCGGCGGTGAAGCGCACCTTGACCAGGTCGGCGTTCCGGAAGGCGTCGTTGAGCAGCTTGGCGATGCCGGCGTTGACGCCGGCCTTGCCGACGAAGACCTTGGGGTCGAGGGTCTGGGCGAGGCTGCGGAGCTTGCCGCGTTCCGCGCCGGTCAGGCTGGGTCTGTCCTCGGGGCCGTTTTCCATGCCCGCTATGACGGTCGGGCGGGGCAGGGGAGTCAACGGACTAATGGCCTCGCTTGACGCTTGCCCGCGGAGACGCCCGGGATTGGATGGGGCATGCTTCTGCAGCATCGCGCCTTCTTCGTCCGCGAGCAGGTGGCCGTCCTCCGTTTCGCCGACGCCTACGACCTGCTCGACCCCGTCTCGGCCCAGCCGATCGGCCTGGCGCAGGAGAAGCCTCGCTTGAAGTGGCTGCGGCTCCTCGTGAAGAAGCAGATGCTCCCCACCGAGATCGTCGTGCTGGAGGCCGACCAGCAGACCGTGGCCCTCCGCCTCGAGAAGGGCTGGTCCTTCTTCACGTCGCGGCTCGCCGTGACCGATGCGCGCGGCCGGAAACTCGGCAGCCTGCGCAACAAGCTTTTCTCGCTGTCGGGCAAGCTCCTCGTCGAGGACGCGGAAGGCCGGTCCCTCGGCGAGTTCAGCGGCGACGTCTTCAGCTGGACCCGGCAACTCAAGGATCCGGCCGGCGTGGTCATCGGCACCATGGACAAGAAGTGGGCCGGCTTGGCCAAGGAACTCTTCACCTCGGCGGACAATTATCATCTGGAAATCGACCCTGCGTCCGCCGCCCAGCCGGACAGGGTGGCCCTCCTGCTGGCCGCCTGTCTGGCCTACGACGTCATTTTTGCCGAAAACTAGCCGTTTCGGGTCTGTGAATAACTTCTTCGGGGAGGGGTTTCCGGCTTGCCTGCCCCCCGGCCGCCTGTCATTTCCGAGGCTTACTTCGTTAGGGAGAGGGGCGGAGCCCTTCTCACGCTGGTCGGTAGGTGAAAGCCTATTCCAGACGGAGCGCCCGGCCGATCGGCGGGGCCTCGGGGATTTCCCCCAAGTCGACCAAACCTCAACCCAAACTAACCCATAACAGTCATGTCGATCGACAAGTCGGATATCATCAAGAAGCACCAGCAGGATGCCAAGGACACCGGTTCTCCCGAGGTCCAGGTCGCGCTGATCACGGCCCGCGTCAACCACCTCACCGATCACCTTCGCACGCACCGCAAGGACTTCCACTCGCGCCGCGGTCTCATCATGCTGACGAACCGCCGCCGCAAGCTCCTCGCGTACCTCAAGTCGACCGATCTGGACCGTTACAACGCCCTGATCGCGAAGCTCAACCTGCGTAAGTAACCGCCGCCTCCGGGCGTCTCGGTTCCCCAGACGTCCCGGCCTAGCGCCGGGACGTCCGCTTTTCCCACCAAACCCAAAACCCGCCGGGCATACCGCCTGGCACAACCCAAAACATAACATGAAACAGAAACACTCGGTGACCATCGAAGAACTCGGCATCACCATCAGCACCGGTTCCATCGCCCGCCTGGCGAATGGCGCCGTCACCATCAGCAAGGGCGAGACCACGCTCTTCGTGTCGGCCACCGCCGCCGAGGACCTCCGCTCGCCGGATCAGGACTTCTTCCCCCTGACCGTCGACTACCGCGAGAAGTTCGCCGCCGCCGGCCGCTTCCCGGGCAGCTACTTCCGCCGCGAAGGCAAGCCGTCCGACAAGGAGATCCTGACCTCCCGCCTCTGCGACCGCCCCCTGCGCCCGCTCTTCCCCGAAGGCTTCCTCAATGAAGTCCAGGTGATCGGCCTCCTGCTCTCGGCCGACCAGATCAACGACTCCGACATCCTCATGGTGAACGGCGCCTCCGCCGCGCTCCTCTGCTCCGACATCCCGTGGAACGGCCCGATCGCCGGCGTCCGCGTCGGCCGCATCGAAGGCCGCTTCGTCATCAACCCGACCCACGAGGAGCAGTATAACTCCGACCTCGATCTCATCTACGTCGGCAACGAGCACGACATGATGATGATCGAAGGCTCCGCCGACCAGCTGCCCGAGGCCGACTTCATCGCCGCCCTCGAGTACGCCCAGAAGGCCATCCAGCCGATCATCGCCGCCCAGCGCAAGCTCGCCGCGATGTACTCCAAGACCAAGCGCGTCTTCCCGCTCGTCGTGTGCGAACCGAAGGCCCTCGCCATCTGCGAGCGCGTCGCCGGCGAAGGCGACCAGCTGAAGAAGGCGATCTTCCTCGCCTCCAAGAAGGAGCGCGGCGACGCCGTCAAGGCCGTGGTCGAGAAGGCCAAGGCCGCCTGCAAGGCCGAGCTCGGCGACGTCTTCGACGCCCGCCAGATCAAGATGGCCTTCGAGAAGCTCCAGGAGAAGGTCTACCGCAACGCCATCATCCAGACGGGTGAGCGCGCCGACGGCCGCACCCCGAAGGACCTCCGTCCGATCTCCTGCGAGGTCGACGTCCTCCCGCGCGTCCACGGTTCGTCGCTCTTCCAGCGCGGCGAGACCCAGGGCCTCGTGCTCGCCACCCTCGGCACCTCGAAGGACGCCCAGGAGGTCGACGCCATCACCGGCGGCCCCAGCAAGCGCTCCTTCCTGCTGCATTACAACTTCCCGCCCTTCTCGGTGGGCGAGACCGGCCGCTTCGGCATGACCTCCCGCCGCGAGACCGGCCACGGCAACCTCGCCGAGCGCTCGCTGCTCTCCGTCCTCCCGTCCGAGCAGGACTTCCCGTACTCCATCCGCCTCGTCTCCGAGATCATGGAGTCCAACGGTTCCACCTCGATGGCGTCCGTCTGCGGCGGCACCCTCGCGCTCCTCGACGCCGGCGTGCCCATCAAGGCCCCGGTCGCCGGCATCTCCTGCGGTCTCGTGACCGAGGATGCCTCCGGCAAGATCGTGAAGCACCGCGTGCTCACCGACATCATCGGCGCCGAGGACCATTACGGCGACATGGACTTCAAGATCTGCGGCACGCGCGAGGGCATCACCGCCTTCCAGCTCGACCTCAAGATCCACGGCCTGCCGATCGGCATCGCCAAGGAGGCCATCGCCCAGAACAAGGTCACCCGTGACCACATCCTGGACATCATGGCCAAGGTCATGCCGGCCACCCGTCCGGAGCTGAAGCCCTGCGCCCCCCGCACCCACCGCATCAAGATCCCGTCCGACAAGATCGGCGCGCTCATCGGCCCGGGCGGCAAGAACATCAAGCGCATCACCGAGTACACCGGCTGCCAGCTCGACATCGACCAGGACGACTCCGGCTGGGTCACGATCTTCGCGACCGACGGCGAGTCCCTCGCCCGCGCGGTCAACGAGGTCAACCTCCTCTCGGCGCAGATCGAGATCAACAAGACCTACAAGGGCGTCGTCCGCTCCGTGAAGGAGTTCGGCGCGTTCGTCGAATGCCTCCCCGGCCAGGAAGGCCTCGTGCACGTCTCCGAACTCGCCGACCACCGCGTCGAGCGCGTCGAGGACATCTGCAAGCTCGGCGACGAGATCATCGTCAAGTGCGTCGGCATCGACGACAAGGGCCGCGTGCGCCTCTCGCGCCGCGCCGCCATCGCCGAGAAGGAAGGTCGCGAATACACGCCCGCCCCGAAGCCGATGGACCGCCCCCGTGGCGACCGTCCGGAGCGCGGCGAGCGCCGTCCCTTCCGCGAACGCGGCGGTGACAGCGAAGGCGGCCAGGGCTAAGCCCCCGGTCCCCGACCAAGCCCCGGTTCACCCCGGGGCTTTTTTGCGCCCGGAGTGGTCGGCCGTCACTTGGCCGGCGGGAGGTTCGTCGCCTCCGCGAACCAAGCCTGCGCCGCCTCGGCCCCCGGCCCGGGCCGCAGCGGCCAGCGGTCATTGTGGGCATGCCGCACGGCCTCGTTCGGGAACTTTCCATAGAGAGCCTCCATGTCGATCGGCAGGAAGCGGACGTTGGGCCCGGCGAGCGGTTCCACGAACCTTCGGGTCTCTTCGCCGGGAAAACCTTGGCTGATGAGGAGCGGGCGGCCCCCCAGGCGACGCAGCCGCGTGGCGGCCTCCGTGCGGTAGCGGTCCAGCGGAGCCCCCCACGGGGCGACCCAGGCCTTCACGCCGTCGAAATGGTCGTGGGCCCAGAAGCCGCACCAGAGCCGGGCGACCTCGTCGTCGTGCAGGCCGAGGAACGAGACCCCGATGGCCCCGCGGGAGAACCCGCAGAGCACCACCCGGCGGGAATCGCCGCCGAACTCCGCGCAGACACGGGGGACCTCCGTCTTGGCGTAGGCGACGGTGGCCGCGACGTCGCCCCACCAGGTGACCTCGTTCCGTCGATGGTCGGCGGCGACGTAGGGCAGGACCAGCCAGATCGCCCGGCCCCGGGAGACCCCGTAACCGAGGGCGGCCCCTTCGACCTCGCCGGTCGAGCCCGACGCCTCGAAGCGGTTGCCGGTGTATTCGGCGATGACCGGCCAGCTTTTGCCCCGGGCCTTCCAGTCGGGACTCCAATCGTCGGGCAAGGCGATCAGGTGATGCACCTGGGTGCCGGCGTATTCCGGGGGCGTGACCGCAGCGCGCCGGCCGGCCGCCGGCGGCCCTTCGGTCAGCGGCGGCAGGGGGAGGTCGGCGGCCGCGGCCAGACCGGCGCAGGCGCAGGCAAAGGCGGGGAGGAGGCCTGGGCGCATGCCGGCAGTCTCGCCGTCCGGCGGGTGGAATCAAGCCCGACGCCACTGGCGCCTATCCCGCGGCGTCGTTCGCCCAGTCGAAGCCCGGCGCTCAGACTTCGCGACCGTCGTCCTCGACCACCTGCGTGCGGGTCCAGAGGTCATGCCAGGCGCGGCGATCCTTGCGGAACAGCGGGACGTGCGCGTTGACGATGCCGAGCAGCGTGAAGAGCGGGTTCGGCAGGCACAGGAAGGCCGCCTTCCAGGCCGAGCGCAGGAGCGCGGGCAGGAACGCCGGGCGTGCGCCGGTCGGGACGTCGGCGGTGCGCAGGTTGAAGACCCGCTTCCCCAAGGTGCGGCCGCCGCCCAGCCATTCCTGCGCCGCCAGCGCGGCCGCGACGACGCAGAACGCGATGGTGCCGAGGAAGCCGAGCCAGGTGGCGTAGGCCAGCAGGACGTTTTCCGGCGGATGCAGGGCGAGGTTCCAGAGGGCGGCGGTGGAGCCGGTCCGCTGCGCCTGCATGGAAAGGGCCTGCAGCTGGTCGTAGAACGCGACGACCTTGTCGCGCGCCGCCAGGTCGTCGGGTCCGGCGAGGCGCAAGGCGAGCCACCAGCTCAGGCCGAGCAAGGGCAGGGCGTCGGCGAGCGCGGCGAGGCTGCGTCGCCAGAGTCCCGCCGGCACGAGCGGGAGGGGCGGTGGCAAGGGCTCAGCCACGCTGGCGCGCGCAGGCGTCGAGGGTGTTCTTCATCAGCATCGCGACCGTCATCGGGCCCACGCCGCCCGGGACGGGGGTGATCGCCTCGCAGGTCGGCGCGACCGCGTCGAAGTCGACGTCGCCTACGATGCGGTAGCCGGTCTTCTTCGTGGCGTCGGGCACGCGGTTGATGCCGACGTCGATGACGACGGCGCCGGGCTTGACCATGTCGGCGGTGATGAAGCGGGGCTTGCCGATGGCCGCGACCACGATGTCGGCCTGGCGGACGATGCCGGCGAGGTCCTTGGTCCGCGAATGCGCGATGGTCACGGTGCAATCGCAACCCTTGGCGAGGAGCAGGGCCGCGGCGGGTTTGCCGACGATCAGGGAGCGGCCGACGACGACGGCGTGCTTGCCGGCGGTCTCGACGCCGGACCGGCGGAGCAGTTCGATCACGCCGGCGGGGGTGCAGGCGGCGAAGGCGCCCGGCAGTTCCTGGACGAGGCGCCCGATGCTCTGCGTGCCGAAGCCGTCGACATCCTTGTCGGGCGAGACGCGGTTGAAGACCTCGGTCTCCGGCAGGTGCTTCGGCAGCGGGGCTTGGATCAGGATGCCGTGGACCGTGGTGTCGGCGTTGAGGGCGTCGAGGTGGCGGAACAGCTCCTCCTTGGTGACCGTCTCCGGGAAGAGCTGCAGGCTGGCCCTCATGCCGACCTCGGCAGCGGTCTTCTGTTTCTTGGTGACGTAGGAGACCGAGGCCGGGTCGTCGCCGACGCGGACGAAGGCGACGTGGGGGACGACCGGGGCGAGCTGGGCGACGCGGGCCTTGACTTCGGCGAGGACCTGCTGGGCGATGGCGTTACCGTCGATGAGGCGCATGGCTCCAAGTAGGACGAACGGGACGGGGAGGGCGAGCAAAGTCCGCGCGCGATCCACCGCTTGATTGTCTCGCCCTGCGGCCCGAAAGGCCCCAAGGGTAGGGCGTGCCCGACGAAGGACCCATGCGCATCCACAAGTTCCTCGCCCAGGCGGGGGTCTGCTCCCGCCGGGAGGCGGAGCGCCTGGTCGCGGGCGGGGAGGTGCTGATCAACGGCAAGGTCGCGGCCACCGGTCAGCCCGTCGATCCGGCCGTGGACGTCGTCAAGTGCCGGGGCCAGCACATCAAGCCGCTCGCGCGCACGGTGGTGCTGATGATGAACAAGCCGCGCGGCTTCCTCTGCACCAACGACGACTCCCATGGCGGTCAGACGGTCTTCGACATGGTGCCGCCGGAATATCGTCCGCTGCGCCTCTTCTGCGTAGGGCGCCTGGACAAGGATTCCGAGGGGCTGCTCCTGCTCACCAATGACGGCGCCCTCGCGAACAAGGTGATGCACCCCTCCGGCGGCATCATCAAGCGTTACGAGATCACCTTGAACCGCGACTACGACCCGACCCTGACGCCCCGCCTGCTCAAGGGCGCGGTGGAGGAGGGCGAGATGCTGCGGTTCAAGAAGGTCATCCGTCATCCCGACGATCCGACGCGCCTGGAGATCCATCTCGACCAAGGCCGTAAGCGCGAGATCCGCCGGCTCCTGGAGATCTTCGGTTTCCACGTGAAGGTCCTGCGTCGTTTCCAGATCGGCGGGCTGGTCCTCCGGAAGATGCCGTTGGGCGATTGTCGCCCCCTCAGCCGCAAGGAAATCGACGAGATTTTCGGGGTTTGAGCCTCGCCGGGAGGCTTCATCCCGCTTGCCAGCCCTCGGTTTTGCCTTCGAATGGGCATACCCCCATGCGTCGTCTCCTGCCCCTCTTCGCCGCCTTGCCGCTCTTCCTCGGCGCCGCCCCCAACTCCCAGATGAAGCTCGTGTGGTCCGACGAGTTCAACGCCGCCGAGATCGACCAGACGAAGTGGAATGTGCACAACTCCGTCACGATCAAGGACGGCAAGGCCAACCTCAACCTGACCCCGGGCAAGGAGGCCGGCGTCTGGGGGAGCAGCACCCTGAACTCCGCCCGCAAGTTCAGCCAGGTCAACGGCTACTTCGAGGCGTCGATCCGCATGCTGCAGACCAAGGGGCGCTCCGGTCGCTTCGAGGTCCGCAACACGAGCCTCGAAGAGCCGCCGTCCGCCCGGCTGTTCTTCGACGGCTGGGGCGAGGACAACATCGTCCCCGGCGCCCAGGTCGCCGACAACACCGGGCTGCGCATGCTCAAGCCGATCAAGCACGGCATCGATTTCGACGGCGGCGCCTCCTACAAGAAGTTCCATACCTACGGCGTCCACTGGACCCCGAAGTTCTTCGAGTGGTATGTCGACGGGAAGAAGGTGCACCGGCTCGAGCTCAAGACGACCCCGACCAACCCGATGTTCCTGGAGTTCTGCCACCATACCGCCGAAGGCGGGAAGGTGAAGGATTTCATGGACCCGGCCAACGGCCCCGAACCCCTGCAGATCGACTGGGTCAAGGTCTGGAAGTGACCTTTATGCGCACCCTCCTCGCCTTTCTCCTGCCGTTGGTCGCCTGCGCGGCCGACCCGACCGCCAAGCTCAAGCTGGCCTTCTCCGAGGAATTCGACGGCGCCGCGATCGACACCACCAAGTGGACCTTCGAGGGAGGGACCCAGGCCGCCTCCCTCAAGGGCGGCAAGCTGGTGCTCTCCGTCATCGATCGACCCGACGGGTGGCAGGGGACCGCGATCAGCACGCGTGACAAGTTCGCCCAAGCCCAAGGCTACTTTGAAGCCTCGATCCGGTTCAACGCCTCCCGGGGTCATCATGGCGCTTTCCTCGTGCGCAACAAGATGACCACCGAACCGCCCGCCGCCTCCTTGCTCTTCGAGTGCTTCGGCGAGGACCGGCTCGTTCCCTGGGCCCGGATCGCCGACAGCAAGGGCCTGCGCGAACTGAAGCCCGTGAAGACGGACCTCACGCTCCGCGCCAACCAGACCTCCAAGGGTTTCAACACCTATGGCTTCGCGTGGACCGAGAAGGCCTACGTCTGGTATTTCAACGGCAAGGCCGTGCACAAGCTCGACAAGCCCGAGGTGAACGAGCCGATGCACGTGTACCTCGGCAATTGGGTCGGGGATTCCGAGCGCAAGAACCTCGTGCCGGCGAACCTGCCTGACAACGTCGAGGTCGACTGGGTGAAGGTCTGGAAGTAGCTCCCGGGCCAAAAGAGGGTTGCCAACGCCGTCCGGTGCCCATCCTGCGGTCATCCCTCCGCCCGTGGCTTACGACAAGAACAACCCGTTTCCGGCCAGACTCGTCGACCGTCGTCGCCTGAGTTCGCCGGATAGCCTGAAGGACACCCGCCACTTCGCGGTTTCCCTGAAGGGGAGCGGCCTTGCCTACAAGTGCGGGGATTCCCTCGGGGTCTTCCCGACGAACAACCCCGCGGCCGTCGCGGCCCTGCTGCGGGTCGGAGGTTTCACGGGCGACGAGGCCGTGACCATCCCCAAGGATCCCGCGCCCATCATCTTGCGGGACGCTTGGTCGCGGCGCCTGGCGCTCAATGGGCCGACCTACAAGTACGTGCAACTGTTGCACGATCGCGCGACCGACGAGACGCAGAAGGCGGCCTTGGCCGCCCGTCTGGCGGAAGCCGACCCCGAAAGGAAGAAGGCCTGGCTGGAGCAGCGCGAGTTCATCGACCTGCTGGAGGAATTCCCCTCGGCCCGGCCGTCGGCCCAGGAACTGGTCGAACTTCAGCGCAAGCTGATGCCTCGCCTTTATTCGATCTCCTCGGCGCCCTCGCGCTATCCCGACGAGATCCACCTGACCGTCGCGGTCGTCCGTTACGAGACCAACGGCCGCGTCCGCGAAGGCGTCTGCTCCAGCTACCTCGCCGACCGCGCCCGGATGAACGAACCGGACCTGCCGATCTTCGTGGCCGAGTCGCACTTCGGGCTCCCGGCCGACGACGACGCCCCGATCATCATGGTCGGGCCCGGCACCGGCGTCGCGCCTTTCCGGAGTTTCGTGATGGATCGCGCCATGCGCGGGGCCAGGGGGCGCAAC
>Ga0214919_10001554_pt1 | contig 37309 bp, 29 predicted proteins | sample LL1503_MetaG_FD_177994 | JGI IMG/M metagenome (GOLD analysis project Ga0214919, IMG submission 177994) | Freshwater microbial communities from Lake Lanier, Atlanta, Georgia, United States - LL-1503 | ecosystem: Environmental > Aquatic > Freshwater > Lake | place: USA: Georgia | collected...
TCTGTAAAATATAGGCTGTGTCGTCCAAAAGCGGATTGTTGGGCAGAACTTTGAGAGCGAGGTTACTGGAGACGGCGGTGTTGCCCGTGTTGTCGGTGGCGACGGCGTTAACGGTGAAATTGCCGGAAGTGGTGCCCGGGAAGGTCGCCGCGAAGAGCGGGCTCGTGGTGCTGGTGGCAAGGAGCGCACCGTTGGAGTAATACTGGACTTGAGTGATGGTCCCATCGGCATCGGAAGCGGTGGCGTTAAGCGTAGCGCTTTGGTTAAAGGCGATCGTGGTGGGCGTCGCAGTTATGCGCACGAGCGGCGAGGAACTGGTGGAGGTGGTGACTGCTTGATTCAGAATAGCGGTAGCAGCAGCGTTGCCGGAATTATCGCGCGCGATGGCCTGGACTTCATAGGTGCCCGCGGTGAGACCGGCGAAACCGGTAGTGATGCGCCAGATGTTGGTGAGTTGTTGGCGCTCAGCGAAGCCGATGCTGTTGCGGTTGAGAAAAAACTCTACGCTCGAGACAGATCCGTCACCATCAGTGGTCGTGATCTGGTAGTTGACGGTGGAGGAGGTCTGCGCAGAGCCGATGACAGTTATTGTTGAGACCAAGGGGACGTTGCCCAAGGCGTTAATGAGTTGAACGGTGCGTTTTTCAGTGCTGGTGGTGGTAATTGTACCGCCCGCCAGGCTGGCGGTAGCAGCGATGGTATAGGTGTCGGCCGTGGCGTTGGTGAAAATACCGCGGTAGGTCGTGGTGGTGCCGACACGAGTTGCGTTGATGGACGGAACCGTGCGACCGCCGCTGCCGGAGACGGTGAATTGGACGGTGGGGGTAAGAGTCTGATCGACGAGCGTGACTGTGGCTTCGAGGTAGGTCGGCGCGCCTGCGGTGGTGACCGTGCTATTATCCACGGGACGGTTGAGCGTGACGACAGGTGCGGCCGTGGCCGTCACGGTGAGGGTGACGACATTGGAAATGCTCGTATTGCCGGTGTCATCGGTGACCGAGACAAAGAGCCGGTAGGTGCCAGCGGCCGTGGGCGTATAATTAAATAGAGCGACGCCGCCGTTGGTGGGGTTAGCCTGTGCGGCGCCCGAGGTGACACCGTTGGAATAAAGCTGAATGGAGGCAATATTGCCGTCGGTGTCGACGGGTTGCGCGAGGAGCTGGAAGGTGTTACCTTGCGCGATAGTGGTACCACCGTTGGCCGCCACGACGATCGTCGGCGGGGCGCTGGAGGAAGGATTTACCGTAAGATTAACGAGCGCCGACTGCGTCTGCACGCCGGTGTTGTCGCGGGCGATGACGAAGAGTTGGAGCGGGTAGGCGTTATTGGAGTTTGGTGTGACGGTCGTGTAATCAAACGTGCCGAAATTATAAACGAGTCGATAAAGATTGCCCGTGGTGGTCTCGCGGACGCCGGCGCCGGCGCGGGTGACGTTGACGCCATCGGTGAGGAAAAATTCTACGCTCGCGATGGTGAAAGTGGTATTTCCGGGAGCGACCGTAGCCACGAGGTTGGCGGTCGAGAGGGTTTGCAGGCCCAAGCTAGGGACGGGGTTGACGGCGACGCCGGAAACAACCGGAGGAGGTGTAGTAAGCGTGGCGACATTAACGTAGGTTGCGCTGGAAGTAGTACTGAGTGAGTTGGTGTCGGTGACGCGCGCGGTGACTTGGGCGACGCCCAGTTGAGCCGTGGTTGGCGTCCAAAGCAGCGAGTACGAGCTGCCATTGGCTACGGTCGGCGAGGTGCGACTGCCTACGAGATTACCGCCGACAAAGAATTCGACCAAGAGCACGGTGGCACCACTGCCGCCCGTAGCGGTAGCAGTGAGCGTGAGTGGAGTGCCCGGCGTTGCACGTGTCGGTGAGACCACCGTGCCGGTTGGTGCGGTCAACGTGACCGTAGGATTAGTGAAGGCAGCGGTGACCGTGGCGGCGTTTGAAACCTTGGTGTTACCTCGATCATCGGTGGCGATCGCTTCGATGCTGTAGGAGCCCTGGTTCGCTGGGGTAAACGAGCCGGTGTAGGGCGAGGAGGTCACGGGATTACCTACGACAGCGCCGTTGGCGTAGAATTGAACACTCGAGATGGTGCCCCCGACGGATTGAGCCGTGGCCGCGAGACTCACCGCAGTACCAGGAATGGCGGTAGCCCCGTTGGCGGGGTTAATCAACAAAACGGTGGGAGACTGGCCCACGGCGGAGGTGACCGTGAGGGTGGTCTGTGCATCGCGCGTGAGGCCGGCATTATCCGTGGCGCGGGCAAGCAACACGTAGGAACCGGTGGTTGAGGGAGCGACATATTTGTAGACGTAGGGAGCCGAGGTTTTAGTATCAACTTTCGTGCCATCGATGTAGAACTCCACTTTAACAATCGCCCGACCGGTGCTGGGCGTGACGGTCGCAAGCGCATAACGCGTAGCACCCGAGGGCAACGTCGTCGCAGGCGCTGTGCCCGGCGAAAGGCTCAAACTAATCGTCGGGGCAGCCGCATCCGTAACAGTGACCGTGCTGGTCGAGGACGTGACCACAGTGCCCAGGGAATCGGTCGCGCGAGCGGTGATAATGTATGTTCCAGCCGTGCTCGGCGTCCAGGTGGATGTGTAGGGCGAACTGGTGATTGCGGAGCCAATGATATCGCCATTAGCATAAAACGCGACTTGGCTGATGTTAGCGCCTGTGCCCGCCGTGGCCGTAGCAGCGAGCGTTACCGCCGAGCTAACATAGGCCGCGGAATTATTTGTCGGAGCCGTAACGCTGATGGTGGTGGCAGTGGCGACCGTGACTGTGACGGTGGAAGATGTAACTGTAACATTATTGGTATCGAGCACCTTCGCTGTGAGCGAATAATTACCCGCGCTCGTGGGCGTCCAACTGATGCTGTAAGGCGAACTCGTGACCGTACCGATAACAGTAGATCCTTGTAAAAATTGCACCTGGGCGACCGTTGCACCGGTGCCCGCTGTAGCCGAAGCGGTCACCGTGGTAGCCGTGTTGAGTGAAAGTACAGACCCAAGCGCAGGAGCTGAAATAGAGACCGTGGGTGCCGCTGCACTAACGGTGACACTCACCGCGGATGAGGTCACTGTTGTTCCTGCTGAATCCGTGGCCCGAGCGGTCAACGCCACTGTGCCCACCGCGCTTGGCGTCCAGGTCGTGGTGTACGGCGAGGATGTAACCGCGGCACCTACTTGGGTGCCATTAGCAAAGAAGGTGACCGATGAAATCGTGGCACCGCCGATAGGCGTCGCACTCGCCGTCAACGCGACCCCCGTCCCTACTGTTGCAGTCGAGCCACTTGATGGCGCGGTCAACGACACCGCTGTACCAGCCAGCGCTGTAACGGCTATGCCACCTGAGGTCACCGTGGTACCAGCAGAGTCAGTCACCTTAGCGGTGAGCGTATAATTACCCGCCGAAGTAGGAGTCCAGCTTACCGAGTAGGGTGCGGCTGTGACCGTACCGATAACAGTAGATCCTTGTAAAAATTGCACCTGGGCGACCGTTGCACCGGTGCCCGCTGTAGCCGAAGCGGTCACCGTGGTAGCCGTGTTGAGTGAAAGTACAGACCCAAGCGCAGGAGCTGAAATAGAGACCGTGGGTGCCGCTGCACTAACGGTGACACTCACCGCGGATGAGGTCACTGTTGTTCCTGCTGAATCCGTGGCCCGAGCGGTCAACGCCACTGTGCCCACCGCGCTTGGCGTCCACGTCGTGGTGTAGGGCGAGGAAGTAACCGCAGAGCCAACTTGGCTTCCATTAGCGTAAAACGCTACTTGGCTGATCGTCGCGCCGCTGACCGGTGTCGCACTCGCGGTGAGGGTGACTGCAGATCCAACTGTAGGACTCGAGGGTGTACTCAACGTGACGGCAGTCGGAACAACTGCTGTGACGCTGAAGCTCGTACTGGAGGTAGCACTGGTACCGTTAGAATCTATGACTTTAGCGGTAAGCCAAAAATTACCCGCAACTGAAGGAGTCCAGGTGATGGTATACGGAGAGGAGGTGACGGTGGCAATTATCGTACCCGTACCTCCCGATGATGTTGCGACCAAAAATTGAACCTGCGTCGCAGTGACGCCGGTATCAGTGACTGGAACAGCGGTAACCGTCACACCAGTGCCGACACTCACAACCGAGCCCACGGTGGGTGCCGTGATTGAGATCGTGGGCGCGGCGTGCGCGAGGCCCACGGCCAACAGCGCAGATGCGGCAGCAAACCAAAGGCGGAAAAACGCAGGGGCGGCGGACGGCGCGCCGCACAGCGGGCGCCCTACCTCGGAAGGAGTCGTAATCATGGGCAGGTCTCCGGGGTTGGATTATTTATTGCCGTCGCGCGTGCGGCCTTCGGCGCTAGCGGGAGTAACGATGGTCGGATTTTGGAAGAGCGAATTAGCGGGTGTGCTCTTCAAGTTCTGCTTTTTGGGCGAACCGCCTGGGCTCACAAGATTGGCGGTGACGAAGATGAGCAAGTTGCGCTTCTGCGAGCTTTCACCCTTGGAGCGGAACAGGCGGCCAACCAGAGGAAGATCGCCGAAGAAAGGCACCTTATCGTTAACCTTCTTCACTTCCTCGCGAGTGAGGCCACCCATGACAAGCGTGGCGCCGTCCCAGATCGTGACCTTGGTCGTGATTTCGCGCACCGAGAAGATCGGCTGATAAAAACCAGGAGGAACCGTAACGGTGGTGCCCGAAGAAATCGCGATGCTCGGGCCGCCGTATTCGACGAAGCCTTCGAATTCGGTGACTTTGGGATTCAGATCGAGGCTGATGGAGTAGTCGTCTTCTTCGACCGTGGGAGTAACTTTCATTTCGACGCCGACGTTGCGCGAGGTGAACTGTTGGGGCGTGCCCGCGGTGATCGTTACGCCAGCGCCGCCTGTGCCCGTGCCGCTAGAGGAACCAACTTGGCTTTGGATTTCACCGTAGCTTTGCGGATAACGCATTTCTTGAGCGACGACGATGTTTGCGGGGTTGCCAGAAAGGACAGTTACTTTAGGCGAGCTGAGGAGATCGCTGCCTTGTTTTTGAGAGAGCGCACGGATCGCCGCGGTGACATCGAATTCACCCACAAAGCCGGTAATGTTGGCCAGCGCCGCAGCGGTCGAACCGAGCGAAACACCACCAGGAATTGTGGAGGGCGCAATCGGGACAGTGAGATTAGATCCGCCGCTGGCGGCGGTGGAACTGATCGTGAGAGCGTTGCCGTTGGAGGTACTCGGAAATGCGCCGGCAAGTGAGCGATTCACGCTGTCTGTGGCGTACGTCTCCCGTGGGCTGAAGACTTGGCGACCGTTGCTATCGAGAATAGGCGCGCCCGTGGTAGGATTAACCTGCGCGACACCACGGCGGGACATGTTCCATTTGACGCCGAGTTCTTCCAGAGCGCCTTCTTGGACTTCCATGAACTTTGACTCGATCTCAACTTGGCGTACGTCGTTATAACGAGAAAGGATGTTGCGGATGCGCTCGACGTTGCGCGCGGTCTGCGTGACAATGATGGCGGAGCCATCGTAAGCGAGGCTGCTGCCCTCAACCGTGAAACTCACGCCGGCTTGTTGGAGGAAGCCCTTCATCGAACCGGCCTCACCACCGGTGACGGTCACGCCTTCGGTGGGCGTCTCAGTTTTACCGGTACCACCAATGCCGGTCATGCGCAGGACCGTGGCGCGGGTGATGGCGAAGAAGGCGGTCTCGAGGTTGCTCGTTTCACCACCGGGACGCACGACGACGGCATCGGCTTGGACCTCATATTGGTAGCCGGCGGACTCGGTGACAAAGTCGAGGATTCGTTTGAGGGAGGCGTTGCGGAGCGTGAGGGTGACGGTCGGGGTTTTATTAGTAGGATCGATGAGGACGATGTTGGCACCTTTACTGCCGATGCCGGTGGTGTCATATTCTTCGGAGGCGGCGCTCAACGCGGCGACGACTTGGCCGATCTCGGCACGCGTGAAGCTGACATTGGGGAGAACGATATCGTTGAGTTTTTTCTGGAGCGGGGCGGTCGCAGCGGTGGCGGCATCGTCACGGGTGCGTTCTTGGTAAATGCCGGGGCGCTGCCAGCCTTTGGCAACTTCTTCGAGAAGTTGGGTGCGGGTCTTTTCGCGGTTGAGCGCGCCAGTCTCGGCTTTTTCTTGGGCGATGCGGAGCAGGAAACCTTTGGCGACAGTATTGTCGGGGGATTGGGCTTCGACCGCGCGGAAGGTGCTTTGCGCGCCGTCGATGTCGCCGGCGACGTATTGAGCGCGCCCTTTGGCGATGAGTTCATTGGTGGCCGCACGTTCGGCGAGGAATGAGGCATCGACACCGGGGGTCGCCGAGGAAGTATTTTTACGGGCAGCGGTGGACTCAGCGCGCTCGACTTGGCGATTCAGACCAGCGACGCGGGTGTTGCCGGGTTCGAGCTCGGTCGCGCGGGCGAGCGAGGCGCGGGCGCCAGTGGCGTCAGCTTGGGCGAGTTGAGCTTGAGCTTGATCGATGAGAACAGCCGCTTGGTCGCGCTTGAGTTCGGCGATGGTTTTTTGCGTCAGAGCATTGGCCGGGAGAGCAGCTTGGGCGGCTTGGAGCGTGGCGAGGGCTTCGGCATACTGGCCACTGGCAGCTTGGTTGCGGGCGGTGGCGCGCTGGGTGGTGGCGTTGGCTAGAGCCGTTTTGATGCGGGCGGATTCAGCCGCGACTAAGGCGTCGGCCTCGGCTTCGGCGGAGGCGGTTTGCGCGACGAGTTGACCCATCGGCAGTGCGAGGGTCAGCGCGAGGGCGGTGACGAGCAGGCAGAGGAGCGACGGGGCGAGGGACTTGGATTTCATGGCAGGAAAAAGAGATTAGGGTGAAAGCGGAGCGGTTTCAGTGGGGTCGAAGCGAAGAGGAAGCGTACGGCGCACGGGCGCAGCGAGATCAGGGGCGGTCTTTGAGACCTCGATGGTCGCAGGATCGATCGCGATGCGCTCGATACGGTAGGTTGCGGCGCCTAATTTAAGCGTATCACCGGCGAGGACTTCGCGCGGGGCGCTCTCACCTTCGAGGGTGACGAGGCCGAAGACATTGCCGGTGAACTGGCGTTCGCGCTGCGTTAGGGTGAGGTCGCGTTTAGCGCGCAGGTCATGAATCGTGGCCGTGGCGACTGGTTGGTTGAAGCTCGTGCTTTCGGGGATCACGATGGCCTCGGCGCGTACGCTGAAAGCTTTGATTTCAAGGGCGAGATCGGCAACGCGGTGTCCAGCAGAAGCGAGAAACACCTCACCCGTGCGACGGTTCTCAAAAATGCCTCGGGCCTGCCCTGCCCCACCGACATAACCGATTAGTTGCAAGCGAAACGGCTCAGGCCGCACGCTCACCAGTTCCAAGCCAAAGGGCGCCTCAGCAGCTTCATCACCGGTGAGCGGCGCTGAGACCGCAAATTGACGGCTGCGCGTGTTGTAGAAAATCTCCGGCGGAGTAAACAGATCATACAACCAATCGCGACCGCGCGCCAAAGCGCTAGGAGACTCCCAGACGGTATTTTTAACCACGGGCGCATCGACGCCGACCGGCACGTAGGGGGCGGCAGTCAGCGCAGGCTGGTTTAAAGTAGCTGTAGATTGAACGCGCCAGGTCAGCCCGCCGAACACAGCCGACGAGACCACGAGCAACGAGGTCGCAACGATCAACAGAGTTCTAGGAGAAGGCGAGGCGCTCATGGGGTGGCAGCCACAACGGCAGTAACGGGCGCGAGCTCGACGTACTCGACCGTGACGGTGAATTTGGAAATAGATTTGGCCACTAGGGGCGCAATCGTCGCTACCGCTTTGGCGGCCTTGGCGACGGGCGCGGAGAGCACGATTGAAACCGCGGGAGCGACAGGCTGAGGCGCCGACGACGCTTCTTCAGCGGGCCCGGCTACCATATCTTCAACGGCGGCGGGTTCAACTTCGACCGAGCGCACGATGATGGGGAGCTCAAAGCTAGCGAGTTGGTTAAGCAGAGCGCGTAAGGCTGCGGTTTGTCCGGTGAAAATTAGACGAAAACCGGAGACCTCCACCAAACCAGGCGCCTGCGCGGAGAGGCGTGCATCGAGGTCAAAATAATCCGGCGAGAGCGTGGTAGAACTTTCCAAAGGTGCGGGCGGAGTGGCCGTGGGATCAGCAGCCGCGGCAGCGAGGGCTTCGTTACGCGCCTTGCGTTCATCGGCGTGGAGTGGGCGTTCGCGTTGGACAGCAAGGAGCGCGCGGGGCCGAGCGGCCAGAAGCGCATCGACCAGATAATTGGCGACGAGGCGCTGGCGAAACACCGGCTCGATGAGCGCGGTTTCAGGACCTTCATTAGCGTACAATGAAAAACCAAAATGGGCAGCGCCTGAGCCGATTTGCACGCCTTGTTTTTGCGCCAACGCCCGGGACTTCGATACAAAGGTCGCGAGATCAAAAAACGCATCCGTGCGCATCGCGGGCGGCTTGGTGGCGGCGAGGCGCGCAGCGCCGGGACCGCGGCCGCGGAGCTCGGACTGCATGGTGGCGAGGGCGCGTTGGGCACGGTTGAGATCGGCCTCGATCATCGCGGCGGTTTCACGAGAGGGCGCGGGCGCGGCGTCGGCTACGGCTTGAATTTGTGCGCGGACGCGGATCAGTTTTTGTTCGGCCGTGCGGACGGCAGAGGCGCGCTCCCAAATGCACCACGCTTGAGCGGCGGCGAGAAGCCCAAGAAGCGCGAGGGAAAGGTTGAAAAAATTCAGTTTCTTAAGCGACATGGCGGAGACGTCCGGGCTTAAAGGGGTCGGCGTGCGTTCACGACGAGCGTGAAATCAAAACGCAAGAGTCCGGGTTGTTTAGTGTCGAAACGTTCATTTTCAACGGCGGCAATAAAGGGCGATTCCGTGAAGCCTGCGATGAGTTTTTTGACGCGCTCGTTGGATTCCTGGCTTACTTCGGAGACAGGATTAGCGACATCAAGCAAGCGGCCGGAAAGCGTCAATTTGAGCGTGGGCGCGGGCGCAGGGGCGGCGGGATCAGCGGTCGGCGTGGCGCTGGCCTCGAGCGGAGCAAAAGGCACGATTTGAATACGTTCGAGCCAAACGTCGCCGACTTTCGCTAGGCGCGCTTGAGTATCGGCGAGGAAATCGAGCCAGTTGGCTTTGGTAGCGACAAGGCCTTCGAGGGCTGAAATCTGTTTTTTCGCTGCTACGATCTGCGCTAAGTTTTCGTTGTTACGAGCTTCGAGGGAGCGCAGTGGCCGGAGCTGGCTTTCGGCTTGGACAACGAGCGCCTCGGCGCCGATGGCGCGGTGATGCAAATAAAAGATGGGTGGAAGCAACGCGGCGACGGCGAGTACGGCGGCGGCGAGGTAGCGAGGTTGGCGTTTGCGAAACGCTAGGGCTTCGGTGATCGCGGGCGGCAGGAGAGTGACGTCGGCGACGGGTTGGACGAGCGAGGCGGCGAGGCCGACGAGTTCGGCTAATTCGTGCGAAAGCGTTTCGGCGCCCGAAGCCCGGGCATCGGCAGAGACATCGACGCCGCGTAAGGCGTCGTAGCGTTCTACGGGGAGTTTAAGACGTTCGGCGAGCGTCGCTGGGAGTTCGCCGATCAGGCTGCCGCCGCCGGTGACGTAAATTGCCGCGGGTTGCGGAGCGCCCGTCTGGCGGCGGTGATTAACAATGGAGCGCGTAAGCTCTAAGTGGAGGCGCCCAATAAAACCCGCGGCGGCGCGATGGACGGCAGCGCGGGCGGGAGAATTTTCAGGGAGTTCGGAGCGGCCGGCGAGGACAGAGACTTTGAGTATTTCGGCGGCCGCGAAGTCGATGCGGAGTTCTTCGGCGAGCGCGGCAGTGACGACATTGCCCGCGAGGGGAAAGGTGCGAATATATAAACGTTCGCCGTCGAGGAAAAGTAGGTGCGTCGAGCGCGCGCCGATATTAATGACCAGTGCGCTGGCCGGGGCTTCTGGGTAGCTATAACGAAAGGCGGCACGCAGCGCGAGACTACCGGGTGTAGCGCGTTCAGGAGCGAAACCAGCGGCATCAGCAGCGGCGCAAAGCGATTGAAGCGCATCGAATTTTGCCGCGGCAAACATCACGTCGAGATCGAAGCCATCATCGGCCATGACGACGTGATCCCACACGACTTCAGTCAGCGGATACGGAATGTGTTGCGAAGCCTCGAAGGCGAGGCTCTGGGCGCGTTTGGCGCGATCAAGCGCGGGAGTTTTGACAAACTTAGTAAGGGCGAGGTGACCGGGAACGACCAGAGCACAGGGGCCTGAAAGGTGCTCACGGCCAGCAATCGCCCCCAAAGCTTGCGCGAGATGTTCCGACCAACGGGCTTCGTGCGCGGGATCGGCGTCTTGGGACTCGTGAGCGAAGTGTTGCAAACCAATACGCCCCGAGGGCCCGACGACGAATACGCCGGCGGCAACATGACTCGCTCCTGGGTCTAAGGCTAAAACGCGCGGGGTTCGCATTACGTGAATAGGAAGAGGCGATTTAAGTTAAGTTTAGTCGGCAAGCGCAATCGTTCAGGGCGAGGCCCGCGCCGTAGGCGCGAAAGACGGTTCACGGCGCACGAAAGTTACAGTGCTACGCGAGTATTCTTGCGCGAAGGGGGTAAAATATTGCGGTTGCAGGAGGCCGTCATTGGCTGGGGCACCGGCTAAGGCGGCGACTAAAAAGGCCCGACGGGCCGCCGGCTCCCCGAGCGCCGTCGCGCTGGCCGCGCGCGCCGGGGCCACAGCCCGACCCGCCACGGCCAGTTCCACGGCCCAATTGCGGGGCGCGCCTTGGAGTTGATCGCGCTTCACCCATTCCGGCGGAAAATAAAAACGCACCTCCGAGCGACCCGAGGGCAACGCCAGACACTCGACTTCGGCGCGATAATACTCGGTCCGCACTGGCGAGCCAGTGAGCGGCGGAGTATCTATGCCGACCCAAAGTTGCACGCGCACGCGACTGAGCATGCGCCCAGGCGCATCGGGCGGAGGAACGACGTTGAGGGCCAGCGTGGCTTCGAGCCACGGTATGGAGGGATTGCTTACCGGCCGAGTTAAAGCGAAACGCACGGATGCGACCTCGACCTCTGCGGCCCGGCAAAAAACGTGCGAGCAGACCAACCCCAAGGTCATCGAAAACAAACCGAGAAATTTCGAACGCAGCAGCAACACGGTAAAAAAAGTTGTGCACCTAGCGCCGAGCGTCACGCTCAATTAAATCCAATTTAATTTTTCTTCCGCGCCGCTGCGGCCCATGACCACACTCGCCAAGCCTCCCCTCGCCTATAAAATCGCCGTCCTCGTTTTCTTGGAAAACGCCGCGGGCGAACACTTGCTATTATTAAGAGCCAAGCCGCCGAATCTAGGTTTTTGGAGCCCCATCGGCGGGAAACTCGAAACTGCGACTGGCGAGTCGCCTTTTGAGTGTGCCGTACGCGAGACCAAAGAGGAAACCGGTTTCAGCATCACGGCCGACGATCTTCATCTCTTCGCCATGATCGCCGAGAAATCCTACGAAGGCCACGCGCACTGGCTCATGTTTTTATTTCGCTGCCAGCGCCCCATCCCTGCGCAGCCCGCCGATATGGAAGAGGGTAAATTCGGTTTCTTTAGCCGCGAAGCCATAGGGACTACGGTAGCGATCCCCGAAACCGATCGCAATGCCCTTTGGCCGATCTACGACCAATATCGTGATCGCTTCGTGGCGCTCAAGGCCGATTGCCAACCCGGTCGACCGATTCACGTCGAAATCGAGCAAATTACCCCGCCAACCAAGTAAGTCCCCGCGCGAAACAACGCTTGATTTCCAAAACTTCCACCGAACACTTTACCTTTTAACCAGAAAACCACTTACCCGTGAGCAAGAAACCGAGCGCCACCATCGAGCAGAAACCAACCGCTAGCAGCACCAGCCACAGCCAGGCGCCCATCAACGCCGCGCTGACCCAGGCCCAGAAGATCGGACTCTTCAGCCAAATGGTGCGCATCCGCCGCTTTGAAGAGCGCAGCCACCGCGCTTACACCGGCAAGAACGCTGCTGGCGGGGCCAACATCGGTGGATTCCTCCATCTTTACAACGGCCAAGAGGCCATCGCCGTAGGTTGCTGTTCGCTCATGGGCAAACATGACCACGTTATTACCGCTTACCGTGACCACGGTCACGCCATCGCGGTCGGCATGGATACCAAGGCCCTCATGGCTGAACTCTACGGCAAAGTTACCGGTTGCTCTAAAGGCAAAGGGGGCTCGATGCATTTTTTCTCTCCCGAGCGCAATTACTGGGGCGGCCACGGCATCGTCGGCGGTCAAATTCCACTCGGCGTAGGCTTGGCTTACGGCGTAAAATACAAGGGCCACAAAGGCTCCGCCATGGCGTTCATGGGCGATGGTGCCGTTAACCAAGGCGCCGTGCACGAGGCCTACAATCTCGCCGCGCTCTGGAACCTACCCTGCATTTTCGTCATCGAGAACAACGGTTACTCCATGGGTACCAGCCAAGCCCGCTCCTCCGCTGGCGACCTCGCCAAACGCGCCGAGGGATACGGCATGGCGTGGGGCGTCTGCGAAGGCCACGATGTTTACGAAGTCCGCGCGACGATGGATAAATTTCTCAACATCGCCCGCGAGGAATGCAAACCCGCGGTCGTCGAGATTCGCACCTACCGTTACCGCGGTCATTCCGTCGCCGATCCGGATAATACTTACCGCACTAAGACTGAGATCGAAGAATACCGTCGCACTAAAGACCCGATCCAAGTCTTCCAAACCGCGCTCATCGCCGAAGGCGTTCTCTCCACCGAGTCCGCTGAAAAAATCGACGAAGCTGCCCGCGCGGAAGCCGAAGCTGCCGCCGACTTCGCGGACGCGAGCCCCTACCCCACGCCCGAAGACATCCAAAAAGATGTTTACTGGGAATCGGACAATCCCGACCAACGCACCTCCCAAGGCCGTTTGTTCTTCAACTGAGTCGCCCTTTTTTAACTTCAAACTTTCCCGCGATGTCACAACTCACCTACCGCGAAGCCGTCCGCCACGCCTTAGCCGAAGAACTCACCCGCGACCCTAACGTCGTAGTCATGGGCGAAGAAGTCGGCCAGTTCCAAGGCGCCTATAAAGTCACCCAAGGCCTCCTTGAGAAATTCGGCCCCAAGCGCGTCGCCGATACGCCTATCAGCGAAGCCGGTTTCATCGGCATGGGCATCGGTGCCTCGATGCTCGGCGTGCGCCCTGTAATGGAGCTCATGTTCTGGTCGTTTTACTCGGTCGCATTTGACCAGATTCTCAACAACGCCGCCAACGTCCGCTACATGTCCGGTGGCCAAATCAACTGCCCCATCGTCATCCGCGGTCCCGCCAACGGCGGCACCAACGTCGGCGCCACCCACTCGCACACGCCCGAAAACATCCTCGCCGCTCACCCCGGCGTGAAGGTCGTAGTCCCCTCGACGCCCTATGACGCCAAAGGCCTGCTCAAGTCCGCCATCCGCGACAACGATCCGGTCTTCTTCCTTGAGAACACCGTGCTCTACGGGGAAAAAGGCGAAGTCCCCGACGAGGAATACCTGATCCCGCTCGGTAAAGCCGACGTCAAACGCGAGGGTAAAGACCTCACGATCGTTACCTATGGCCGCCCCGTCATCCAATCGCTTGTCGCCGCCGAATTATTGGCCAAAGAACACGATATCTCGGTCGAAGTCGTCGATCTGCGCACCATCCGTCCGCTCGACATCGACACCGTGCTCGCCTCCGTGCGCAAGACGCACCGCGTCCTCGTCGTCGAAGAACAAAAGCCTTTCTGCGGCGTCGGCGCCCAACTCACTTACATGATCCAAGCCGAAGCGTTCGACGACCTTGACGCTCCGATTGGCCGCCTCTGCACGATCGATGCACCTGCCATCTACAGTCCGCCCGTCGAAGCTGAGCAATTGCCCAACCCGCAACGCATCCTCAAGGCCGCGCTTGCGCTGCTCGACTAAGCCCGTCGCCGTCTTATCCCTCCCTCTTCATTTCAGCTAACTTTTCACTCGTATGGCTAATATTACTTTAATGCCCAAACTCAGCGACACCATGACGGTGGGTACGTTGGTCAAATGGCTCAAAAAAGAAGGCGACGTCATCAAGACCGGCGACATGCTCGCTGAAGTCGAGACCGACAAAGCCACGATGGAGCTGGAAAGTTACTTCGACGGCACGCTGCTGAAAATTTTTAGTCCCGCCGGCGCCCAACTCCCTATTGGTGCCGCACTCTGCGCCATCGGCAAACCTGGCGAAAAAGTTGAAGCCCCGGCCCCTAAAGCCGCCCCTACTGTTGCCGTCGCCGCCCCCGTAGTATCCGCACCCGCTCCAGCGGCTGTTGCCGTGCTCGCTCCAGCCCCCGCGCCCAAGCCCGCGGCGCCGGCTGCGCCTGCCGCCCCCGCCGGCCGTGTTAAAATTTCTCCGCTCGCTCGTAAACTTGCCGAGGAAAAACGCATCGATTTCACCCGCGTAAAAGGCACCGGCCCCGGTGGCCGCATCGTCCGAGCCGACATCCTAGCCGCCGAGAAAAACCCACCGCCCGCCGCCGCCAAACCCGCGCGCGCCGACGCCGCCCCAGCTTGGGGCTACCGCTCGGTCCTCGACAAGAGCCCCGTGCAAGCCGAGTCCTTCGCGCCCGCTTCCAACATGCGTGCCACCATCGCGCGCCGCCTCCTCGAAGCCAAGACCACCATCCCGCATTTCTACCTAGATATCGAAGTCGACGCCGCGCCGCTCCTCGCCCTGCGCGAGCAGCTGAACGCCGGCCTCGCCAAAGACGGAGTCAAACTCTCCGTCAACGATTTCGTACTGAAAGCCGCCGCCGCTGCCCTGCGCGCCACTCCCGGCGTCAACACTTCGTGGACCGGCACCGGCATCCAATCGCACAGCGCGATTCACGTTTCTTTCGCCGTCGCGATTGAAGATGGACTCATCACCCCCGTCATCCGCGATACCGACGGCAAGACGCTCTTCCAAATCAGCGCCGAAGCCAAATCCCTCGGTGGCCGCGCCAAAGACAAGAAGCTCCAGCCGGCTGAATTTACCGGCGGCACCTTCTGCGTCTCCAATCTGGGCATGGCGGGCGTGGATCGCTTCTGCGCGATCATCAACCCGCCCAACGCCGCCATCCTCGCGGTCGGTGCTACCGTCAAGAAACCCGTGGTCAAAGACGACCAAATCGTCATCGGGCAACGCATGACCCTCACGCTCTCCTGCGACCACCGCGTTGTCGACGGCCTGCTCGGCGCGAAATTCCTCAACGCGGTCAAAGCCCACCTCGAGAGCCCCTCGCTGTTGCTGCTATAAGCGAAGCGTAAGCCCGACCCAATTTCAGCGCCGACCCTTTAACTGGTCGGCGCTTTTTTTATCTGTTCGCGACCTCAGTCAGCCCTCGGCGCGAGCCTTCGCGTCAGCCTCGATAAGTTTGATCAAAGCATCGAGCGTGGTGCGCACCTTGGCCTTCACCACAGGTAACTCAGCTGGGCTGGCGACTTTTTCGTTGGCGAAAAGATAAAACTTCATCTTGGGCTCAGTGCCACTTCCACGAGCGGCGAAGCTATAACCGTTAGCGAGCGTAACCAAATAGAGGTCTTGCTTGGGGATCATTTCGCCATCGGCATCACGGATGTCTTCGCGGCCAAAATCCTGGAACTTTGCCACCGCAACATCGCCGAATTTCGTGGGCGGCTGGCCACGATAGGTATCGAGGATACGCTTGATCTTCGCGTTACCACTTGCGCCCTCGTAGTAGAGGTTGATCACACCTTCTAAGTAGAAACCGCAACGCAGGAAAATTTCGTCAAGATACTCCGGCACTGTAAGGCCGCGACTCTTCACCCAAGCGCAGAGCTCGGCAAACATGAGACACGCCGCATTGCCGTCTTTGTCGCGAAGAAAATCATTGGGCAGATAACCGTAACTTTCCTCCGTACCGAACGCGTAAAACGTGCTGTGCTGCAGCAGCAACTTCGCGCGCTGCGCCAGCGGCAGCGCATCGTAATCGAAGCCCTGGGGTTGAGTCGCGCGCAGTTGGTTTTCGTAGCCGCGCATCTTAGCGGCGATCCACTTGAAGCCGGTGAGCGTGTTAATGACTTTCACGCCGTGCGCTCGACCGATCGCATCTTGAAGCTGAGTCGTGACAAAGGTTTTGATGATGCAGGCGCGATCGGATCCGCCGGCCGGAATCCAGCCGCGTTCTTTATATTTAGTAAGGCGATAATCCGTGAGCAACGCACCGATTTGATTACCCGTAAGGAGCTCCATTTTACCGGCGCGATTGCGCACGGCGACCCCCATGCGGTCAGCATCTGGATCGGTAGCGAGTACGACATCGCAATTCTCACGTTCGGCGAGCGCGACGGCGAGGGCGAGGGCCTCGGCATTTTCCGGGTTGGGTGATTTTACCGTGGGGAAATTTGCGTCGAAATTTAATTGGGCCAACACCGGTTTCACTTCACAGCCCGCGTGGATGAGCAGCGGAATGGAATGCACCGAACCGGTCGCGTGGATATTAGTAAATGCGATTCTTAATTTCGTTTGCTGCAGGACTCGTGGATCGATCACGGCTTGAGCGGCTACTTCGAGGTACGCATCATCCGCGTCGCGACCAAGCGTGGTCACGCCCGACAAATCCTTAGCCAAAAAGGCCCCGAGTTCGGCGAGGGGCACAGAGTTCACTTCCGTGACGATGCCTTTGTCGTGCGGCGGTACGACTTGCGCACCGTCATCGAAATACGCTTTGAAGCCGTTATCGTGGGGCGGATTGTGGCTCGCCGTAATCACGACCCCCGCATGCGCCTTGAGCCAACGTACGCTGTAGCTTAACTGCGGCGTGGGCCGCGGCCCATCGAAAATAAACGCTTCACCACCGAGCTTCGTCCAGGTTGAAGCCGCGAGTTCACAAAAATGCCGCGAAAAATGCCGTACATCATAAGCAATCACGAGACGCGGTTTCGTGGTGATCTGTTGCGAATCAAGATGTTTTTTGGTGTAGCGGAAAAGCCCGATCACGGCTCGCGACAAGGTAAAATCATTGAGCAAATTACTCCCGATGGCGGCGTGCTCCGGCGATCCGGCCGCGTTCCGGGTGCCCGTCTCGGCGGCGGCGGTCACCACACCCATCGTGCGGCCGCGCATCCCACCGGTGCCAAATTCGAGATAACGATAAAACCGGTCATTCAACTCACCCCACGCGGCCTTAACGATGAGTTCATCGATGCTGTCCTTTGCCCAAGCCGGGAGACCGGCGTTGAGGAACGCAGCGATATTTTCCGCCGTGCTCGGCATGAGTTGGCCGGCCACCGCGGCCGATTGAATTTTAGCAAGAGTGGTCATGTAGTCAGAAAAAATCAGGACAGGACGAGTCCGTCCGCAAGGGTCGGTCGGCCGGTTTGGCGGGCCCAAGACTCTGCAAATGAGTCTTCATCGTATCCGAAGCTGGGCGCCACCTCCAGATTGATTGAGGGCAAGCCGGTCGCATCCGTCGCGAGCGCGGCATCGTGGGCTTTGAGCCAGCGGGCAAATTGACGGCGTTGATCATCCCGACACGTTTGCGGTGAATCGACGCCCTCGGCATTTTTGACGGGCGAAAAATCGTCTGCGCGGCTCGTCTCGATCACGAGCGGGTTCTGGGCGAAGGGCAATGCGTCGAAAACGAAGAGCTCAAATTTCACGCCGTTAGCCTTGGCCGGTTTGACGGGCTGACCGGCCGCGTCGAGGGCCGGGATTTTTTTGTCGGCGCGGTGAAAAGGTAACGCTACCGCCGATCCATCCGAGCGCGCCATACGACGGATAAATTCCCGATCGAGCAGATGCAGCGCAATGCTGCCAGCAAGATAGCGCAACTGACCCGAAGCGTCGATCTCGCGCTGCATAGTCATCGGTAAATCCGAGTATTCAACGACGACTAAACGGCCGTTTTGCGCGCAGAAATGGCCAAGCTTTTCCTCGGCGTAAGCCTTCGGCACCATCTTACTCGACATCTCGGAACCGCGCAGCAGATGCCAGCCGATGAACGACGGATCGATCGCGCGCACGAGCGGATTATCGACCTGAAAATAACTCAGCGTATCAATGCGCTCGCGCTCCATGAGATCGAGTGCGCCACTGCGATCCAAAGCGCGCAACGAGCCTCCGTGCCCATCGGGCGAGAGCGCGATTGAGCCTTTGGATTCGAGCAGAATTTTACCCGAAAAGTCTACGGCCGGCATCCGGCCTTGACGGAAAAAATGCACACGAGCCTCGTCGCAGCCGAAAAAATTGTGCTCCGCGAAAAAAGTTTCGGTGGCCGCGTGATTTTGGTGGCTGGTCATGATGAACCAGTGCAGCGGCCGACCATAGCGTCGGCCCGCCGCGAGCAACTTCTCGGCAAAGACTTGAAATAAGGTTTTTTTGAGAACGGGCGTGACCGGAAACGTTCCCTTCGGACCGTCGTAGCCGAGTCGCGTCCCTTGGCCGCCCGCGACCGTGAAGGCCGCCACTCGACCGACGCGCAACGCGTCTTCACCCGTACGTTTGGCTACCGCCCAAGCCGCGGCATCTCCACCGTGCGCGACCAACGGTTCATAAGGCGCAGGTGCCAAGCCAGCCAGATTCACACCGGCTGCAGCCCCGGTTTGGGCGACTAGCGTACGATTGAGCCGATCAATTTCAGCGAGATCGATTTCGGCCGCCTCGGCTAGCAAATGCGTTTGAGCGTCGGGCGTGAGTTCGTCGAAAAACGCAAAGACTTGCGCTGGTCCAGCACGTTGAAATTCGGCGATAAGCGGATGAGCAGATGACATGGAACGAAAAGAGCGGTGCTTCAGTTTTCGAAGCGGAAAACATATTCCTCGGGCCGAGCGTAGCCCAGTTTGCGACGAATGACTTTTTCGACGTACGCGGGATCGGTGCGCAGACGCTCCAAGACCTGCTCTTGGTATTTCAAACGCACTTCGGCCTCGGCAACGCGACGACGGCTTTCGGCTTGGATCGTCTTGAGGCGGCCATACTCTTCCCGCGCTTCGATAAAATAGAGTCCACCCGCGAGACCGATGCCCACGATCAACGTAAGATAAAGGGCGGAAATAAAGCGACGCAGGTTCACAAGGGAGACATCTTAGATCAAACCCGTCGCCCCGCGCTTTAGTAAAGGAGATTTCCCTGATAACCGCCCATCACTTAGGGCAAATAAACGGGGGTTTTGATCCGCAGCGACCGAACGTCCTCAGTTGTGCATCAGTGATTTTACGGATTCAGAGTGATACCGTTCAAGATCACACAAAATCCTCACTTTTTTTACCTGAATTACTCGCACCAAGAAGTCACATATATGATCTACAACACCCCCCCAACCTAGTTTTGCCTGCCCCCAGACCTAAAGCTCTTCGCAGAGGCTGTTGCGATTCTGGTGGCGGAACGCACCCGCAACCGTAAATTCCGCGCCATGTCAGGTCCCGCCCATTCCGCCCAAACCTCATCCACCGCGCCCGATCCCGAGCTCGAGCCCAACACACTACCCGAGCCGCCAGCCCCGCGTGCACCGATCGACCGCTCCACGTGGGCGCGGCCTTGGGCTCAGCTTAAATACTTTACCTTCCAGCCCGCGATTTTTCCACGCTTACTTGGACACGTATCACCTGACGCCCGCCCCGGTGATTTCGTCAACGTCTACGATAAAAATGGGAACCTCACCGGTGGCGGGCTGTTCAACCCGCGCGCCAAAATACCTCTGCGCGTGGTCTGCCACTCGACTACACCTATCGACGAATCCTATTTCGAGACGGCCATCCGGCGCGCAATCGCGTTGCGTCGCGATCTGTTTAAACTCGACGAAACTACCGACGCCTACCGTCTTATAGGTTCCGACGGCGACGGCCTCAGCGGCCTGATGATCGACCGCTATGGCGACACGCTCCTGTGTGAAATCTATTCGCTCGGGATTGCCCAACGCCTCCTGCACTGGTTGCCACTCATCCACGAACTCGCTGGCACCAAATTCGCGCGCGTCCACGTTGACCACGATCTTGGGAGCCTTGAGGGCATCAAACCGTCGATGTTCAACGAAACCAACGCCGCAGCCCCAACCAAAGTCAAAATCCGCGAGCACGGCATCCGCTACGAAGTCGATTTCGCCGAGGGCCACAAAACCGGTTTCTTCTGCGACCAACGCGACAACCGTCTACGCATCGCCCGCTTCACTAAAGATGCCCGCGTGCTTGATCTGTGCTGCTATACCGGCGGCTTTTCGCTGAATGCCAAAATCACCGGCGCGGCCGCTGATGTCACCTGTGTCGACCTCGACGAAACCGCCCTCGCTCAGGCCAAGCGCAATGCCAATCTCAACCAAGCGCGCCTCAAATTTGTCCATGCCGACGCCTTTGCCTACGCGCGTCAGATGCAGCAGAATGGAGAAAAATGGGACGTCGTTGTGCTCGACCCGCCGAAGTTCATTTTCACCCGCGACGCCGCCGGCAACTGGGAGGGTCGCCAAAAATACGAGGACCTAAACCTGCTCGCCATTTCCCTCGTAAAAACGGGCGGAATCTTCGTTACGTGCTCCTGCTCGGGCCTACTTTCACTAGAAGATTTCGAAGGCCACGTGATCAAGGCCGCTCACCGCCAACAGCGTCGCTTGCAATTTTTCGACCGAACCGGCGCAGGCCCCGACCATCCTGTGTATTCTAACTGCCTCGAGAGTCGTTACCTCAAATTACTCTGGGCGCGCGTCCTCTAAAACCCCATCCTCTTTAACATGGCCGAACTCACGCACCTCTTCGCCCAAAACAAAACCTGGGCATCTAAAATTACTCAGAGCGACCCGGAGTTTTTCCAAAAACTCTCTCGCCAGCAAAATCCTGAACACCTTTGGATCGGTTGCTCCGACAGCCGCGTGCCCGCCAACGAAATCATCGGCCTGTTGCCTGGCGAAGTTTTCGTCCATCGCAACATCGCCAACGTCGTCGTCCACACCGATCTGAATTGTCTCTCCGTGATCCAATTCGCCGTCGATGTACTGAAGGTGAAACACATCATGGTCGTAGGCCACTACGGGTGCGGCGGCGTGCGCACTGTGCTGCGCTGCGAACGCGTGGGCCTCGCCGATAATTGGCTCCGTCATGTCCAGGACGTCCGCGAAAAACACCAGTGCCGCGTCGATGCGGTCAGCGGGGAAACAGGTCAGCATGACCGTCTGTGTGAACTCAATGTCATCGAGCAAGTCGCCAACGTTTGCCAAACCACGATCGTCCAAGACGCGTGGGCGCGCGGCCAAAGCGTCACGGTGCACGGCTGGATCTACGGCCTGAAAGACGGCCTGTTGCGCAACCTCAACACTAGCGTGGCTAACGCCGCGGATCTACCCGCCGCGCAAGCCGCCGCCCTAGCGGCTCTCTGAGGTTTTCCCCGCTAAGCTGAACCTCAATTTTCTTGAGGGAGATCCCCTTTCACCCGACGCAAAAAAGGCGCGTTGGATATCAACGCGCCTTTTTTAAAAAGAAACAAAACTGTCTCAGGAGCGGCCGAGGTAAGAACCGTCTTCAGTGCTAATCTTGATCAACTCACCTTCCTTGATGAAAAGAGGAACTTGAACGACCAAACCTGTCTCTAGCTTAGCGGGTTTCTGGACGTTACTGGCGGTGTCGCCCTTGATGCCTTCAGAACTTTCAATTACCTTTAGAGAAACAGTAGAGGGCAATTCGATCGACAAGGCCTTTTCATCAACGAACAACACATCGACCTTGCCGCCGGTGGTGAGATAGTTTTTGGCTTCGCCTAGGATGGCGGCGCTCAACTCGATCTGCTCGTACGTGTCGGGATCGATGAAGGCAAAAGCATCGCGGTCCGCGTAGCTGAACTCGAGGGTCTTCTTTTCCGTCGGTAGCACTTCGATGGTGTCGGTCGAGGCGAAGCGTTGGTCGAGAGCCTTACCATAGCGCAAATTGCGCATCTTGATCTGGACGAAGGCGCGCAGGTTGCCCGGCGTACGATGCTGCGTCTCCATGACGAGGTGGGGTTCACCGTTGAACTTGATGACTTGGCCTCGGCGGATGTCGTTGGCTGCGGGCATGGCTAGGGTCTTGGGATTGAAGGTTTCGACTTGAGAAAGGGTAAGGGTGTAAGGCGCGGGCTTTCGCACTGTCAAGGCCGGCCATCTCCGCGCTTGCGCTATGCCTCCGGCGTTGGCGACATTGCAACGATCAAATCCATGAAGCAAAGAACCCTGGCGCGCGATGTTTCCATTCAAGGCAGCGCCCTACACAGCGGCGAGGCCGTCACCCTCACGCTCAAACCCGCCCCGGCCGACCACGGCTATGTCTTCAAACGCGTCGACTTGAGCGGCGCACCCGAGATTCGCCCTCGCGCCGACTTGATCACCGATCTGGTCCGCGCGACGACGATCCAATCCGGCCACGCCAAGGTCCAGACTATCGAACACGTCCTGAGCGCCCTCAGCGGCTGCGGCATCGACAACGTCATCGTGGAGATGAATGCCTCCGAGCCGCCGATTCTGGACGGCTCCGCCAAACCTTTCGTCGATCTGATCATGAGCGGCGAACCCATCGAGCAAGATAAAGACCGTGAGTATTTCACTCTCGATGCGCCCGTGTCCGTGACCAAGGGACAATCCTCCATCATCGCCCTGCCCTGCGATGAACTGCGCATCTCCTGCACCTCGGCCGACGATCGCGGCATTCACACCCAACATCTCTCGCTCACGATCGATCCAGACATCTACATGACGCAGATCGCCGCGGCGCGTACATTTACGATTTACGAAGACATCGAAGAACTCCTCAAGCTCGGTAAAATCAAAGGCGGCTCCCTAGACTGCGCCGTCGTCATCCGGGGCGATAAAATTATTTCTAAAGAAGGCCTCCGCTTTAAAGACGAATTTGTCCGCCATAAAATCCTCGATATCATCGGTGACATCACGCTGCTCGGGTTGCCTTTAAAAGCCCACATCATCGCCACCCGCCCCGGCCACGCCATCAACGCCGAGCTCACCAAGGCCCTTACCGAAAAACTCGCCGAACGCCAAAAGGGCCCCAAGAAAAAACCACGTCCAGCGATGGTCATGCCTGATGAGACCGCGCTCGATATCCGCCGCATCCTCGACACCCTACCCCATCGTTACCCATTTGTTATGATCGACCGGGTCGTCGAATTCATCGGCGAAGATGCCCTTGTCGCCATCAAGAACGTCAGCATCAACGAGCCTTATTTTCAGGGCCATTTCCCAAACAACCCCGTCATGCCAGGCGTCCTCCAGCTCGAAGCCATGGCGCAAGCCGCAGGCATACTCATGCTCCGCCGCGGTTCTAGTGAGGGCAAAACTTCACTCTTTATGAGCGCGGATAAAGTCAAATTCCGCAAACCCGTCCGCCCCGGCGACCAACTCATTCTCAACGCCAAACTCACCAAGACCCGCGGCACCAAACTGGCCACGGCCGAAGTGACCTGCACCGTAGACGGTCAAGTCGTCTCCTCTGGCGAACTGATGTTCGCCATCGTCGATTCCAGCTCGGTCGACTGATTAATTCATGGCCGCCTCGATCCATCCCACCGCCATTATTGAACCCGGCGCCGAACTCGGCGCCGATGTGGAAATCGGCGCGTATGCTTTCGTTGGCAACGGCGTCCAGCTCGGCGCGGGCACCCAACTGCATCATCACGCCAGCGTGGAAGGGCGCACGAGGTTGGGGGCAAAGTGCGAAATATTTCCCTACGCCTGCATTGGCGGAAAAACGCAGGACCTGAAATACAAAGGCGGTCGCCCCGGTCTGCGCATCGGCGAGCGCAACGTGTTTCGTGAATACGTCACCGTCCACGCCGCCACCTTCGACGATGAATTCACCGTCATCGGCTCCGACAACACGATCCTCGCTTACAGCCACATTGCCCACGACTGCATCGTCGGGGATCACTGCGTGATGAGCAACGGGACCATGCTTGCCGGCCACGTCATCGTGGAAGATCACGTGATCATCGGCGGCTATGGTGGGGTCCACCAATTTTGCCGCCTGGGCGCGTACGCGATGCTTTCTGCCACCGCCAAACTCGTCCAAGACCTCCCGCCCTTTTTTATCGCTGATGGCACTCCGGCCGTCGTCCGGGCGTACAATAAGGTAGGCCTCGAGCGCAATGGCCATACGCCCGAGCAACTCGACCGGGTAAAACAGATTTTCCGTATCCTGTACCGCGACGGCCTCAACCGCACGCAGGCGCTTGAAAAACTCGCGGCGCACCCGGACGCCATCAGCGCCGAATTTCAACGTGTGATCGCCTTCGCCGCCAAAAGCACCCGCGGCCTCACGCCCGGCGCCTAAGCCAGACTAAGGCGCGCCCCGTTTGCGCGAGCCGCGCCGGGTTTACTTTTTTTTATAAACCGTTGCAGGATCGAAGAGCGGTCGACCCACCAGCTCGAGTTTGAGCGATCTCGCGTTCACCGCCGTCGCATCGGGCGCTAGCTTACGGTAGAAACAGGATTTATAACCGTTGTGGCAGGACGCACCGCCGACGTTATCGACTTTCAGCAAAATCACATCTTGGTCGCAATCCACCCGGAGCTCTTTTACGAGCTGTGCGTTGCCCGATTCCTCGCCCTTCACCCAAAGTTTATTGCGCGAGCGGCTCCAATAACTCGCCTTGCCCGTGGCCAGTGTGAGCGCGAGCGACTCCGCATTCATGAAGGCAAACATCAGCACCTCGTTTGTGAGGTGATCGGTGGTGATACAGGGAATTAAGCCGTCGGAGCCAAACTTAGGCTGCAGGGTCGTACCGAGCTCAATCTCAGCTGAGGTCGTGCGGGCAGGAAATACAAACGTACTCATAAAAGTAGTAAAATATTAAACGAGGCCATCGATTTTCCTGAGGTAATCGAAGCTGTAAAGTCCCGTGCGGTGACCGTCGCTGAAATCGAAACGCAACGCGTAGTTCCCGACCTGTTCCCAACCGAGCACATTAACGCCGCTGAATTTTTTAGGACCGGCGCCGCCGTATTTGTTACCCAATATATCGTGTTCGCCCTGCGTCTCGGCGCTCGGAGAAACCGCGCGCAAACGCTCACCCTTAAAATAGGATTCCTTCGTATCGCTCCAACGGATCGCGACTTCGTCCCCGACAAGCTGGATATCTACTGGCAAAATCATGATCCCAAATAATCAACGCCCACGCGGCCACATCAACCTCAAGTTTGCGATCCGCCGCAGTCCAGTCCGCTGACACCATAAGATAGAGCCCTTCACCCCGGCGCAAAAAAAGACGCCGGCATCGCGAAGATACCGGCGTCTGAATTTTTGAGCAGCCTGCGCAGGCTGCGAATTAGGCGACGCGTTCGACGATCAAGGGAGGTGGAGTCGGACGCTTCGGCGCGAGCCGGTAGGCGTTCTTGAAATGCTCCAATGCCTGTTCGAGCTTCGACTCATCGTTATAATGAATCATCATAAGCGGCTCACCCTGTTTAACTTGAGTGCCGACCTTCTTGATTTCCGAAACGCCAACTGAGTGGTCGATCTTGTCGTTAGAATTTTCTTTGCCTGCGCCGAGTAGATGGACGCCACGAGCGATCATGGCAGCGTTAATCGTGTGCACGTAGCCGCGTTTGGGCGCGGGGAGCTTGCGGATGTGTTTGGCCGCGGGGAATTTTTCTGGATGATCGATGAACGAGGTGTCGCCACCTTGCGCCTTGATCAGATCCTTGAATTTCTCGAGGGCGGAGCCGTCGGTCAGATGACGTTGGACGGTCTGCTTGGCGGAGAGCGTGGAGCCCGCCACACCGGCGAGACGGACGATTTCCATACCGAGCTTAAGAACGAGTTCCTTCATGTCCTCGGGACCTTCACCCTTGAGCAGGGCGATGGCTTCTTTGATTTCGAGCGAGGTACCCACGGTGTCGCCCAAGGGCTGGTTCATGTCGGTGACTAGGGCGACGCAGCGCCGCTTCATAGAGCGACCCACGCGCGTCATGGAACGAGCGAGTTGTTTGGCTTGCTCGAGATCCTTGATGAAAGAGCCATTGCCCCACTTCACGTCGATCACGAGGCCTTCAGAGCCCTCGGCTAATTTCTTGGAAAGTACGCTGCCCGTGATGAGGGGCAAGCTAGGGATCGTGCCGGTCTCTTTGCGGAGCGCATAGAGTTTGGCGTCAGCTGGGGCGAGATCGGTAGTTTGGGCGATGATGGCGCCGCCGATTTTCGCCAACTGCGAGGCGAATTGCTCATTCGAAAGCTGGCTCTTGAAGCCTGGGACCGAGGCTAATTTCTCGAGTGTATTAATGATGTAGTCGTGTTCAACGCCGCACATCATGGGAACGACAACGCCCGCCGCCATGGCGAGGGGGACGAGCACTAGGGAGGTTTTATCGCCGACGCCGCCCGTGGAATATTTGTCGATCTTGGGCTTGGCGATATGAGAAAGGTCGATCACCTCGCCGGAGAGCATCATCTCTTCGGTCAAGTCGGCCGTCTCTTGGGCAGACATGCCGGAGAAGTAAATCGCCATAGCCAGCGCGGCGAGCTGATGTTGCGGCATTTCCCCGTCGAGCGTGCTGTCGATGATGAATCGAATCTCTTCTTGGGTGAATTCGCCGCCGTCGCGTTTCTTTTCGATAAGAAACTCAAACGTGGGCTTGATGAAACGACGTGCTGGGATTTTGCGTTTGCTGCTCATGGAATGATTTAGCGTATAAGGGAAGAACTGCCCGAGACCTTGAAAAGGTCGCGACTAAAGCGCTTCCAGCCTAAAAGTCGAGGCTGAACTGCCAAGGCTCCGAGCGAGCTTCGCCTTGGCCTCTAAAGAGCCTCGCCGCACTCCACGCTTGCCCGCCCGCCCACCACCCCCCTCAAGTGAGGCGATGCACGTATCGTTTGACCTTGCCGCTGCGCTCGATGCAGCCCTCAGAACTGCCGCAGCCAGCGCCCAACTGGAGAGCGAGGGATTTAACCCTGAGTTACGCACAGCTGACCCGCGGCACGGCGATTTTCAGGCCAACGGGGTGCTCGCCTACGCGAAAGCCCGCAAGCTCAACCCACGCGCCGTCGCCGAACAGCTCGTCGCCGCCCTCCCCGCAGCTACCCTAGAATTCTGCACCGCCACCATCGCAGGTCCGGGTTTCATCAACTTTACCCTCACCCCGACCGCCCTGCTCGCCTGGATTCATGCCCAAGGCTCGGTCGCCCAAATCAAAGCCGGGGCCGCTTCCCTGCACCACGGGCATCGCTACGTCGTTGATTTCAGTTCCCCCAACACCGCTAAACAACTCCATGTCGGCCACGTCCGCGGGATGGTAATTGGCGAAGCCATTTGTCGCCTCCTCGCCTTCTGCGGCGCCGAAGTCATTCGCGATAATCACATTGGCGACTGGGGCACCCAGTTCGGAAAACTGATATGGGGCTACAAACACCTCCTCGACGCCGCGGCGCTCAGCAACGATCCGCTCGAAGAACTCGAGCGGATTTACAAAGCCGCGGACGCTGCTGCTAAAGCCGAACCCGCGGTCCTGGACGCCGTGCGCGGCGAACTAGTCAAACTTCAATCCGGCGACGCCGAAAACCTCGCCCTCTGGCACAAAATCATCGGCATCAGCGCCAGCGCCTTCACTGAAATTTATCAGCTCCTCGATATCCATTTCGACCACCAGCTAGGGGAAAGTTTTTATAACGGCAAACTCCCACAAGTTTATACGGAGCTCACCGCCGCCAAACTCGCCGAAGAATCTCAGGGCGCACTCGTCGTCTTCCACCCCGAGCATCCGCGTTTCAAGACCCAGCCTTTTATCATCCGCAAGTCCGACGGCGCGGCCAACTACGCCTCCACTGACCTCGCGACGATGCTCTACCGCACTGAGCATTTCAAAGCGGACGCCATCGTCATCCTCACCGACGCCCGCCAATCCGACCACTTTGAACAACTCTGGCTGACCACCCAGAAATGGTTCACCCAGACGCAGCGTGCGCTGCCGCGTTTTAACCACGTCTCATTTGGCTCGATCCTCGGAGAAGACGGCAAGGCCATCAAAACCCGCTCGGGTGATCCCATTAAACTGAAGGCGCTGCTGGCGGAAGCCGTAGAGCGCGCCTATGTACTGGTCACCGCCAAAGCCCCCGATTTACCCGAGGCCGAGCGCCGCGAAATCAGCAGCGCCGTGGGCCTCGGCGCCATCCGCTACGCCGACCTCGCGCAAAACCGCAGCAGCGACTACGTGTTTTCTTGGGACAAAATTCTTTCCTTCGAGGGCAACACCGCCCCTTACCTGCTTTACGCGGTGACGCGCGTGCGCTCCATTTTCCGCAAGGCCGGCCTCGATCCTTCAGACGCCTCCGCTACGCACGGGGCGACTCCGCCCGAATCTCCTACTGAACTCGCCCTCGCCCGCAAACTCACCGCCTTCCCCACCGCGCTTCAACTCACCACGGCGCAACTTCGTCCCCATTTTCTGTGCACCTACCTTTACGAGCTGGCCGGTGAATTCAGTTCCTTTTACGCTGCCGAAAAAGTGATCGTGGAAGATCCCGCCGTGCGCGCCCGCCGTCTGCTGCTGTGCGCCCGCACCCTGCTTTTGCTCGAAACAGGGCTTCATTTACTCGGCCTGCGCACCCTAGCTCGCATGTGAAACTACCTTGGTTCAGCTTGAACCCATCGTTTTTTAGCAAATACTTTGGATGACACGCTTGGCGCTGAGCCGCGCAACAACACGTTACAAACGATGGACACGCAGGAGTTCTACATTCGACAAGCCTCCGACAACGAAGCCAGCGGCCCATACAACCACGAGCAACCGATCTCGCTTTGCGAAATCGGCGCAGTGACCCTCGAGACCGGTTTAATCAGATTAGGCAGCGTGGCCTGGTATTTCACTTCCAACTGAGCCCTGTGCTCACATCATTACATGTCGCGGCTCAAAACCTCTGGGCAACGTCTCGCCCAACTTTATCGCACAGAAATTTGGTCCCAAGCGCACCTTCGCGATACTTCTTTTCGCGGCTGGTTCTACGCCTTGCTGAGGGTGATTTCGATCACCACCACAGTTTTTTTTGAAACGAAAATCCCCGCCCGCGCCGCGGCGCTCAGCTTCAGCTCCTTGCTTGGCCTCGGACCGTTGGTAGCGATAGCGGTACTCATTGGCAGCTTTGTACTTGGACATAACGACGACCCCAATCTCGTCGCCAACAAGCTAGGCGAGTTGATGGAAACCGTCGCCCCTCAACTGCGCCAACTCAACACCCTAAACTCCCCTGAGCAGTCCGCCGCCGCCAACGTTAGTCCAGAAGTCGTCAACCTTCTCAACGGCATCATCACCGGCGCACGTTCCAGCGCGGCCGGAGTCGCCGGTGCGTTCTCGCTGATCTTGATCGTGCTCCTGCTGTTTAAATCCATCGAAGATGCGTTTAACGACATCTGGGGCGTCCGCCTCGGCCGCTCGCTGCTCATGCGCGTAGTCTTTTACTGGACGATACTCACCCTCGGCGCGGTCCTCTTTTTTGCCACCATCGCACTTTTAGGCGCGGGTGCCTTCGTCAACGTCTTTGTCGAAAAACTCCCCGGCGGCACCGGCCTGCTCGCGGTCCTGCGCTGGCTGCTACCGGTGATCTCGCTCACAATGTTGGTTGGCCTGCTTTGCCTAGTTTACCGCATCATCCCCAACACCCGAGTTTATTGGCGAGCTGCGCTGGTCGGAGCCCTCGTAGTCGCCGGCCTGCTGATGCTCAACAACGTCGTCGCTCTTCTTTACGTGCGCCGGGTCTACCTCGAGCGCAGCCTTTACGGATCCCTCGGTATCCTTCCAGTGTTCATGCTAGGGCTCTACATCTTCTGGCTCTACATATTAATCGGTGGCGTCATCAGCTACGCGGTTCAAAACGTTCATTACCGCAACAGCCAAGCCGCCTGGGGTGGCCTAACCGAAGCCATGCGCGAACGCCTATCCCTGGTTGTATTGCTCAGTATCTGCCGCCGCTTCCAGTCCTGCCTCCCGCCTACCTCAGCGGCTCAACTCAGCGACCTGCTTAAAGTCCCGACTCAGGTTCTCAACGAATGCCTCAACCGCCTGGTGAAAATGAACCTCATTACGACACTGCGCCCCGCCGCCGGCACTACCGCCACCGACTACCTCTACCAGCCCGCGCGCCCCCTCAACCACATCAGCCTGTACGATTTCAAAAACCTCGACGACAACCTCGGCGACGACCCCGTTGGCCAAGCGCTGGAACGCATCGACCCGATCCTGCAACACTACAACGCCGCCCTCGACCAGATCGGCCAACAAGCCTTCTTCACCCAATCACTCCAACAACTGCTTGCCGAACATCCCTACGACGACTCCCGCCCACCTTAAAAACCCTCGCCTAAAGCCGCCCCCGCCTTCCGCGAGAATTCACCCTTGCCACACCCCCAGCCCGACCTAGCCTTCGACCCTCTATACCCATGATTTCCTGGATCCAACGCACCTTCCAGCAGCACTTCAAAACCGTCTTCGCCGTGCTGCTCGGACTGATCATCATCTCCTTCGTCTTCACGATCGGTGCCGCCCCCGGCATCGGCCAAGCCGAACGCTCCACCCTCAAGCGCGAATTTTTTGGTTACAACTTGGGCTCCAGCGTCGACCAACAACGCCTGATGGGGGACGCTGGCCTCAGCGCTAACCTCCAAGTCGGTTACGGCCTCGAAGCCGAACAAATTCAAAATTACGCCTTTCAACGAGCCGCCACCCTACACCTCGCCGACGAGCTCCACCTCCCCGCTGCCACCTCAGCCGAGATCACTGAACAGATCAAAACCCTCCGCGCTTTCGCCGGCCCCGATGGCCAATTCGACGCCGCCACCTACAAGACTTTTCGCGACAACCTAAAGTCCAATCCCCGCCTCACCGAAACCGACATTGCGCGCGTGCTTGGTGATGATGTGCGAGCCGATAAAGTTCAAAAACTCCTTGGCGGGCCCGGCTACGTCCTGCCCACTGACATCAAAAACCAACTCGCCCGCGCGGACACCACTTGGACCCTCGCTACCGCCACCGTTGATTACACCTCCTTTAACCCTGCGATCTCCGTCACCGACGCTGAGCTGACCAAATTCTTCGAGGAATCCTCCTTCCGTTACGAAATCCCACCTCGCATCGTCGCCACCTACGCCGACTTCCCCGCTGCCGAATATCTGGCCCAAGTTACCCTCAACGAAGCCGAAGTCCGTGCTTATTATGACGCCAACCCGGCCCGCTTCCCCAAGCCCGCCGCCGACACCAAGGCGCCCGCTTCAGTCAAAGTCGACGCCGCCGCTGACTTCGCCGCCGTTCGCACCCAAGTCGAATTAGCCGTTAAAAACGAACGCGCCCAACGTCTAGCCGCCAAAGCCGCCAGTGACTTTGTCTTCTCCCTTTACGAAGCCAAAGCCGTCGCCGGCTCCCCGGCCCTCGCCAATATCCTGGCTACGCGTAAATCCCCGCTCAAGAGCCTAGCTGCGTTCACCCGCGAAGCCGGCCCCGCCGAATTCGGCCCCGCCGCCACCAGCGTCGCTGAAGAAGCCTTTAAACTCGGTAAAGACCGCGCCTACACCGAAGCTGTCCCCACACCCAACGGAGCGGCCGTGCTCTTTTGGCAAGACACCCAACCGGCCCGCAAGCCCGCCTTCACCGAAGTCAAAACTAAGGTCAACGCCGACTACCTCGAAAACGAGAAACGCAAACGCTTCGTCGACCTTGGCCGCACCCTGCGCAGCCTCATCGAAAACCGCCTTAAATCCGGCGACACCTTCGAAAAAGCGACCGCGGCCGCCGCGACCGGTACCTCTGCTAAAATCGAGACCAAAGCCGTGGCCGCCTTCACCCTGCGCAATCGTCCTCAAGACCTCGATTATACCGTGCTTGGTGCCCTTGAACGCCTAGAAAAAGGTCAAGTCTCCGATCTCACGATCGCCGCCGACAAAGGCACCTACGTTTACGTCGTCGACAAGAAGATCCCTGATTTCACGCCGACCAATCCCCTCTACACTGAAACCCGCACCCAGCTTGGTTCCTACACCGCGCGCCTCGGCTCCAGCGCTTATCTCGCGGAAATCGTCGAGACCGAGCTCAAACGCTCCGAGCCCAAAGTGAAGTAATCGCGCTCGCGGGCACTCGCTCCCGCGAACGCTTCGTGCAGCTCTGGGGTGAATCCTAAATAAATTCACCCGCCGAAAATCTCCCTCCGCCCGCCGGGTCCGCACCTTTCGACTCGTGCCCAGCACCGAGACCCGTTTGATGAAGTTGATGCCCCTTTACGCTTACACGCCGCTCAAATCCCCCTGCCGCCTTTGCGGCACCGGCTTTGAACACCGCCAAAGCGCCCGTGAACCCGACCTCACGACCTGCCCTACCTGCCAACAACCCGTCCAACGCGCCGTCGCTCATCGCGTCAATTCCCCGCAACTTTCAGCGCCCATTTCCGTCTCGCGGGCCAAACAAGCCGGATTCACTCTCCTAAAACGCACCAGCGATGGTGCCTATGAAAAACAGTAACTTCCTGTCGTCGCCCGTGTTCTCTTCTCATACCACTTCTTTACTTCACGTCATGTCACGCCACCTCGCCCGCGCTACCGCCCTACTACTAACACTCACTAGCCCTGCGCTCCTACAAGCCCAGGAAAACGCCCCAGCGGCCGCCGGTGCGAACCTCACCCTCGATGAATGTATCGCGCGCGCGATGCAGAAAAACTTCGACCTGCAGGTGCAAAACCTCTCGACCGAAATCGCGAAAGAATCCCTCAACGCGGCCAACGCTGATTTCGACCCCAGCTTCACCGCGACGACCCGGCGCAACCTCAACCAATCCGCCGCCACCACCAGCCGGCTCGATGGCACCTCCGCCAACGGCCCGCGCAGCGATAACACCACGTTCTCGGTGGGCGTGAGTGAAAAGGTCGCCACCGGCGGCACCGTCAGCGTGACCGGCAACAGCACCCGCGCCGCCACCAACTCCCTCAACTCCACCCTCAACCCAGCTTACGGCAGCAGCACCACCGTTACCCTGAGCCAACCTCTGCTCAAAGGCTCCGGCCCGGCCGTAGCCCGCGCCAACATCGAGCGCAACAAACTCGGCGTCGGCATCGCCCTACTCAACTACAAGAGCAAGGTCCTCACCGTCATCCGCGACACCGAAAACGCCTACTACAATCTGGCCTACGCGCGCGAAAACCTTATCGTTAAAAAACGCAGTCTAGAGCTCGCCGCTAAACTATTTGAAGAAAACAAAGTGCGTAAATCCACCGGCGTCGCCACCGATCTCGATGTCCTCACCGCAGAGGTCGGGGTGGCCAACGCCCGCCGCGCGGCCCTCCAAGCCGAGCAATCCGTCAGCGACCGCGAAGACGCGCTCTTCACCCTCATCGGCCAATTTGATTTTAACTCCCGCCCCGGTGAAGTGAAATTTGGCGACTACACCGAAGGTGCACCCTCCTTCGACCGCGTTTACAAAAACGCCCGTGAGCGCTCCCCTGACTTTCTCGCCACACAATCCCAGATCAAACAACTCGAGATCGACGCCCGCAGCGCCAAACAAGCCGCCCTGCCCGGCCTCAACCTCGACACTGGTGTCGGCTACACCGCAACCGAGCGCTCCTTCGGCGACGCCATCGGCAACCTCCCTGAAGGCAACGGCTACAATTGGAACGTCGGTCTCTCCCTCAACGTGCCCTGGGGCCTACATGCTGATAAGGCTCGCTACCGCAGCGCTAAATCCAGCCTCCTCCAGCAACAGACCCGCCTCCAGCAGCTCGATCAGTCCCTGCTGGTCAACGTGCGCACCTCCGTGCGCGCCGTGGAGACCAATATCGCCGCCGTCGAAATCGCCGGTAAAGCCACCCAACTCAGCAACAAGCAATACGAGCTCCAAAAAGCCCGCTTCGACGCCGGGCTCTCCACCAGTCGCCTCGTCCTCCAAGCCCAGGACGACCTCGAAGCCGCCCGCGTCAACGAGCTCCAAGCCAAAGTCAGCCTGCGCGTCGCCCTAGCCGAGCTTCACCGTATCGACGGCACCTCACTCGAACGCTACAAAATCGGGCTGCCTGAGTAAGGGACTTTCTTAAAGCACATCAATCGAGGCGGGCCTAAGGCCCGCCTTTTTAATGCAACTTTTCATCGCGCCCCACTCAGCTCCACGCTAACTATATTTCTCTCATGCCGCGCCCCGCCCTCATTGTTCGTGTCGCTCTCTGGCTCTGGTTTGCCGCCGCTATCGTCGGAGGTTATTATCTGATCCTGCAACGCCTCGCCCCGGTCGCGCTGCCTGTCCTTATTCTCGGGCTGTCCGCGCTCGCGCTTTACGTCTATTCTCGCCTGCCCGGGCTACGCGATTGGTTCGATGAGCTCGATCCGCTCACACTTGTCCAACTTCATATCAGCCGATTTTTTGGCGCCTATCTAATATTTTTGTTTTACCGCGGAGACCTTCCCTACGCCTTCGCCGTACCGGCGGGCGTCGGCGAACTCATCGTGGCTTTGCTCGCCGTAGGCTTAATCGCCATTCCCCTCGATCCTGCGCGCCAGCGCCAATACCTCACGCGCTGGAATTTGATCGGGTTAATTGATATAATTATCGTGACCGTATCTGCCGCCCGCATTTACGCCGATCATCCGCCGCAACTTCGTGCGCTCACCCACTTACCCCTGAGCCTGCTCCCGCTCTTTCTGTTTCCCCTACTGATCGCGACGCACGTCATGATCTTCGCTCGGCTCCTGCGGCGCTAACTTGCAGGATTAAAAAACTCAAGGTCCCTGGGCTCACCTTCTCCGAGGCGCACGACCCGATGCTCGGGCAACTGGGTGCGAAACCACGTGCGCTGCTTGCGCACGAGCGCCCGAGTGTTCTGGGCTATCTCTGCGACTAAAGCCGCCGGCGCGAGTTTCCCATCAAACATGGCCAGCACCTCCCGGTAGCCAATCGCGCTTGCCGCACTGGGATTACGCTCAAATGCCTCCGCCCGTAGCCGCCGCACTTCCTCCACCAAGCCTGCCCGCACCATCGTCTCCACGCGGGCGTCGATCCGTAGGTTCACTTCCTCGGGCGCGCGTTCCAACCGAACCAAGCTGACTGGCCACTGCGCAAACGCACCGGGTCTCGCTAAAAATTCTGCCTTCAACACCGACAAAGTCTTACCGGTGACGCGACACCGCTCGAGCGCCCGCGTCACCCGCCGTGGATTATCCACATCCAGAGCGCCCAATCCGTCCGGATTCAACGAGCGCAACTCCTCCACCAAGGCGCCGATCCCCGCATGCTCAAGCTGCACCGCCACGGCCAAGCGCAATTCTGCCGGTACCGCGACTTCATCGGCGACCGGCGCAAAAAAACTTTTGAGATAAAAACCGCTGCCCCCCGTCACCAAGACCTTGCGCCCTCGCGCGGCGATGCTCTCGACCGCGGCTCGCGCGAGCGTGATATAACGCGTGATATCCATCGGCTCAGATGCGACCGACACATCAATCAAGTGATGCGGCACCCGACCTAACTCCAGCGGCGTGGGTTTCGCCGTACCGATATCCATATGGCGGTAAAACAACAATGAATCGCAGGAAATAATCTCGGCGTCATGCGCCTCCGCCCAACGCAAAGCCCACTCGGTTTTTCCAACCGCGGTGCAACCGGTTAAAACATGGATCGTCGGTTTCATGCCGCTCTGAGCTGATGGGCGCTGCACCTCAACGGGGCAATCCCACGCTCCGCGTATCCTGAACGTCGTGACCGCTGCCCCATCGCACTCAACGCTGGGTCCCTGCGAGCAAATCAGCCGCCTTAGCCCCGAGCGCCGGCGCGATTTTTTCGCGGGCCGCGAGATTTTCTTTGATGATGTTCACCAACGCACTGCCAACGACGACTCCGTCCGCCTGAGCGGCCACTTCGGCCACTTGCGCCCGCGTGCCGATACCAAAACCCACCGCGATCGGCAGTTTCGTATGGGCGCGAATTCGCGCCACTGCTTCCGGGATACCGACTGCAACCTGATCCCGCACGCCCGTCACGCCCTCGCGTGAAACATAATAGATAAAACCCGTCGCCGTGGCCGTAATTTTTGCAATGCGCGCGTCCGGTGTAGTCGGCGCCACGATGCAGACCGAGTCGATACCGTGCGCGCGGGCCGCGGCCGAAAATTCTGCGCCTTCCTCAGGTGGCAGATCCAACACCAACATGCCATCGACGCCCGCGGCTTTCGCGGCCTTCACGTACGCCTCAATGCCATTCGAAAACACGAGATTGTAATACGTATAAAACACCACGGGCACCTCGCTGAATTCCCGGATTTTTTTCACAAACTCGAACACGCGCGCCGCCGTCATGCCGCCCTCAAGGGCTCGCTGCGCTGCCAGTTGATTCGTCAAGCCATCGGCCAATGGATCAGAAAAAGGGACGCCCAACTCCAACACATCGACCCCATTTTCTAACAAGGCCCGACAGGCGGCCAACGATGTGTTAAAATCCGGATCGCCCGCGCAGAGATAAGCGACAAAGGCCGCACGGTTTTGCTCACGGGCACGGGAAAAAGCTTGGGCGATTCGAGACATGTGACATCCATGCCCGCAAAATCCGGCCTATGGAGCAAAGCGAAACTTCATGACCAGAAAAAGATCACACCGCACCTTTATTTCAACTCCACCTCGACCAACACCGGCCGGTGATCAGAGAGCAACGACTTGACCACTTCGCAGTGAATCGGACGACACCCGGCTGGAAGAAAAATAAAATCTAACGCACGGCGCGGCAGCATTGAGGGAAACGTGGGCGTCAAAACGGGCTGCAAGACATAGTCCCCGTAATCCGCTAGATGGCTCTGCAACGAGGCCGTCGCGTCGTCTCCTGTGGACGGCGTGTTAAAGTCGCCACAGATAATCGGCTGCACCGCCCAATCATGTCGGCGCAAGCGATGTTGATCACGCAACCAGGCGAGCAACCGATCGATCTGCCGCAGGCGTTGCCCACGCGATCCATAATGCAGGTGCAGATTCACGATCGGTACTCGCCGACCATGAAATTCCACTTCGCCAAATAAAAATCCCTTCTCCCCCAGCGATCCACGACCAAAAACGACTGTCTGTTCATGCGAGATGATATGCTGGGAGAGGAACGCGTTTCCATAGCTTAGGTTCAACAAGCCCGTACGACGATTATTAATCCCAAACCTCGAATGAGAAAAGCCCCCATGCACCCGCAGATAATCGAGATGATCAAAATTGCCCGCCCAACGCGAACATTCGTCCACCTCTTGCAACGCGACAATATCAGGCTCCAACCGCCGCAACAGAGTTGAAATTTTACGTAAATTGAGCCGCAACTTACGCGACGAGGTCAGCCCTTGAATCGGATTCAGGCCCCGCCCGTGAGCGATGTTAAACGTGAGAAGGCGCA
>Ga0214919_10001555_pt1 | contig 37308 bp, 29 predicted proteins | sample LL1503_MetaG_FD_177994 | JGI IMG/M metagenome (GOLD analysis project Ga0214919, IMG submission 177994) | Freshwater microbial communities from Lake Lanier, Atlanta, Georgia, United States - LL-1503 | ecosystem: Environmental > Aquatic > Freshwater > Lake | place: USA: Georgia | collected...
CGAAGCGGCCTATGCGCAGGCCTCGCAGCAACTGCTGCAGTTGCGCCGCGAGGCGGCCCAGACCCAGACCGATGCCCACGCGCTGCAGGTCGAAACGCTGCGCCAGCAGCAGCTCGCCGAGCAGACGCGCTCGCGCAAGACGCAGATCGAGGTCGACCTGGCCGAGGTCGATTCCCAGATCGACGATCTGCAGCAGCGCGGCGCCGTCGCCGAGGCCCGCTTCGAGGAGCTCGACATGCAGCTGGCCGACGCACAGGAGCGCCATGCGCAGCGCGACGACCGGGTGGTGCAGGCGCAGCGTATTTTGGGAGAAAGTCGCGAGCAGCAGCGGGCGGTGGAGCGTCAGGCGCAGGAGGCGGCGTTCGCGCTGCGTAGCCTGCAGGCACGCGGGGAAGAGCTCGCCCGGGCGATCGAGACCGCGTCGCAGCAGGCGCAGGCGATCGCCGAAGAAAGGGAGCGCGCCGAGGCCGAGCTGACTCGCCTGAGTGACGCCGCCGCGCAGGCCGGCTTGCAGGACGCGCTGGCGCTCAAGCTCGAGCGTGAAGGCGCGCTGGCGCTCAAGCGCAGCGAGTACGACGACCTAACCGCCAAGCTGCGCGCGAGCGACGAGCGCCGTCTGCAGCTGGAGCGCGCGCTCGATCCGCTGCGCCAGCGCATCACCGAGTTTCAGTTGAAGGAGCAGGCGGCGCGGTTGGGCTGCGAGCAGTACCAACAACTGCTCATCGAGGCTGCGGTGCAGACCGAGGCGCTGGCGGCGTCGATCGAACAGGGCAAGGTGCGCCTAAGCGGTTTGCAGGCGTCGATCGACCGCATCAACGTTGAAGTGGCGGCGCTCGGCGCGGTCAACCTGGCAGCGCTCGACGAATTGGCGAGCGCGCGCGAGCGCAAGCAGTTTCTGGATGCGCAGTCGGCCGACCTGAACGAGGCCATGGCGACGCTTGAGGACGCCATCCGCAAGATAGACGGCGAGACCCGCGAGCTGTTGTCTGCGACATTCAACGCGGTGAATCAGCACTTTGGCAGGATGTTCCCCGAGCTGTTTGGCGGCGGCAACGCGCGGCTGGTGATCACCGGCGAGGAAATTTTGGACTCCGGCGTGCAGGTGATCGCCCAGCCGCCGGGCAAGAAAAACCAGACTATCCATCTGCTGTCCGGGGGCGAGAAAGCGCTCACGGCCATCGCCCTGGTATTTGCCATTTTTCAGCTTAACCCGGCGCCTTTTTGCCTGCTTGACGAAGTGGACGCGCCGCTTGACGACGCCAACACGGAGCGCTATGCCAAGCTGGTGACCAGCATGAGCCGCGAGACCCAGTTTCTGTTCATCAGTCACAACAAGATTGCCATGGAAATGGCCGAGCAGCTGATAGGAGTCACGATGCAGGAACAGGGCGTATCCCGGATAGTTGCCGTCGACATGGACGCCGCCGTGTCCATGGTCGCCTGATCGCCTATGGGCACGCTGCAGATTGCCCTGGCGGTGGCGGGCGGGGTCGTACTGGCCGCGGTGGTGGCGCACAGCGCCTGGTCCTCGGGCAGGATGGCGCCCCGACAGCCGGTGCGGCCGCACAGTGACGACGAACCCGAGGTCGGACCCGCTGAAGAACCGGGGCTGCGCCCAGACCCATTCGGACCGGACCAGTTCCCGTTGCCTGCGCCCGAGAGGAAGGCGGGCATTGACGCGCTGATCGACGTGATCGCCCCGATTGCGCTGGAAGGCTTGGTATCGGGAGAGGCCGCGCTGGCGGCCTCTCCGGCAACACGGCGCGTCGGCAGCAAGCCCTTTTCCATCGAGGGCATGAACGCCGTCGATGGGCGCTGGGAAACGCCGGCTGCGGGTCAACGCTACAGCGCTTTTCAGGCGGCAGTGCAGCTCGCGAACCGATCGGGCGCGCTCAATGAAATCGAATACTCGGAGTTTGTGGTCAAGGCGCAGGCTTTCTGCGACGCGGTGAACGCGACCCCGGATTTTCCCGAGATGCTGGAGGAGGTGGCGCGCGCACGCGAACTCGATATTTTTGCCAGCGCGCATGACGCGCAACTGGGGTTCACGCTGCGCGCACGCAGCGCGGCCTGGAGTCCGGGTTATGTGCAGCAGCATGCGTCGCGCCTGGGCTTTGTGGCAGGTGTGCTGCCCGGGCGCATGGTGATGGCGGCGAGCCGAGACGGAATGCCGCCGGTGCTGAGCCTGGCTTTCGACAGCCAGGCGGCGCTGGCCGAGGACCCGACGCAGGCCGCGATCCGGTCGTTGACGCTGGCGCTTGACGTCGCGCAGGTCGAGCGACACGAGCAACCCTTCGAGCGCATGTGCGCTGCCGCCACCGCGCTGGCGCAGGTGATGGACGGCGCGGTGACCGACGACAACGGACAGTTGCTGTCGGTCGAAGCGATGGCCGATATCGGCTCCGAGATCGAGGCACTCTACGACACGCTTGAGGAGCGCGAACTCGCAGCCGGATCGGCGCTGGCGCGCCGGCTTTTTTCCTGAGGCTGGCTGCCCCATGATCGGCGACGACGCGCTGGCACCGGGGGTGGCGGGGGATGCGGACTCGCAGGCCTTGGCGCAACAGCGCGTGCGGGCGCAGTGGCTGCGCCAGGAACTGCAACGCCATGCCCACCAGTATTACGTTCTCGACGATCCGCTGGTTCCCGACGCCGAATTCGACCGCCTGTTCCAGGAGCTGCAGGCGCTTGAGGCACTCGATCCGCAGCGGGTCTTGGCCGACTCGCCGACCCAGCGCGTCGGCGGCAAGGCGCTGGCGCAGTTCGCCAGCGTGCGCCACGTGGTTCCCATGCTCAGCATTCGCACCGAGACCGACACCACAGCCGCCGGCGCGCTGGCCTTTGACCTGCGGGTGCGCCGCGAACTGGGTCTGGCGGCCGACGATCCTGCGGTCGAGTATGTCGCCGAGCCCAAGTTCGATGGACTGGCGATGAGCTTGCGCTACCAGGATCGGGTGCTGGTGCAGGCTGCGACCCGCGGCGACGGCGAGAGCGGCGAGGACGTGACGCGCAATATCCGCACCATCGAGCAGATTCCGCTGCGACTGCCTTGCGACGCGCCGGCGCTGCTCGAAGTGCGCGGCGAGGTCTATATGCGCCGTGACGACTTCGACGCGCTCAACCGGGGTCAAAGTGCCAAGATCGCCGCTGGCGCGAAGGGCGAGAAGACCTTCGTCAACCCGCGCAACGCAGCAGCCGGCGCGGTGCGCCAGCTCGACCCGGCCATCGCGGCCCAGCGACCGCTGCGTTTTTTTGCTTACGGCCTGGGCGAGGTCACAGCACCCGAGGCGGGCGGCCCGGACTTCGGCACGCATTACGGCATGCTGCAGCGGCTGGCGGGCTGGGGCTTTCCGGTCTGCGATTGGGTCGCACTGGCGACGGGCGCCGATGCGCTCGCCGCTTACCACGCGCGCATCGGCGCCACGCGGGCGACGCTGGGCTACGACATAGACGGCGTTGTTTACAAGCTCAACCGGCTCGACCTGCAGAAACGCCTGGGCTTCGTCACCCGCGAACCGCGCTGGGCGGTGGCGCACAAGTATCCGGCGCAGGAGCAGGTGACGACGGTGCAGGCGATCGACGTGCAGGTCGGACGCACCGGAAAGCTGACACCGGTGGCCAAACTCGCGCCGGTGTTTGTGGGCGGCGTGACCGTCACCAACGCCACGTTGCACAACGAGGCCGAAGCGCGGCGCAAGGATGTGCGCGTCGGCGACAGCGTCGTCGTGCGGCGCGCCGGCGATGTGATTCCCGAGGTGGTCGCGGTGCTGCCCGAGCGCCGTGTCGCGGGCGCCCAGCCCTTTGCCATGCCGGCTTGCTGCCCGGTCTGCGGCGCGTCGGCCGTCCGCGAGGAGGGCGAGGCAGACCATCGCTGCAGCGGCGGACTTTTTTGCAGCGCGCAACGCAAGCAGGCGATCCTGCACTTCGCGCAGCGCCGCGCGGTCGAAGTGGACGGGCTCGGCGACAAGCTGGTCGAGCAGCTGGTCGATAGCGGCGCGGTGCGCACGCTGCCCGATCTGTACCGGCTTGGACTGGCGGAGCTCGCCGGCCTGGATCGCATGGCCGACAAGTCTGCTGGCAAGCTGCTGGACGCCATCGAAAAATCCAAGAGTACGACGCTGGCGCGCTTCCTGTTCGGTTTGGGTATACGCCACGTGGGCGACGCGACCGCCAAAGAGCTGGCGCGCCATTTCGGCTCGCTCGACGCGATCATTCAGGCGAGCGAACAGCAGCTGGAGGAGGTCAGCGAGGTCGGACCTGTGGTCGCACGCAGTCTGCGCACATTTTTCGACCAGCCGCACAACCGCGAAGTGCTCGCCCAGTTGCGCGCCTGCGGTTTGCACTGGAGCGAGAACGCGCCAGCGGAGGCGGCCAGCAGGCCGCTGGCTGGCAAGACCTTTGTCATCACCGGAACGCTGCCGACGATGGGGCGCGAGCAAGCGCGGGAGCTGATCGAGGCGGCAGGCGCCAAGGTGGTCGGATCGGTCAGCAAGAAGACGGACTACCTGCTCGCCGGAGCCGACGCCGGTGGCAAACTGGACAAGGCACGCGCGCTCGCCGTGGCCGTGATAGACGAAGACGCATTGAAGGAACTGATCGATGGCGGTACGTGAGATCCTGAAGATGGGCGACCCGCGGCTGCTACGGGTTGCGCAGCCGGTGACGGCGTTTGACAGCGACGAACTGCACCGGCTGATCACCGACATGCTGGACACCATGCGCGCGGCCAACGGCGCCGGTCTGGCGGCACCGCAGATCGGCGTCGACCTGCAGTTGGTGATCTTCGGCAGCAGCGCGCACAATCCGCGCTACCCCGACGCTGCACCGGTGGCGCAAACGGTCTTGCTCAACCCGCTGATCACGCCGCTGGAGGACGTGGACGGCGCGGTGGCCCAGGAGGAGGGCTGGGAAGGCTGCCTGTCGGTGCCGGGCCTGCGCGCCATCGTGCCGCGCTATGGCCGCATCCGCTACACCGGCCTGGACCCCTACGGCGACCCGATCGACCGGGTCGCCGACGGCTTTCACGCCCGCGTGGTGCAGCACGAGTGCGACCACCTGATCGGCGTGCTCTATCCGATGCGGGTGCGCGACTTCAGCCGCTTCGGCTTCACCGAGGTGCTGTTCCCGGGACTGGACGCCGAGCAGGACGATTGAGCGCTGGGCTTCAGGCCAGCGCCTGCAGCAGCTCGGTTTCGACCTCGATCTGGGTCCGGTTGTTCTGCAACTGCGGCCCATGGACCAGGAAGGTATCGTCGACGCGCTCGCCCAGCGTCGCCACCTTCGCCAGTTGCAGACTGATCTGGTGGCGCGCCAGCACCCTGGCGACGGCGTACAGCAGGCCGACCCGGTCGCTGGCCGAAATATTGATCAGCCAGCGCTGGGCTTTTTCGTCGGGCCGCAGCGTCACCCGCGGTGTGACTGGGAAGCTCCTGACCCGCCGCGATACCCGGGCGCGGCCCGGCTCGGGAAGGGGACCCGACTCGGAGATCGCCCTGGCCAGTCCGTTCTCGACCCTGCTGGTCAGTTCGCGGTAATGCTCGGGCATCGCGCTGGTGCTGATCTCGAAGGTGTCGAGCGCGTAGCCGTTGCGCGCGGTGTGCACCCGTGCGTCGAGGATGCTGAAGCCGCCCTGGTCGAAATAGCCGCAAATGCGCGCGAACAGGTCACTCTGGTCCGGCGTGTAGACCAGCACCTGCAGGCCCTCACCGACCGGCGAGCGCCGCGCGCGTACCACCGGCTGACCCGATCCCACCAAGCGCGACAGTTGGCGGGTATGCCAGGCGATGTCGGCGGCGTCGTGGCGCATGAAGTAGCCCACGTCGAGCGTGTCCCACAGGCGCTTGTGCGCCTCAAAGGGCAGCGCATACAGCGCGATCATCACCAGCGCCTCGCGCTTGCGCGCCTCAACCTCGGCTTCCGGATCGGGTGCGCCACCGCCAAGGGCGCGCAAACTCAGGCGGTACAGGTCCTCGAGCAGCTTGCCTTTCCAGGCGTTCCATACCTTGGGCGAGGTTCCACGGATATCGGCCACCGTCAGCAGGTACAGCCCGGTGAGGTGGCGCTCGCTGCCTACCCTGGCGACAAAAGCCTGAATGACGTCGGGGTCGCTGAGGTCGGACTTCTGCGCCGTGTGGCTCATCGACAGGTGTTCGCGCACCAGAAATTCGACCATCGCCGCATCGTCGCGCCCGATCGCGTGTTGCCGGCAAAAGCGCCGCACGTCACCGCCGCCAAGAGCGGAATGGTCGCCCCCGCGGCCCTTGGCGATATCGTGAAACAGCGCTGCGAGGTACAAAATCCAGGGCTTGTCCCAGCCCGCTGCAAGCTGCGAGCAAAAAGGGTACTCGTGCGCGTGCTCGACGATGAAGAACCTGCGCATGTTGCGCAGCACCATCAGGATGTGCTGGTCGACCGTATAGACATGGAACAGGTCGTGCTGCATCTGGCCGACGATGCGCCGGAAAACCCACAGGTAGCGACCCAGCACCGATGTCTGGTTCATGAGCCGCATCGCGTGGGTGAGTCCATCGTGCTCCATCACGATGTTGCGAAAGGTCTGGCGGTTGGCCGGGTCGCTGCGAAAAGCGGCGCCCATCAGGCCCCGCGCGTTATACAGCGCACGTAGCGTGCGGCTCGAAAGCCCCTTGATGCCCAGGGTTGTCTGGTACAGCCAGAAGGTCTCCAGTATGGCGTGCGGTTCGCGCTGATACAGGTCGTCGCTCGCAACGTCGAGCATCCCGGCCTTGTCGTTGAAGCGCAGATTGATCGGCCGCGGCGCCTGTGTCGACGGGTACAGCCGTTCTTCCAGGTTGAGCAGCAGTATCTGGTTGAGTTGCGTGACGGCCTTGGCCGCCCAGTAGTAGCGGCGCATCAGCGCCTCGCTGGCGCGCACCACCGCCGCTTTCCTGCGCGTTGCGCTTGGCGACGGCCCGTCGGCGCCGGTGGAGGGAGGCAGCGAGGACACGTCAGTGCCGAACGGGGAGGCCTTGTATCCGAAGGTCTCGGCGACCGCCGTCTGCAGGTCGAACACCAGGCGGTCTTCACGTCGGCCCGCCAGCAGGTGCAGCCGCACGCGTATCAGGCGCAGCAGCGCCTCGTTGCGCTTGATCTGTCTGACTTCAAAGGCCGTCGCCAGCCCGGTGCGCGCGAGCGCGTCCCAGCTATCGCCCAAGCCTGCCGCTTTGGCGATCCACAGGATCACCTGCAGGTCGCGCAGACCCCCGGGCGACTCTTTGCAATTGGGCTCCAGTGCGTAAGGCGTGTCCTCGAATTTGCTGTGGCGCTGGCGCAGCTCCAGCGTCTTGGCGACAAAAAATGCACGAGCGTCCAGGGCCTGCCTGAATTGCACACCAAAGTCGTCGAACAGCGCCGCGTCGCCCGCCACCAGGCGCGACTCGAGCATCGCGGTCTGCACGGTGACATCCCTGGACGCCTCTTCCAGGCATTGGGCCACGGTGCGCACACTCGAGCCGATTTCCAGCCCCAGGTCCCAGCAGGCGCCGATGAACGCTTCTATGCGCGCCTGCAGTGCGGCATCGCTCTCGGGCGCCTTTGCATTTGCAAGCAGCAGCAAGACGTCGATATCCGAGCAGGGAAACAGCTCGGCACGACCGTAGCCGCCGACCGCCGCCAACGCGCAGGACGGCCCCAGACCGCTCATCCGCCATAGGTCCTGCAGCGTGGCATCGGTCAGCGTGCACAGCCGTCCCAGCGCTGCCTGCACGCCGCGCGCCGCCGAACCGCTGCGCGCCATCGCCTCTTGCAGTGCGCGCTTTTTTGCCCGGTAGCCGTCGCGCAACGCCCGCACACCGTCGATTGCAGCCTCGGGTGCTTGCTGCTGCACCATGGCAACCGGGTCAGTCGCTGGCCGCACCGGCCACAAAGGCCGGCGTCGCAGGACTGCCTGCCGACAGCGTCAGCACCTCGTAGCCGGCGTCGGTTACCAGCACCGTGTGCTCCCATTGCGCCGACAACGAGTGGTCCTTGGTGACGATGGTCCAGCCGTCTTTTTCGGGGCCGTGCTTGATGTCCTTGCGGCCGGCGTTGATCATCGGCTCGATGGTGAAGGTCATTCCGGGGACCAGTTCCTCCAGCGTGCCGGGCCGGCCGTAGTGCAGCACCTGCGGCTCTTCGTGAAACACCTGTCCGATTCCATGTCCGCAGAACTCGCGCACGACGCTGAAGCCGTGGCTTTCGGCAAAGCGCTGTATCGCCCAGCCCACGTCGCCCAGCCGCGCGCCGGGACGGACTATCGCTATGCCGTGCCACATCGCTTCATAGGTCAGCGCACAAAGCCGGCGCGCAGCAATCGAGGTGTCGCCGACCAGAAACATGCGGCTGGTGTCGCCGTGCCAACCGTCCTTGATCACCGTGACGTCGATGTTGACGATGTCGCCCTTCTTGAGCGGCTTGTCATTCGGTATGCCGTGGCAGACCTGGTGGTTGACCGAGGTGCAGATCGACTTGGGATAGGGAATGTTTCCGCCTCCCCGGTAGTTCAGCGGCGCCGGGATCGCCTGTTGCACCTCGGTGATGTAGGCATGCGCGAGCCGGTCGATCTCGTTGGTGCTGATCCCGGCGCTCACATGCGCGCCAAGATAGTCCAGTACTTCGGACGCCAGCCTGCCGGCGGCACGCATTCCGGCGACTCCGTCGGCGTCTTTGTAGGTGATTGTCATTGCCCAATTATCCCATTTCCAATCGGGTTTCCGTCGCCGTCATGGCTAGCGCGCAGGGTGTCGCGCGGCAGCTCGGCGCGGCTAAAATCCACGCTTCTGCCTTCCCGACCCCCGCCCCGGGGCGCAGTCTGATGCAGCTTGCGCCACGCCTATCGCCTATCCAGTGACCCTCCACATTACCCCCCTTGAAGGCGGCAACGCGCTCAGCCGCTTCCGAGCCGGTCAGCTAATCGGTGCGCTGCGTGGAATCGACGCCCGGATAGACGGCGTTTATGCCCGCTTCGTGCACCTGGTGGCCTGCGATGAAGCGCCGCACGAGGCGATGCGACGCGGGCTTGAGGCGCTGCTGCGGTATGGCGAGCCTTTGGACGCGCAAGCGGCGCGGGTTTTTGACGCCGACTCGGGTGCCGCGCTGCTGCTGGTGACCCCGCGCCTGGGCACCGTGTCGCCCTGGTCTTCCAAGGCAACCGATATCGCGCACAACTGCGGTCTGCAAAGCATACGGATCGAGCGCATCACCGAGTACCGGATCACGCTCAAGGCGGGCTTCCTGGCAATGCCTGCGCTGGGTGACCGTCAGTTGCAGGCGGTTGCGGCCTTGCTGCACGACCGGATGACCGAAAGCGTGGCCTTCGGTCGTGAGCAGGCGTACGCCCTGTTTAGCGACATCGAGGCCGGGGCGCTGGAACAGGTCGACCTCATCGGTGGCGGCATCGGCGCGCTGCGCGCTGCCAACACCGCCTACGGCCTGGCGCTGGCAGACGACGAAATGGACTATCTGGCCAAGGCCTTCGGAGCGCTTGGACGCAACCCCAGCGATGTCGAGCTGATGATGTTCGCCCAGGCCAATAGCGAACACTGCAGACACAAGATCTTCAACGCACAGTTCAGCATCGACGGCGTAGCGCAGCCGCACACGCTGTTCTCGATGATCCGCCATACGCATCAGGAAAGCCCGCAGCACATGGTGGTTGCCTATTCGGACAACGCGTCGGTGATGGAGGGCTCGCGCGTCGAGCGCTTTTGTGCTCCGGTGGCGCCGGCCGAATCGGACATGGCGGTTCCGCGCTACCGCAAACTGGACGCGAAAAATCAGGTGCTGATGAAGGTGGAAACGCACAACCACCCGACTGCCATCTCGCCTTTTCCCGGTGCTTCGACGGGTGCGGGCGGCGAGATCCGCGACGAAGGCGCCACCGGGCGCGGCTCCAAGCCCAAGGCCGGGCTGACCGGCTTTAGCGTGTCGCGCCTGCGCTTTGACGGGTCGCCGCCTGGCTACGGCAAGCCTGGCCATATTGCCGACGCGCTGCAGATCATGGTCGAGGGGCCGCTGGGTGGTGCGGCTTTCAACAACGAGTTTGGCCGTCCGAATTTGCTCGGCTACTTTCGCGAGTACGAGCAATCAGTTGAAAGCGACGTCGACACGGTGCAGCGCGGCTACCACAAGCCGATCATGATCGCCGGAGGACTGGGAACCATCGACGAGGGTCAGACGCACAAGCTGGCTTTTCCCGCGGGCAGCCTGTTGCTGCAAATCGGCGGGCCGGGCATGCGCATCGGCATGGGCGGCAGCGCAGCAAGTTCGATGGCCACAGGGGCCAACGCCGAAGCGCTGGACTTCGACTCGGTCCAGCGCGGCAACCCGGAGATGCAAAGGCGTGCGCAGGAGGTGATCAACCATTGCGCGCTGATGGGCGCCGACAACCCGATATTGGCCATCCACGATGTGGGCGCCGGTGGCCTGTCCAATGCCTTCCCCGAGTTGAGCAACGACGCCGGGCGCGGCGCCCGCTTCGCGCTGCGCGCGGTTCCGCTGGGCAGCAGCGGCATGAGCGCCAAGGAAATCTGGTGCAACGAAAGCCAGGAGCGCTACGTGATGGCCATCGCGCCGGAGTCGCTGCCGCTGTTCGAGTCGCTGTGCGCGCGCGAGCGCTGCCCCTTCGCGGTCGTTGGCGTCGCGACTGCCGAGCGGGAGTTGCTGCTGGCCGACGCGCTGGCGGGGCCGGCGCAGGCAATGCCCGTGCGCATGCCGATGGACGTGCTGCTGGGAAAGCCCCCGCGCATGCACCGCGATGTGCAGCGCCTTGCGCGCAGCTTTCGGGCGCTGGACCTGGGAGGGGTCGACCTGCAGCGGGCGTGCCTGGATGTGCTGTCGAGCGCGACCGTCGCCTCCAAGCGTTTCCTGATCACCATCGGCGACCGCAGCGTGGGCGGGCTGAGCCATCGCGACCAGATGGTGGGCCGGTGGCAGATTCCGGTAGCCGACTGCGCCGTCACGCTGGCTGACTACAGCGGCTTTCAGGGCGAGGCGATGGCGATGGGAGAGCGCACGCCGCTGGCCTCGGTGAACGCTGCAGCGTCGGGACGCATGGCGGTAGCCGAGGCGATCACCAATCTGCTTGCCGCGCCCATTGCGCTGGACCGGGTCAAGCTCTCGGCCAACTGGATGGCCGCTTGCGGCGAGCCCGGCGAGGACGCGGCGCTGTACGAGACGGTTCGGGCCGTCGGTCTGGAGCTGTGCCCGGCGCTGGGCATATCGATACCGGTGGGCAAGGATTCGCTGTCGATGCGAACCCAGTGGAGCGAGGACGGCAGCGAGCGCAAAGTCACCTCGCCGGTGTCGCTGATCGTCTCCGCCTTCGCCACCCTGTCCGATGTGCGCGGCACGCTGACGCCGGCGCTCGACGCCAGCGAAACCGACACCACCCTGGTGTTGATCGACCTCGGCGGCGGCCGTATGCGCATGGCCGCCAGCATCCTGGCGCAGACGCTCGATCAGGTCGGCGACGTGGTGCCGGACCTCGACGACGCGCAGGACCTGGTGCGACTGGTCGACGCGGTGAACGATTTGCGCGCGCACAAGCTGATCCTGGCTTACCACGACCGCAGTGACGGCGGCCTGTTTGCCACGGTGTGCGAAATGGCATTTGCCGGTCAGGTTGGCGTGGCGATGCACCTCGACCTGCTGGTCACCGAGGGCGACGGTGTGAGCGACAGCCGGGCCGAGCACGGCGACAGCAAGAACTGGGCGCAGCAGATCAGCGTCCGCAGGCAGGAGCTGACGCTCAAAGCGCTGTTCAACGAAGAGCTCGGCGTCGTGCTGCAGGTGCGCACTGCGCAGCGCGGCGAAGTGATGCGAAGGCTGCGTGCGCACGGGCTGAGTCGGCACAGCCACTGCATCGCCAAGACACGGCCGGTCGGCTCGGTGATCGATACCGGCGTGGGCGAGGTACAGATCTGGCGCGACGCCAAGTGCATTTTTTCGGCCAGGCTGCAGGACCTGCAGCAGGTCTGGGACTCGGTCAGCTGGAAGATCTGTCAGCGCCGTGACAACCTGGTCTGCGCTGATGCCGAGCACGCGCGGGCAGGCGATCCGGGCGACCCCGGACTGCATCTGCACCTACCGGACCTGCTGGCGGCGGCGGCGCCACCCCCGGCGTTGCTGCTGTCGCGCCCGCGCATGGCGGTGCTGCGAGAGCAGGGCGTCAATTCGCAGCTCGAGATGGCCTACGCTTTCAGCGAAGCCGGCTTCGAGTCCTTCGACGTGCACATGAGTGACCTGCAGAGCGGACGTGTCCGCCTGGCCGATTTCAAGGGACTGGTCGCCTGTGGTGGCTTCAGTTATGGCGATACGCTGGGTGCAGGAGTCGGATGGGCGCGCTCGATCACCTTTAACCCGGATCTGGCCGAGCAGTTCAGCGACTTCTTCGCGCGCAGCGATAGCTTCGCACTGGGCGTTTGTAACGGCTGCCAGATGTTTGCCGAACTCGCCGACATAATCCCCGGCGCGCAGCATTGGCCGCGCTTCACTACCAACCTGAGCGAGCGCTTCGAAGCCAGGCTGTCGATGGTGGAAGTGCTCGACTCGCCTTCGCTATTCCTGCATGGCATGGCCGGCGCGCGCATGCCCATCGCCGTTGCCCACGGTGAGGGCTACGCCAACTTCCGGGCGCGCGGCGACGCCGCCAAAGTGCAGGCTGCGCTGCGTTTTACCGATAACCACGGGCGGGCGACCGAGGACTATCCCTTCAACCCGAACGGCAGCCCGGGTGGACTGACCGCGGTGACCACCGCCGACGGCCGTTTCACCGCCATGATGCCGCACCCGGAGCGGGTGTTTCGCAATATCCAGCTCAGCTGGACCGAGGCCGATCCGTCGGATTTCAGCCCTTGGATGCAACTTTGGCGCAACGCTAGGCGCTGGGTGGGCTGAACCCGGTGCTACGGATGCCATCTGGCCCGGGCTATGGGGCGCGTCGGACCGCTGGCGGGAGCGCGGCCGCGCTTGGCGGCATCGGCTTTCTGGTAACGGCCGTCGCCTGTTTTGCCATACTCGATGCCGCCACCAAGATCGTCGCGCTGGCGGTTCCGGCCCTGATGGCGCTGTGGGTGCGCTACATGCTGCAGGCCATCCTGTCGACCGCGGTGCTGCTGCCATTGCATGGGCGCGGCTTGCTGCGCTCCTCGCAGCCACGGCTGCAGTTGCTGCGTGGCCTGTTGCTAAGCATCTGCACCACGATGGCCTTCTTCGGCCTCAGGCTGATGCCGGTGGGCGAGTTCACGGCGATCGTGATGGTCACGCCGCTGGCGGTCTCGGTGCTGTCGGTCGTCCTCTTCAAGGAAAAGATTGCGCCGCTGCACTGGCTGCTGATCGCTGGCGGATTCATCGGCACGCTGTTCATCGTCCGTCCCGGCAGTGGCTACATCGGATGGGCGGCGTTGCTGCCACTGGCCTGTATGGCCGGTAATTCGGCCTACCAGCTGCTGACCAGCCACCTTGGCAAGTCAGAGAACCCGGCGACGACCCACCTGTACAGCGTCTGGGTCGGCGCCATGCTGTCGAGCCTGTTGCTGCCGATCAGCTGGGCGGTGGTCGACTCGCCCTGGATCTGGTCGTTGATGCTGTTTATCGGCATCATGGGCGCAGCCGGTCATTTTCTGCTGGTACTGGCATACCAGCGCGCCAGCGCCGCGATCCTGATGCCCTATCTGTACATCCATATCGGCTTTGCGGTGCTCGCCGGCTGGCTGGTTTTCGGCCATGTGCCCGACCACTGGGCCCAGATCGGAATGGGCCTTATTGCGCTGTGCGGCGTTGGCAGCGCCTGGATGACAGCGCGGCAGAGTCGCCCCGCGATGCAGGCGCCCGCAATCTGAGCCAGTGCGCGCCGCTCGATGCCGATGCAACGCCTTGACGCCCTCGATGTCCTGCGTGGACTCGCGCTGCTGTGGATGAGCGTCTACCACTTCTGCTACGACCTCAACCAGTTTGGCCATCTGCGGCTGGATTTCTACCACGACGCATTCTGGACCTGGCAGCGCAGCGCGATCGTCGGACTGTTCCTGTTCTGCTCCGGGCTGGGGCAGGCCAGCGCAGTGTGGAACGGCCAGAGCTGGCGCCGGTTCTGGCGGCGCTGGATGCAGCTTGCCTGCTGCGCGCTGCTGGTCAGCGCCGGGTCGTATGCCGTGGCTCCGCAGAGCTTCATCTACTTCGGCGTATTGCACGGCATTGCGCTGATGCTGATCGTCGCGCGCTGCAGCGCCCATGCGGGCAACGGGCTGTGGCCGTTGGGGGCGATGGCGATAGCCGTCCCGTTCATGGCGGCAGACTGGATTGCCGGCTCAGGCTACGCGGCGTTGTTCAACGCACCGGCGCTGAACTGGCTCGGGCTCATCAGCGCGAAGCCGGTGACCGATGACTATGTACCGCTGCTTCCCTGGCTGGGCGTGATGGGGTGGGGCTTGGCCGCCGGATCATGGTTGCTGCGCCGGCGCCCGCGGTGGCTGCAGTGGAGCGCGCCGCGCCCCATGCGGCCGTTGGCGCTCATTGGCCGCTGGAGCCTGACCTATTACATGCTCCACCAGCCGCTGATGATCGGCGCGCTGACGCTCTATTCGATCTTCGCCTTGGCGCGCAGCTCTTCCTGATATTTCGCCAGTTTCTGCTGCGTGAGTTGCTGGGTGATTTGCGGCTTGACGTCCTCAAATTTGGGTATTTCGGCGTCCCGGCTGTCTTCAAGCCGGATGATGTGATAACCGAATTGCGACTTGACCGGCGTTTCTGTCATCTTGCCTTTTTGCAACGCGACCATGGCGGCGGAGAACTCCTTGACATAGCTCGCAGCGTTGGCCCAGTCGAGCTCGCCGCCCTTGGCACCCGAACCCGAGTCCTTACTCTGCTTCTTGGCGATGTCCTCGAACTTGCCACCCTTCTTGATGCTGGCGATGATCGCCTTGGCCTCGGCCTCTTTCTCCACCAGGATGTGGCGCGCGCGGTACTCCTTGCCGCCGTTGGCCGCCTTGAACTTGTCGTACTCGTCCTTGGCCTCGGCGTCGCTGACCGGGTTCTTCTTTTGCCAGTCGCTGAACAGCTCACGGATCAGCAGCGACTGGCGCGCGAGTTCTATCTGTACCCTGAAGTCTTCGCTGGCGTCGAGCCCGAGCCGGGCGGCTTCTTGCATGAAAATTTCGCGCGCGATGATTTCGTCGCGCAACTGGCCCTGCATCTCCGGCGTCACCGGTCGACCGGACTTGGCGATCTGCTGCGCCAGCGCCTCTACGCGCGCGGTTGGAACCGCCTTGCCGTTGACGATGGCGATGTTCTGCGCCAGCGCGCTGTGGGCCAGCATGGTGGAAAAGGCGGTCGCCAGCAGCGCCGCAATCATTGTCTTCTTCATGGTTACTCTCAAAAAGTGCAGGGGGAGGAATGACCGGCCAGGCTGGCCGTCGTTGAATGCCTTACAGCAACTCTATGGCCAGCGCGTGCAGGCCCTGGTCCATAAAATCTTGCACCGCATCATACACAAGCCGGTGGCGCTGCACCCGGGTCTTGCCGGCGAACATCGGCGAGGCGATGCGGACCCGGAAATGGGTTCCGGATCCGCTTGCGTTGGCGCCGACATGGCCGGCATGGTCGGCGCTTTCATCGACGACTTCCAGAGCGCCGGGCTGCAGCCTTTGCTGCAGCCGGCTGGCTAGGGCCTGAGCGCTGGTGTCCATCGCTTAGCTCCCGGCCGCAGGCGGCTCGGACTTCAGGTGCGGCGCTATGTAGAAGCCCTGCCCGACGATGAAAGCCAGCGGGAACACATAGCCCCAAAGCTTGAACTCGACCCAGGCCTCGGTGCTGAAGAAGGCCGCCACATAGCCGTTGAGCGCCGCCATCGCCAGGCAATAGAGAATCCAGACCAGGTTTAGGCGCATCCAGACACGATCGGGCAGTTCGAGTTGCGCGCCCAGCATCAGCTTAAGGAAACTTTTCTTGAAAACCCACAGCGCTACGGTCAGTCCGATCGCTATCGCCAGGTACAACACGGTCGGCTTCCATTTGATAAAGCGCTCGTCATGCAGCCACAGCGTCAGTGCGCCAAAAACCAGTATCAATGACAGGGTGATCTTTTGCATGGTGGCGACCCTGCGGTCGATCGCATACATGGCGGCGGTCTGCGCCAGCGTCGCCACCATCAGGACGGCGGTGGCGACATAGATGTCGTAGAACTTGTAGGCGCCGAAAAAGATCGCGATCGGTAAAAAGTCGAGCAGGATCTTCATGCCGGCTTGAACTCCAACGAGGCAGAGTTCATGCAGTAGCGCAGCCCGGTGGGTGCGGGCCCGTCGGGAAAGACATGTCCTAAATGTGCGCCGCAATCGGCGCAGTGCACCTCGGTGCGCTGCATCCACATCGTCGCGTCGACTTTGGTCTGGACCGCGTCCTCGCTCAGAGGCTGGAAATAGCTGGGCCAGCCGCAGCCGGCATCGAACTTGGCGACCGCGTCAAACAACGGCTTTCCGCAGCAAATGCACTGGTAGCTTCCGCTGGCCTGGTGATCGGCGTACTTGCCGGTGAACGCGCGTTCGGTCGCCTCTTGCCGTGTGATCTGAAAGGCCATCGGCTCGGCGCCTTTTTGCTCCAGCAAGGACTGCCACTGGGCGTCGGTTTTTTGGATCTTGTAACTCATGGTGCTATTTTCTCTTGGAAATGCGGGAAGGCGATCAGGAAGAGCAGCTGATCTCGATTCCCGACGCCCATTGGGGCGGCAAATCGGCCAGCGCCTCGTGCTGCGGGTGCTCGTCAAAAGGCGCCTCGAGCACGCGCAGCAGCGTCGCCACCAGAGAGTAGTCCTTGCGCTGCGCCTGGCGTATGGCCTGCTCTCCCAAGTAGTTGCGCAGCAGGAATTTCGGATTCACGCCGAGCATCGCGCGCGCCACTGCAGCGGCCGGCAACGGCGCGATGCGTTGGTGATAGCGGGTCATCCAGGCGTCGAGGGCACTATGGTCGACGAACAGCTCGCGGACCGTGTGCTGCGGTTGCCCGCCGACTTGGTGGCTCAGGCGGCGCCAAAATATGCTGTAGTCGACCCGGTCCTGTGCCAGCAGCGTGAGGATGTCTTCGATCAGTTCCTGGTCGCCATCGTGCGTGTGCGCCAGCCCGAGTTTTGCAGCCATGCGCCGCTGCAGCGCAGCGGCAAAGGCCGGCTGGTAGCACGCCAGTGCGGCCAGTGCCGTGTCCTGATCGCCGATCAGCGGCAGCAGCGCCTGGCCCAGGCAGAACAGGTTCCATTGGGCGATGTTCGGCTGGCGATTGAAGGCGTAGCGGCCCTGGCTGTCGGAGTGGTTGCAAATATGGCCCGGGACGAAGGCGTCGAGAAACTGGAACGGTCCGTAATCGATGGTCAGGCCCAGGATGCTCATGTTGTCGGTGTTCATCACGCCGTGGCAAAAGCCGGTTGCCTGCCACTGAGCCAGCAGCTCGGCGGTGCGCGCGCTGACGGCCTCGAGCAAGGCCGCATAGGGATTGGCGCCAAAGCGTGCACTGCTGCGGCACTGCGGATAGTGGCGGTCGATGCAGTAGTCGGCGAGTTGCCCGAGCGCCCCGGCCGGTCCGCCATAGGAGAAATGTTCGAAATGGCCGAAACGCAGAAAGCTCGGAGCGACGCGCGCGACGACGGCGGCGGTCTCCACCTCCTCGCGGCGAACGCGTGCGTCCGAGCCGGTCACACTCAGCGCCCTGGTCGTCGCGATGCCCAGTCCGTGCATGGCCTCGGAGCACAGAAACTCGCGGATCGAACTGCGCAGTACGGCGCGGCCGTCGCCCATGCGCGAGTAGGGCGTAGGGCCTGCGCCCTTGAGTTGTAACTCCCTGGGGGTGCCATCGGCCGTTTCGATCTCTCCGAGAAGAATCGCGCGGCCGTCACCCAGTTGCCCGGCCCATTGGCCGAACTGGTGGCCGCTGTACACGCTGGCCAGTGGCCTGGAGCCCTCCAGCCGCAGGTTGCCGGTCAGCGCGGCAAGGGCCTGCTCGGACCCCATCCACAGCGGGTCGATGCCAAGCATGTCCGCCACTTGCTGGCTTCGGCCCACCCAGTAGGGGTCGGGCAATTCGGTGGGACTCAGTGGTGTCGAAAAAACCGCTCCCAGATCGGCCAGGCTGTTGCTCCAGCGTAGCGCAGGGCTTGCCGCCGGCGCCGAGGCATCGACGTCGGCCAGGCTGGGCGAAAGGGGCGAATCCATGGCTGGATTGTCCCGCAGATGACGCACCAAGTCCTTTTTGGGGGCAATCCAAGCGCCGCGGGTAGCCCCTGATGCGTAATACTACGGCCTCCAGCGCGCCCGGGACGCCCGTCTGGCCTAAGTCACCCGGTGGCGGGGGGCCTGCTGGCCGCTGATTGACCTCACTTCCGGAGACTGCCCATGATCGGCCTGATGCAAGACCAACCGCTTTTGATTTCCTCGCTGATCGAGTTTGCGAGTCGGCACCATGGCGACGGCGAAATTGTCTCGCGCCGGGTAGAAGGCGATATCCACCGATACACCTATCACGACGTTGCTGCGCGATCGCGCCAGGTAGCCAACGCGCTCGACGGCTTGCAGCTGGCTTTTGGCGACCGGGTCGCGACGCTGGCCTGGAACGGTTACCGGCATTTGGAGCTGTATTTCGGTGTCAGCGGCACCGGCCGGGTGCTGCACACGCTCAATCCGCGCCTGAGCCCGGACCAAATCGCCTGGATCGCAAACCATGCCCAGGACCAGGTGCTGTGCTTCGACCTGAGCTTCCTGCCCATCGTCCAAGCACTGCAGGGCAAGGCGACAACGATCCGCCATTACGTCGCTCTGTGCGACGCCGACCGACTTCCGGCTGACTCCGGCATACCGGGATTGATCGACTACGAGGGATGGATCGGCGCGCATCGGGCTGCCTACGCCTGGCCCGAGTTCGACGAGCGCTCGGCTTCGAGCCTGTGCTACACCAGCGGAACCACGGGCAACCCCAAGGGCGTTCTGTACAGCCACCGCTCGACAATCCTGCATGCCTACGCCGGCGCATTGCCCGATGTGCTGGGCATGAGCGCGCGCGAGTCGGTACTGCCGGTGGTCCCGATGTTCCATGTCAACGCCTGGGGGCTTCCGTATGCGGCCGCGATGACCGGCGCGAAGATGGTTTTCCCGGGTCCGGCGATGGACGGTAAGTCGATCTTCGAACTGATCGAGTCCGAACAGGTCAGCTTTGCCGCCGGTGTTCCCACGGTCTGGCAGATGTTGCTGGGCCATATGCAGGCCAACGGGCTGAGGTTCTCGACGCTCAAACGTACCGTGATCGGTGGATCGGCCTGCCCGCCGGCGATGATCACCCGCTTCAACGACGACTACGGCGTCGAGGTGTTGCACGCATGGGGAATGACCGAAATGTCGCCGGTGGGAACCGTTTGCACGCTGAAGAACAAGCATCTGGCGATGACCGCCGACGACAAGATGAAAGTCCGGCTCAAGCAGGGCCGTGGCATCTACGGCGTCGACATGAAGATCGTCGACGCCGACGGCAACGAGTTGCCCTGGGACGGAAGGTCCTTCGGCGACCTGCTGGTCAAGGGGCCGTGGATCATCAGCGATTACTTCAATTCCGATGGCGCCTCGCCGTTGGTGGGAGGGTGGTTTCCCACCGGAGACGTGGCGACCATCGACCCGGACGGCTACATGCAGATCACCGACCGCAGCAAGGACGTGATTAAGTCCGGTGGCGAGTGGATCAGTTCGATCGATGTCGAAAACATCGCTGTTGCGCACCCTGGCGTCGCGATGGCAGCGTGCGTCGGCGTGAAGCACCCGAAATGGGACGAGCGGCCGATCCTGGTGGTGGTGAAAAAGCCTGGCGCCGAGATTTCCCGCGAAGCGCTGATCGGGTTTTACCATGGCAAGATCGCGAAATGGCAGATCCCCGACGATGTGGTGTTCGTTGACGCGATTCCTTTGGGGGGAACCGGCAAGATGCAGAAAACCAAACTGCGCGCGATGCTCGCTGACTATGTGCTTCCGGGCGACTGATATCATGAAGAATCGGAACGACCGTACTTTTTTATCTCCTCACAATCCAAGACAAGGCAGGCATGACGGCTGAATACAAAGTCCACGGCGACGTGGCGTTCATCACCCTGAATAACCCGCCGGTCAACGGCTTGGGCTTGGCAACCCGACAGGCGATTGCCGCCGCGCTGAACCAGGCGCAGGACGATCCGGCTGTCCGAGCCATCGTCATCGCCGGGGCCGGACGCGCCTTTTCTGGCGGCGCCGACATCAAGGAGTTTGGCTCGAACAAATCGATGCAGGAGCCCAACCTGCCGAGCTTGATACTGGCTTTAGAGAACTGCGCAAAACCGGTCGTGGCGGCGCTGCATTCGGTGGCGATGGGCGGCGGCCTGGAACTCGCGCTGGGCTGCCATTACCGCATCGCGGCACCAGGCTGCAGCGTCGCGCTGCCCGAAGTCAAACTCGGACTGCTGCCCGGTGCGGGCGGCACACAGCGACTGCCGCGCGTGCTTGGCGTTGAAGCCGCGCTGAATATGATCGTCAGCGGCGAAGCGGTGAAGAGCGACACGCTGGCGTTACTCCCGGGCCAAAAGCTGTTTGACACGATGGCGGCCTCGGCCGACTCGCTGCATGACGAAGCGCTGGCCTACGCACGCCTGGTGGCTGGCAAAAGGCCTCTGCCGTTGGTGCGCAATCTGGCGTGCACGCACCCGCTGGGCGATGCCTATTTCCAGTTCGCCCGCAACATGGTGGGCGCGATGTCGAAGAATTTCCCCGCGCCGCTCAAGTGTGTCGACGCCGTGGAGGCCGCGACCCGGCAGGGCTTTGGCCAGGGTCTGGAAACCGAACGCGCCTTGTTCACCCATCTGATGGGGACCCCGGAGTCCAAGGCCTTGCGGCACCTGTTCGTGGCCGAGCGTGCCACCTCCAAGATAGCCGATGTTCCGCCGGATACCCCGCAGCGTCCGATCCAATCGGTCGCCGTCATCGGCGCCGGGACCATGGGGGGTGGGATCGCGATGAACTTTCTCAATGCGGGCATTGCGGTCACTATGCTCGAGATGAAGGCCGAGGCGCTGGAGCGTGGTGTGGCGACGATCCGCAAGAATTACGAATCGCAGGTGCAGCGTGGCAAGCTCAAGGCGGACAATTACGAACAGCGCATGGCGCTCCTGCGAACCACGCTCGACTACGCCGAGCTCCGGGACGCCGACATGGTGATCGAAGCGGTGTTCGAGGACATGGGCGTCAAGGAAGCGGTATTTAGGAAGCTCGACGCGGTGATGAAGCAGGGTGCGATTTTGGCCAGCAACACGTCGACGCTGGACGTGAACCGGATCGCGGGCTTCACCCAGCGCCCGCAGGACGTCATCGGCACCCACTTCTTCAGTCCGGCCAACGTGATGCGACTGCTCGAAGTGGTGCGCGGCGAGAAGACGGCCAAAGATGTGCTGGCCACCGTGATGGCGCTGGGCAAGAAGATCAAGAAGACCACGGTGGTCGCTGGCGTCTGCGACGGCTTCATCGGCAACCGCATGATTGAGCAGTACAGCCGCCAGGCCGGCTTCCTGCTCGACGAGGGTTGCACGCCGGCGCAGGTCGACCGGGCGGTCGAGAAATTCGGTTTTGCGATGGGTCCGTTTCGCATGGGCGACCTGGCTGGCAACGACATCGGCTGGGCCATCCGCAAGCGCCGCGCGATCGAGCGCGCCGATATGAAATACAGCATGACGGCAGACCGTCTGTGCGAGCTCGGACGTTTTGGTCAGAAGACCGGCGCGGGTTGGTACGACTACGCGCCGGGTAAGCGTGACGCGATGGCGTCCGACCTGGTCGTGACGATGATCGACACGCACCGCAAAACGCTGGGCATTGCGCCGCGCAAGATAGGCGACGAGGAAATCGTCCAGCGCCTGGTGTTTGCGCTGGTCAACGAGGGCGCGCGCATTCTGGAGGACGGCATCGCGTCCAAGGCCAGCGACATCGACATGGTCTACATCACCGGGTACGGCTTCCCGATGTTCCGCGGCGGGCCGATGTGCTATGCGGACCAGTTCGGTCTGTTCAACGTCGTTCAGGCGATGCGGCGCTTCGCGGCAAATCCGCTCGACGACGCCGCGTTCTGGAAGCCGGCGCCGATGCTGGCCAGGCTCGCCGCCGAAGGCCAGTGCTTTAACTGAACTCCCATCGCATCAGGATATTCCATGACCAACGCCGTAATCGTTTCCACCGCCCGTACGCCCCTGGCCAAGAGCTGGAAGGGGTCCTTCAACATGACGCACGGGGCGACACTGGGCGGCCACGCGGTGGCGCACGCGATCACGCGTGCCGGTATTGATGCCGCCGAGGTCGAGGACGTGATCATGGGCTGCGCCAACCCCGAAGGCGCCACTGGCGCCAACATCGCGCGCCAGATTGCTCTGCGCGCCGGTTGCCCGATCAGCGTATCGGGTATGACGGTCAACCGTTTCTGCTCTTCGGGGCTGCAGACCATCGCGCTGGCAGCCCAACGGGTGATTGCCGGGGAGGGCGATATATTTGTGGCCGGCGGCGTGGAGAGCATTTCCTGCGTGCAGCAAGAAATGAACAAGCACATGATGGCCGACCCCTGGCTGGTGGAGCACAAGCCGGCAATCTACTGGAACATGCTGCAGACCGCCGAGAACGTCGCCAAACGCTACCACATCAGCCGTGAGGCGATGGACGAATACGGTGCGACGAGCCAGCAACGGGCCACCGCAGCGCTGGCTGCGGGCCTGTTTGACGCCGAGATCGCGCCGATCACGGTGACGATGGGTGTGGCTGACAAGCTCATTGGAATGACAACCCGCCAGGTGACGGTCAGCCAGGACGAGGGCATACGCGCCGGCACCACGCAGCAGGGTGTTAGCGGCATCAAGCCAGCGATGCCCGGCGGAGTGATTGCGGCCGGCAACGCCAGCCAGTTCTCGGACGGTGGCGGCGCGGTAGTGGTGATGAACGAGACGCTCGCGCAACGCAAGGGTCTGCAGCCGCTGGGGCGATTTCTGGGATTCGCGGTCGCCGGCTGCGATCCGGACGAGATGGGAATAGGCCCGGTGTTTGCAATTCCAAAGCTGCTCAAGCGTCTGGGCCTGGGCGTTGGCGACATCGACTTGTGGGAACTCAACGAGGCCTTCGCGGTTCAGGTGCTGTATTGCCGCGACAAGATCGGCATACCGCCAGACAGGCTCAACGTCAACGGCGGCGCGATTGCCGTTGGCCACCCTTACGGCGTGAGCGGACAGCGACTGACCGGGCATGCGCTGATCGAGGGCAAACGCCGCGGCGCCAAGCGGGTTCTGGTCACGATGTGCATTGGCGGCGGAATGGGCGCCGCGGGCGTTTTCGAAGTCCTCTGAAGTTCCAGGCCCCGGCGCGCCAGCCACCTTCGCAACAACGCGTACGCTCTTCCATGCGACTGCGTCAGACGCTCGACTTCCTGCTGTACCAGTGGCTCGACGTTGAGTCACTCAGCCGGCGCGAGCGTTTCGCCGACCATTCGCGCGAAAGCTTCGACGCGGTGCTCGACATCTGCGAAAGAATCGCACGCGAGAAATATGCGCCGTTCAATCGGTTGGTCGACAGCCAGGAGCCGCGTCTGGAACGCGATGCGGTGGTCCTGCCGCAGGCCACACACGAGGCGCACCGCGCCTATGTGGAGTCCGGCATGCTGGGGGCTGCGCAGGACTACGCCTACGGCGGAATGCAGTTGCCGTACACCGTCAACGCGAGCGCCAACGCCTTCTTCGCACTCGCCAGCGTGGGCATCGGCAGCCATATGCTGACCGTGGGCAACGCCAACCTGTTGCTGGTGCACGGAACGCCGGGCCAGCAGCAGGTTTTCGCCGCCAACGAGTTATCCGGGCGCTGGGCCGGCACCATGTGTCTGAGCGAGCCGCAAGCGGGCTCCAGCCTGTCGGATATCGCCACCCGTGCGCTGCCGGATGGAGAAGGCTTCGAGAAGGACCCACTGGGTCCGCGCTACCGGCTAACCGGCAACAAAATGTGGATATCGTCGGGCGACCATGAACTGACCGAGAACATCATCCACCTGGTTTTGGCCAAGATACCGGGGCCCGACGGCCAACTGATTCCCGGCACCAGGGGCATCTCACTCTTCGTCGCGCCCAAACGACTGGTCGACGCCGAGGGCAGGTTGACCGGTGAGCGCAACGACATCGCGCTGGCCGGCCTGAACCACAAGTTGGGATGGCGCGGCACGACCAATACGCTGCTCAACTTCGGTGAGGGCAAGTTTCCGGTCGCCGGTCGGGCCGGTGCCGTGGGTTACCTGGTCGGTCGACCGCACGAGGGCCTGCGCTGCATGTTCCACATGATGAACGAGGCGCGCATCGGGGTCGGAACCGCCGCGACGATGCTCGGTCTGGCAGGCTACTACGCGTCGCTGGACTATGCCAGGAGCCGGCCGCAGGGCCGGCCCATCGGCGCCAGCGGCAAGGACGCCACCAGCGCGCCGGTGCGCATCATCGAGCACGCCGACGTCAAGCGCATGCTGCTGGCACAGAAGTCCTACTGCGAGGGTGCGCTGGCGCTCGAGTTGTATTGCGCGCGCCTGGTCGACGAGGACCGCACCGGCGACGCCGAGTCGGCCCGGCAGGCGCGGCTGCTGCTGGAGGTTCTCACGCCGATCGCCAAGAGCTGGCCCAGCGAGTGGTGCCTGGAGGCCAACTCGCTGGCGATACAGATTCACGGAGGCTATGGCTACACACGCGACTTTCCGGTCGAGCAATACTGGCGTGACAACCGGCTGAACATGATCCACGAGGGAACGCATGGCATCCACGCGCTGGACCTGCTCGGTCGAAAAGTGCGGATGCAAGGCGGTGGCGCATTGACGTTGCTGGGCGAGCGGGTCCTTGAGACGGCCCGGTGCGCCGGCGCGCAACCAGCGCTGCGCGGGCACGCATGCGCGCTGCAGTCGGGATGGCAGCAGTTGCTCGACGCAACGCATGGGGCCTGGGCCGGCGGCGAAGCCGAGCCAGCCTTGGCCAACGCGGTTCCGTACATGCAGGCCTTCGGCCATGCGGTGCTGGCCTGGATCTGGCTCGACGTGGCCATGACGGCTTTGGACGCGGCCGCGCCCGCTCAAGCACCCGAGCGTGCAGGAAGGCTTGCTTGCACCGATTACTTCTACCGTTATGAACTGCCTAAAATTGGCGCCTGGCTGCGGGTCGTGCAAGACCGCGACATGACCTGTGCAGCCATGTCCGAAGAAATGTTCTGATGTCCTTTTTCAAGAAATACAACGGCACCGCTGACCTGCGCCTAGCCCGGCTGGAAAAGCTGATTTGGGTGCTGATCTACGGAGGGCTCTTGTCGGTCGTGCTATCGTTCTTCATACCCGATGAGCCGTCTCATACGGCGGTGGCTATGCTGGTGGGCGGTTGCATCCTGACGGCCGTAGGCGTGGGCATGCTGTACTACCGCTCGCGGCTGCATCAGGGCCATTGAGCAGCGCTCGCCGACCGCCGGTCGCAGTGCCGGCCTGCAAGCCCCCACCACGCTATGGAGTCTTTTGATGACGCGCACCGTACAACAGCTTTTTGACCTGCGCGGCAAGACCGCTCTGGTGACCGGCGCTTCGCGCGGATTGGGCCTGCAGATGGCGCACGCGCTCGGAGAGGCCGGGGCCCGGATCATGATCAGCTCACGCAAGGCCGCCGATCTGGAACTCGCGGTAGGCAGCTTGCAGGCGGCGGGTATCGACGCCCGATGGAGCGCAGCCGACTGCGCGGTCGAGGCCGATATCCGGCGCTTGGCCGATCAGACGCTTGAGCGCATGGGCCCATTGGACATACTGGTCAACAACGCCGGCGCCACTTGGGGCGCTCCGGCCGAGGACCATCCGGTAGCGGCGTGGGACAAGGTGATGAACACCAATGTCCGGGGCTATTTCATTCTCAGCCAGCATATCGCCAAGCATTGCATGATTGAGCGGTGCAGCGGGCGAATCATTAACATCGCGTCGATCACCGGACTCGGCGGCAACCCGCCCGATATGCAGACCATTGCCTACAACACGTCCAAGGGCGCGGTGGTCAACTTCACCCGTGCGCTGGCCGCCGAATGGGGCCGGTACGGCATCACCGTCAACGCGATATGCCCTGGGTTTTTCCCAAGCAAGATGACCGCTGCAACGCTCAGGAGCTTCGGCGAGGACACGCTAGCCTCGCACGCACCGTTGCGGCGCCTGGGCGACGACGAAGACCTCAAGGGAATTACGCTGCTGTATGCGTCAGACGCTGGCAAGCACATCACCGGCCAGTGGCTGGCCGTCGACGGCGGCGTTTCGGTGGTCACCGGTGGCTGAGCCGGCGCAAGCCCGTGCGGCCCTGGGCTTTGGTGTCGTCATCCCCTTTGTAGACCACCTCGGCATAGAGTTGCTCGGCTTCGAAGAGGGCGCGTCCGAGTTGGCGTTTGCGCCGCGACCCGAGCACCTCAATTCGCTGGGAATGGCGCATGGCGGCGCTACCATGACGCTGCTTGATGTCGCGATGGCGACGGCGGCACGCAGCGTGCAAATGGAGATGGCGGCGGTGACGATCGAGATGAAGACCAGCTTCATGCGTCCAGCCAGGGGCAGACTGATCGCCAAAGGCCGCATGATGCAGCGCACCGCGACCATGGCATTCACCGAGGCAAGTCTGTATGACGATAAGGGCCGCCGGTGTGCCCACGCTACCGGCACTTTCAAATATGTGCTTCCGAACCCCGCTTGAGCGCCTAATGCGTTGACCTGGCCGCGAACCCTTGGTCGATCCGTGCAACAAGGGCTAATCGGAAGAGATCTTCGCGTCCCGAATGACGCGTCCCCATCGTTCCCGTTCGGCCAGCATGAACTCGCGGAATTGCTGAGGCGACGCGCTTACGGTCGCCTGCGCACCCATGTCGCTAATACGTTTCTGCACCTCCACATCGCGGGCGACCTGCTTCATCGCCTCGAACAACTTTGACACGATGTCGGGAGACATTTTCGGTGGGCCACCCAGTCCGAGCCAGATAATCGCTTCGATGTTGACGCCCGACTCCTTCAGGGTTGGCACATCCGGGACCACTGGTGAGCGCTCCCCACCGGTCACTGCAAGCGCACGGAATTTGCCGCCGCGAATTTGACCCAGAGGTGAGGGAAGCGAATCGAACATCATGCTCACTTCGTTGCCCAGAAGGCCCGCGGTCAGTTGGGAGCCCCCCTTATACGGAACGTGCAGGATGTCGGTTCCCGTTTGCTGCTTGAACAGTTCGGTCACGATGTTCGGCCCACTGCCGATGCCAAATGAGCCGTAGGTGAGTTTTCCGGGTTGTGCCTTTGCCGCTCTTATGAGGTCCGTTACATTCTTATAGGGACTGTCTGTCGACACGGCGAGCACATAGGGAAACAGCACGCTCATCGAAATGGGGGTGATGTCGGCGACCGTATCAAAGGCCATGTCCTTCATCAAGTGCGGACTGAAGGTATGCAGGCTCGCGGCCATGAAGACAAGCGTATAGCCGTCGGGAGGGGACTGGATCACCAATTGCGTCCCGATGGTACCTGTAGCCCCCGCGCGATTCTCGACCACTACCGGCTGGCCGAGGATTGGTGCGAGTTTTTGCGCGACAACACGCGCCACATTGTCAGTCGCACCGCCTGCCGGCCATGGAACCATCAGCTTTATGGTTCGAGCAGGGTATGGTTGTGCCTGCGCAGGCATGGGGGCGGTCAGCGCCATCATTGCCACGGCAAGTAGCCAGCCGAGTTTTTGTGTCGTCATCGAGTGTTCCTTATCCCGCTTTGAACGTACGCATTGGCAATTCGATGGTCGATCCCGCTGCGCCGCCGCATCCGATCTCAAACCTTGGCGGCCTGCCATGCGGAACTTGCGCGTAGTGCAGCGAATCGGCGCCTGCAATGGAAAGTCGCAGCCGGCTGCCTTTGGCGAAGATCCATGAGGTCGGCAAAAGGGCCATTTCCAGTTGCGTGGGTACGCTTGGCTCCAACAACCGTGCATCCTTTCGCTGAAACGATCGGTAGGTCCAGTCGCAGGCGTAATTGTATGGCGGCAAGCTCGTCTTGCGATGGAGCGCGCGCAGCATTCCTTCTGTCACGTAATGCACATGACCATCAGCGTCGACCTCGCTCAGATACGCGAAGACTGCGGCATCGGTCTCGCTTGCGGAAAATAGTAGCTTTAGCACCGCGTGGCCGGTCAACTCCATCGGCTCCTCGAAGGGCTTCGAGGTGAAATTAAGTAACGCAGTGTCACGGCCGTGCCAGTCCCCGTAGTACTCCGGGATATCAAGCAACCCAAGGCGCTCGTAGCGCGTCTTGCGGCCTGTCGTCGTCCCGAATTCCACCTGATAGGCAACTTTTGTTTCCCGGGAGGGCGGTTGCGCAGAAAGTGCATCGGGGGCGAGGTACATCTTGGCACTTCGTGGCACCGGCGGCCACTGGTCGGCAGCTTGCCACACCTCGGCGTGCACACTGAAATAATGGATGCGTTGCTCTAGGTCCAGGCCCGTCTTCCTGCCCATCAGGTAGTGGTCGAAAAACCGAACTACCTCCCCGAACAGGTCAAAGTGCGGTGCTTGTCGGTCGCGCCATGGTGAACCGTTGGTGCGCGCGCCGTGGTCCCATGGCCCTAAAGTTAGAAAGTGATTGTCCCGCTTCAGCGTCATGAATCGACTGATGGCCGCGCTGCTGTAGCCCGAACCGTCGAACCAGCCAGAGCACGAGTAGATCGCTACGTCCTTAGCAAAATATTTGTAGTAAGAAAATGGGCTGCACGCATCCAGCGTGAGTTCGGGGTCGTGCAGCAGGCCCTCGCCCCGAAAGGCGTACTCGGGTGCGGCGTCGTGCAGATTGAAGTTCTGGCGATGTTGCTGCATTGCTTGGGTGAGCAGAACGCTGTCGGCATCCTCATCGACGGGATGCGGCCCGCGGAAGGCGGGGTCGCCGAAATAGGCGTACTTTTTGATAGCCTCGGTCAGGTTGTGGTCGAGCGATACGCAGCAGTCGTTGTAGTCCTCGGTCCATATTCTTGATAGCATCCCGCCAGGGTAGAGTTGTTCTGCGTAGATTTCGTTGACAGCGAAAAGTGGCGCTATAGCTTTCACGGCCGGATGGCCGGTCCCGGCGAGGAACAGTGAAGCCGCTCCAGGATAGGAGATGCCGGTAGCGCCTATCTTGCCGTCTGACCATGACTGCTCCACGATCCACTGCGCGATCTGGCCGAAATCCTCACGCTCCTTCGGCGAGCGGAAAGAGTCCCGCGTGCCGAAACTCGCTCCAGTGCCTCGCACGTCGATGACTACCAGTGCGTATCCTCGCGGTACGAAGGCATCCCGATAGCGGCAAGCCATCGGCGTGGATTCTGCGACCGGTCCCTCTGTCTTGAAGCGTCGATAGTAGGGGGTCGCCACGATAATGGTCGGGAACTTGCTTTGCGCATCTGCCGACTGGCGCAAGCTCTGGGGTATGTAAACATCCACTGCGATTCGCACACCGTCACGCATAGTGACGTAGCAGGAAAACGGCTGCGGTGGCAGCGCGTATTCAGGCGGACGCTTTTCCATGTATGCGCTGGGCGGCAGTTTCCAGGCCTTTGAAATAGCATCGCGATCCGACATGAAAAATTGCCTCAATGGTTGGCGAACGGTCTGTGCAAGGAGCGTCAGTATATCAACGCAGGGCTATTCTCTAGCGCTATGGCTGGCGCACGATATCGCGCCGCTGTCATGATAGTTCGTGGCGAAGGATGTGTGGGCTTGCACCAGGACCACTGAGCGCTCATGCCGCGAAAATCAACGGCTTGAAACAGTCAAGCTGACGATGAAAAACGAAGCAGCTCAGTTTCTTAATCGTGCCATTGAAGTGTAGATCGACATCATCGCTCTATTTTCGGCCCCTTATGTCGGTACGACTAATTTGCTGCGCATTCTCTCTGAGGGTTGTACGTTCATCGTCATTTGGAAAGCGCCCGCAACAACACCAATCGCCACCGCCAATTTCCATGCGAGATCGTAGTTTCCAAAATAGTTGAAGATATACCCGCCACCCCAGGCCCCCAAAAAGGATCCGACCTGATGGCTCATGAAGGCAACGCCCGCCAAAGTAGCCATGAATCGCAGTCCAAACATGTGGACAATTAATCCAGACACGAGGGGCACAACGCCGAGCCACAAAGTGCCCAGGACTGCCCCAAATATGAGAGTGGTGAGCGTTGTAGGTGGAAAAGAAAAGAACATGAATAAGGCCAATGAGCGAAGCATATAGATTCCACCCAATAGCATGCGCTTGGAGTAGCGATCGCCCAGCCAACCGAACAAGTATGACCCGATCACATTGAATAAACCAACCAATGCCAGTGTGTTGCTTGCGGTTGTTGGATCCATGCCGCAAATATCCAAATAGGCGGGTAGGTGCGTGGTGATAAAAACCAATTGCAGGCCACAAACAAAAAATGCAATTGCCAAGACCCGGTAACCTTTGTGCCCCAAAGCTTCGGTGATTGCATCGCTCACCGATTGGGGTTTTCCAATAATGGCCTCGGCTGGGATGCTGTCCGCCTTGCTGCCCCAAAAGGACGCCGGCAACATGACGCAGGCCAAACTCAAAAACCCAACCACTGCCATTTGCCAGTTGAAATGGGTAATGAGTGATTGGGTCAGGGGTGACGCTAGCGTGAGGCCCAAGGAACCGATCGCCGAGACGGCCCCCATCGCGGCTCCACGTTTGGCGGCGCTAACTGTCCGGACGGTGATGTTCATTGCAATATTGGAGGCGGTGCAAGACAACGCCAATCCGACACAAAAGCCCATCCCTAGAGTGACCATCCAGGCGGCATCTGCAAAGCGCAAGAAGACCAAACCGAGAATGTAAATCGCTACGCCGGTTAGTGCGACAGGGCGGGTGCCATATTTATCAGCCCACATCCCCACGAACGGTTGGGTGGCGCCCCATACGATATTTTGCAATGCAATTGCTAGGGAAAAATCGGCAGCTGTGATGCCGATGTCGCGGGTCATGTGTGGCTGCAATAGCCCAAAGCTTTGTCGCATGCCCATGGCCAAACTGAGCATGACAGCAGCGCCAACAAGAATCGTCCATGTTTGACGACCGCTGAGATCCGTTTTTTGCTGCATAGCGCTTGGCTCGTATGAATTTTGTTGCCACTGCCTTGGGGCGACCGGAATGACTTGGGGTCGCAATGAGGCTACTTATTCGATGGAATTTTACGGTCCAAAATCAATACCCCAGCCTCTTAAGTTCGACGCCAATACCATATTTCTCTAGAGTTTTTATGCGACACATCCGATCCGTCAACGTTCAACCGACACCTCGCGGTAGGTCAGCCGCCGCGCCCCTAAAAAGCCTGCGAAGCCACTTGGACGCAGGTGCGGCGTGCTGCCGCTCATGCCAGTATTGCCTGATCTCAAAACGCGGAAAGGCCACGGGGCACGGATGCAGGCAGATGTCGAGGATCCGGTTGAAAGTGAATGCGAGGTCTTCCGGCACCGTAGCGATCATGTCAGACTGCGACGCGAGGAGGAGCATGGAAGTAAAGCTCGGAGATCTGAACGCAACATCGCGCACTATTCTCTGCCGGGAAAGTGTCTGCTCCAGTTTGCTGTGCGAGGAGCCAGAGGTCCAATAGGCGCAATGGCGCTCCGCAAGGAATTGTTCGAGCGTCAGCGCATCTTGGATACGCGGATGGTTTTTGCGGACTGCGCAAACGTATGAAGTGGCGCGGACCACCTGCTGTCGCGCCCAGTTGGGCATGTCGAGGAAGTAGCCCACAGCCATGTCGATGCTGCCGCCGTCCAGCGCCGCGGTCACTTCGTCGGGCCTCAGGTCTACAACGGTTAGGCTGGCATGAGGCGCATGCACATTCATTCGCTCTACCACTTGCGGCATGACGACATGCAGTCCCGCGTCGCTGATATAAATCCTTAAATTCACATTGGACGTGGCGGGCGTGAAGTTGACGGGTTGGTCGATCCCGCTCAGGATCTTGAGTGCCTCGGACACTTTGGGCGCCATGCTGTCCGCGAATGGCGTGGAGCGCATGCCGCTCGATGTGCGCACGAAGAGAGGATCGCCAACACACTCGCGCAGTCGCTTCAGGGCGGAGCTCAAGCCCGGCTGCGTCAGACCCAGTTCAATCGCAGCGGCTGAAATGCTCTGGCTACGGTAGATCGCATCGAAGGCGCAGAGAAGGTTTAGGTCGAATGTAGGTAGATGCATCGGCGCGGGCAATCCGCACTGATTATGTCAGGGTATGTTGGCTCGTATTGCTGCGAGGCCTTCCGTTCCACTGCGCGGCTGACACTATCCCCCGGTTTCAGGCAATCCGCTTGTCACTTTCAGCTTGGCGGGCCAGAGCCACTTGCGCGGTTCGCGCCCCGCATCGAGGTCCGAAAGGTCTTGTGACCAAAGGCGCCGCATCTTCACTAAATGAATATCAGACAGGCCAAGCGCCTCGTTCTCGCGGTCGGCACAAACACCTTGGGCTAGCAATGCGACACCGTCTTGCACGGACAACAAATCTGGATGGTCTTTCGCAGATTCGACGGGAAGTTCGCCACGCACGATTGCGGCGGATACCTCCGCTGCCGGCGGCGCTGCTGCGATGCGTGCCGCCGTTTCCCGTCTTCCCGCGAGCCACTCGGCTTTCTCGTCCGTCGTGCCTTCAAGATAATCTACAGTGAAGCTGATATGCGACGTGTCATCAATCGGCACACGCCAGACTTGGCGCCTTGCGCCGAAGAAAAGCGACGCGTTGGAGTTGGGCATCAGGAAATAGGTCTGGCGCTCAATGGAGCCTCTTTTGGAAATGCGGGACAGACCAAACTCGGTTTCTTCACAACGGAGCTCGGGCAATTCCGTGATCATTCCCTGGTCGGCGAAGGGTGAGACACGGTGGACGAAGTTGAAATGAACCTCGTCGAGCGCATTTTCAATTTGCCTGAAATAGTTGAAGGGTCGCAGTGGTGTCTCCACGAAGAGCACGCCGTCGCCCTGGAGCGGATCCAGCGGCGGAAACGGGGGCGCTTCACCGTCGCCGAGGTATGCAAAAATCAGGCCGACTGTTTCATGGGTCGGATAGGTTCGCAGGCGCAGGCTTTCGGGGCATGTACGTTCGGCGGGGCGTTCTGTGCAGCGTCCGGATGGGTCGTACTTCCAGCCGTGATAGAAGCAGCGCAATTGCTCCCCTTCCACGGTTCCGGTGGATAGCAGGGTGCCACGGTGCAGGCAACGGTCGGCGAGCACCTGCGCTCTGCCGCTCTGGGTGAGCAAGAGGGTGAAGTCCTGGCCCATGATTCGCAGCGGCCGCGCACGCCCTGCGTCGAGTTGGGCCGATGCAAACACGGGGTGCCAAAACCGCCGCATGTAGCGACCCGCAAGCGTTCCAGGGCCAGTCCGCTCAAAGTCGGGCCACTTTCTTTTTATTCCGATCATGGTCGGTCTCCTTAAGGTTGCGCCAACTGGCTTGCCGACACAGGAATGCGGCTTGCCTACTCGCCGTGGGATTCGCCATAGTTGATCACCGTGGTCTGCCCGCCGTCGATCACCAGCATCTGCCCCGTGATGAAACTGGCCTCGTCCGAACTGAGGAACGCGATCGCCGCAGCGACGTCCTCCGGATCGCCAATGCGACCCACTGGGATAGTGCGCTCGCGCGCTCTTAGCGACTCCTCGCCAAGTCTGAGCGAAAGTGGCGTCTTGATGTGGCCCGGACAGACGGAGTTGGACGTGATGCCGAATCGCGAATACGCATATACCAACTGTCGGGTCAGGCCGGCGATGGCCGCCTTGGAACTGGAATAGGCCGGCGTCGTGCGATCGGACGTCATCACGGCCGCAGTGGACGTCACGTTCACGATCCGGCCGAACCGTTTATCGACCATCAATGGAAGAGCTTGCCGGATGAACAGGAAGCTGCCTTCGAGGTTGACTGAGAGTACGCGCCTAAACTCCTGCAGGTCCATTTCCGTCGCAGTCTGCCGCGAGGGGGAACTCACGCCGGCCACATTGACTAAGATATCAAGGCCGCCATAGGTTCGCTTGGTGAGTTCGACGGCCGCAACAATCTGCTCCTCATCGCTAACATCGCAACTAGCAACAGAAATATGTTCGCAACCCTGCGCCTTCAATTCGACGCGAAGCTCCTGCGCCAGCGCGGTCTGCAAATCGGCAATAACGACGTTCGCGCCCTCGTAAGCCAACCGCTCGACCGTCGCACGCCCAATGCCTGATGCGCCGCCGGTCACGAGGGCCGTCCGGCCAACCATCCGTGGGGAAATCTTGTATCGATCCAATTTGGCCATGCTTGCATCTCTCTTGGTTGCGCTACATCCGATCAAGTAGTTCGCCTGCCGCCTGCTCGGCGATGGTGATACCGTCCATGCCCCCGTAGTAGGAGGCCCAGCAAATCGCGTCCGTCAGTTGCGATTTCGTCATATTGAAGGAGCGGCCGAGCAGAACAGCTTCCCGGATGCCTTCACTGAAGCCCCTGACCACGTTGAAGAACAACAGCATGTACGGCACCATCTCCTTGGGCAAGCCATCACGCAGCGCGTTTTCATAGCGGTTGCGTAGCGCTTTGAGAAAGTTGGGGCGATGCCTTACAAGAAATTGCACGTACTTCGGTACCTCACCGAGCCTGGACTGGTACCAATCCTGTACCGCCTGGAGGTCATGCCGCGATGCTTCGGGCGTCGCGAAGTCCATACCTGACCTGAAGGCATCGCGGTCAAACGACCAGCCTGGTGGCCAGCGGCTTGGCGAAAGCACCTCGTCGTCCTGCGTCCAATTCTTCATGAATTCCAGCGATGACGCCCCTGCCGCATCCATCCCCATTGGCCCCGCATTGATAAACGCGAACGCCATCGCGTCTAGGCATTCGCCGCGCGCCGCTCCTTCAGACTGCGCGAGCTTCAACTCGTACAGGACGCCGTCTCCATAGCCCACGATCACGTAGTAATGCAGCATAGCCAGCACGTGGGGAATCGGTCGCAACTTTTCTTCTGCGCTACTCACCTCCCGGCGGTAATTGGCGCGATAGCGTTTCAGCACATCGGGCCGCAGGTCCAGCCAGAACTCAAACGCTGGGAGGGAGTAGCCCTTGGTGCGCTTGTAAAAGGCGCGAAAGGTGTCGATTTCTTCCTGTGTGGTTATGTCCGGGTCATACAGTAAACCGTCCGGAGGCAGGTTGGCCATTGTGATCTTCTCCTGGTCATGGATTGAGTCTATCCCAAGTGTTATCTCTGTTGGAGATGTGTCCCATAACGGACAGAATCAAGTCGAAATTGACGCAAGCGCTTAAAGTGGTGAGTGCATCTTCAATTTTCTTCCTGTTGTATGAAACTCTGCAGATTTAATGGCGGCCGACTGGGTATGCTCGACCCGGAGCGAAATACGCTGGTGGACGTTAGCGTGGTGTACGACCAAATCGCGCCGCGCCGCTATCCTTTTCCCCGCGAGGACGTATTCATCGCGGCCCTTCCAGGCCTGCGAGAGCCCATCAGGGAGGCCGCGAAGTGGGGCGAGGAGTTCGCGCTGTGCGCCGTCAAGCTTGACAGCCCGGTAGCCAATCCCGGAAAAATTATGGGTGCTCCTGTGAACTACGAGGATCATGCGGTTGAGGGGCGAAAGGACCCAGGCATCGCCAGCGGTCGCCAGATTCCGTCCATCGGTGACTGGGGAATGTTTCTTAAAGCCGGATCTTCCTTGGTGGGCTTCGGCGGGGAAATCAGCCTGCGTTTCGCCGACAGGCGTAACGATCACGAACTCGAACTCGGCGTCGTGATTGCAGACACGTGCACCCAGGTTTCCAGGTCTGACGCCATGAAACATGTGGCGGGCTATTGCATCGCACTTGACATGACATTGCGCGGGACGGAGTTCCAATGCTTTCGCAAGTCGATTGATTCCTACAGCGTGCTGGGCCCCTGGCTCGTCACGGCGGACGAAATCGAGAACCCCGGCGCGCTGGACCTCGAGCTGAAGGTCAATGGAGTAGTTAGGCAGAAGTCCAACACCCGCCACTTGATCTATGACGTGCCTCGCCTGATCGAGTTCGCTTCGTCGTTTTACACGCTCAATGCCGGCGATGTCATCATGACAGGAACGCCCGCTGGCGTGGGCCCGGTGAAGCCGGGAGACCGCCTAGATATGTGGATCGAAAAAGTTGGTAGCGGCACAGTCTGGATCGCTCCAAACTATGCGAGTTCCGACCATGTCGCCGAGTGAATCTGATGGATGACACGATAAGAATGGCGATTGCTGGCGCCGACGCAGCGCGATCCATGGCACTGATCGAACAGAATTATCAGGCCCTCGACGCGTTGCTGCACGATGAGCTCATTCACATTCACACGAGCGGCGTGGTCGAGAGAAAAGCGCAGTTTTTAGAGACTGTGCGCAACCGCTTTCGATTCCTGAAAGTGGAACGACGCAACTACACATTGAGGCTGGCAGGCGCGGTGGTCATTGCGGTCGGGGAACTGGACCAGCGCGTCCAGATACAAGCCACGGGCGAGGAAGTGAACCTGGAAATGATAACGACACAGGTGTGGGTCGCCAGGCCCGTGGGCTGGCAACAGATTCATTGGCACGCAGCGTTGCGCAAGCCTTGAGCCAGTTATCTGGTCGCCATCGGGTCAGAACTAAGGAAAATTGTGCATATTGAACCGCAGCGGGCCGTACATGGTGCGAAAGTGCTCAGTCGGGGCATTCACCACCTCGCGCTGAACACCGACGACATGAAGATGACGATCGACTTCTATTCGCGAGTTCTCGGCATGCCGTTGGTCCATGCGTTGCGGGTACCGCCCGGCGTTAGCCGGGGAAATCCCCCGTTTGAGCGCCTGCGCCATTACTTCTTTGACGTTGGCGGCGACACGTTACTGGCCTTTTTCGAACTTCCAAAGGATGCCAAGGTAGTCGGCGATCGCAATGCAGTGGCCGCCATGCAGCACTGCTCGTTCACGGTGACAGAAGAGCGCTTCGAAACGGTATACCAGCGTCTCAAGGACGCAGGCCTTGCCATCATCGGACCGATCAATGTCGGCGCGGAGTCGATCTCTATCTACTTCGAGGATCCAAATGGGATCCGGCTTGAGTTCACATGTCAAGCTGGCGACGGTAGCGATGTTAGGGTGGTGGAGCGCTGGACGCAGACGAAAGACGAGACCTTAGAAGAATTACGATCGCTGTGCGACGACCCTGATTGGCTCCATGAGGTGACGTGCCACCTTCCCGCGGAGCGCAGCGCCATGCCCGCAATCACGGAACCGTCCACCGTGAGGA
>Ga0214919_10001557_pt1 | contig 37302 bp, 37 predicted proteins | sample LL1503_MetaG_FD_177994 | JGI IMG/M metagenome (GOLD analysis project Ga0214919, IMG submission 177994) | Freshwater microbial communities from Lake Lanier, Atlanta, Georgia, United States - LL-1503 | ecosystem: Environmental > Aquatic > Freshwater > Lake | place: USA: Georgia | collected...
AGCCGCCTTCTTCCAAGATTGCCATCATCTGGCTTTCCGTAAACCGCGATTTCTTCATTGATAAGCCCTCCATACATCCGGAAGACTCTATTTTTACACTGTCTCAGATTTGGGGGAGTCTACGCTACCACCTGAGGCCGAATCATCCGCTTGATTGGCATTCCTTTCGATATTCGATAAGCCTTGTTCGCTTTCCATTGCTTTTGAAAGCGCGTCAGTATTTTGCCGCATTCTGCTGCTGAGCGAGCTTTCCAGATTGTTCTTATCAAGTGGTGCCCGAGCGTTATTTACTTGATTAGAGGTATCGGTTTTTTTGAAATCCTCATTACTTGATTTTTCAGTTTCTACTAAAAACTTTCGATCAAAAATCTCGCTGGTTTTTTCCTTTTTTGCGATCTCAGAAGGGATTTCTTGTTCAGCTTTCTTTATTTCTTGCCGACGATCCAACGGCCTTTCATTCTTTAGGAAAAGAACTTGATAATAATTTTTGAAACTGTCTTCAGTTTGACCAAAGGCCGCGTGCATGCGTTTGAAGAGTTCTCGTTCGGCATTTTCAATCTTGCCATCTGAAAGCATGGTGTCGCAGGCATTAATCAAAATGCATAGCTTTTGTTGAGCGCTAAGAAGAGCAGGAGCATCTTTAAAAAATTGATGTGCCTTAATTTTCCCTACATATTTCAAACCTGACTGCAAAAGACTTTTAGAGTTACCGACAATGACTTGTAATTGACCGATCTCTTCTTTTGCCATTACGCCGTCAGAGGACATCATGTAAAGCATACAAGCCGTTAGGCTGAGCTGAGGCGTGAGTACGTCAGGACTAAATTTCTCTTCAAACGAACCCAGGATAGATCGCTTGTTTTTAATTGAGATGGCGCCAAAATAAGGCTTGAATGATTTTTCAGAATGGCCTAAGGCGGCCAGCAGATTTTGGAACAGATCCCACTCGGTATTGGACAGAACACCATCCGACATGATGGAGTCGCAGGCATTCAACAAAATGCAGAGTTTGTCGTTGCCGAAAACTACTGAAGGCAGTTCAGTTAAAAATACATCGATTGGCGTTGATTCAACGTATCGAACTGCGCGGTGGAGTGCCTCTTCATTGTTACCAACGACGGATTGAAGCTGGCTACTTTCGTTGTCTGAGACTTCACCGTCAGCAATCATCATGTAGATGATGGCCGAGAGTAAAGCTACGTAAGGGGTAAGCTGAACGCGAGCGTCATCACTATGCCCGGACGCGTACTTATCTAGATTGAGAGCTTTGAATAAATGCTTAAATAAATCGCCCGAACCCATAGTGACTATGCACCTTGAAATGTAATTTTTGCAGTTGATCGCGTAGGGGGCAAAAACTGACTTTTTTTCTTACATCGCAAGGTACTACTTGGGTCGATTTCTCAGGGTTACAGGTCTGTGAGAATCTTTACAGATAACGACATTTTCATCTATGGGATTAGCTTGTTTAGCGCGCTAATTGCGCTATCGCTTCCTATGCCGCACACACTCTACATTTGCATACTTTACTTGGGAATTTTCTAAAGATTACAGGCTTGTAATAGTGGGAGTTGAGCATCACTTATATTTCATCGGAGTGAAAAAACATGTCTAAATAGATGGCGAATTCGTGTCTTTTCGCATGCTTAATCAGAAGCCGAAAATTGTTGGGATTGGTATTTCGAATTATTGAACTCAAACCGGCTTTAAAAATTATCAAATAATTATTTTTTCAGTTTCAATTTGCACATTTCTTAAGTGAAATGTAAGGTGTTCAGTGAAATTTAATGCATAAAAAATAATTATTACGGAGTCGTCATGGTGTGTCGTAAATTCGCTCAGTATGATTGGCCGCAAACTGTTATTTTGGCTTTCCTAGCGAATAAAAAAGAACTTTAAACGAATGATTCGTTTCCACATTAGTTAGATTTTGTGAATTTGATTGCAAACATAGTATGAAAATTCTTCTTATTGAAGACGAGATCAAGATTGCAGAATTCACCATCCTGGGTCTAACGTCGGCTGGATTTAAAGTCACTCACGTCAGCAATGGTGCTGCAGGGCTGGCGGCTATGCTTGAGGGCGGTTTTGACCTAGTAATCTTGGATGTCATGTTGCCAGCATTGAATGGCTTTGAGGTGTTGGAAAAAGCGCGTGAGTTGGGAAGCAAAATCCCGGTAATTTTTCTCACTGCCAAAGGCGAGCTTCCTAACCGGCTTAAGGGCTTTGAAATGGGAGGGGATGACTACATTTCCAAGCCATTTTTTGTTGAAGAATTAGTCGCTCGACTAAAAGCAATTAAGGCAAGAAAAAATAATGATGATCCTGATGAGATTGTAGTAGGCGAGGTCTGTTTAAAGAAGGTGAGTAATCGCGTTGCTTGGCAAGGCACCTCAACTTTATTAAGTCAACGCGAATTCAGCCTGGTTGAGTTTTTGATGCGCTCCCCTGGACACATTTACTCACGTCAAGAGATTTTGAAGCATGTCTGGGCCATCAGCTTTAATCCAGAAACCAATGTAGTGGATGTTTACATTCAAAGAATTCGTAAAAAATTAAATAGAAATCAACCTGAGGGTATTGAGTTTCCGATTGAAACAATTCGTGGGGTTGGCTACCGATTCTGCTCGGAATCTAAAGTCAGCTCATGAGGAACTCACTCCGCTGGAAGATATTCGGCAACATCGTGCTTGCTGTGTTTATTATTTTCATGGTCAATCGCATTATTGCGCAAAGGCTTACTCCAGCAGCGGTCAGAAGTAGCATCAAAGAATACATAGCAAGTTCGGTAGAAGCATGCAAAGACGTTGCGGAAAACCGCGACCGTTTTTTAGGATGCGCGCTCCAAAATAGCGAGGATGTAATTTACGGTGGTTTGGCAAGGCACTATATTTTATGCCTACCAGAGGGGAGTTTTTCAACTGAACAGTCAACGATCTGCAATCAGATTCGTGGAGTGACTTCGGATGATACTGCTGAATTAGTGTCGGCTTCGGTAGAAATTAGTGAGCACAAGGTGAATGGTGAGATATGGTTTGTCGCAAATTTAAAATCTAATCCTGCGGGGCTAATGGTAGCCACTCGTCAGTTTGATATCGATAACTATGTATATTCTTTGTGGAACTTGCGTGCACAAGTAGTTACCTTTACAGCTCCTTTTATCATTATATGTTTGCTGATTCTTACGTGGTATTGCAGTAGTTTGATTATGGCGCCGATTCGTCAGATTGAAGAGGCTCTTAAAAAACTATCCTCGAAAAATCTCGATCAGCCTATTGACATCGTTCCTGTCTACAAGGAATTTGATAATTTCATTGCTGTGTTTGAGTTGCTTCGAATTCGACTGAATGAAAGTTTTGTTCAGGCTCGCCGATTTGCAGGCGATGCTTCGCATGAGTTAAAAACACCATTGACTATTTTACGCGGTAACGCTGAACGCGTTATCGCGCGCTTGCCTACCGGATCGGAAGAGCAAATAAGAATGCGCTCGGTGGCAGATGAAGTCGAGCGCCTGATTGAAATCACAGAAAAATTACTCCTTTTATCTAGTGCTGATGCCAACATTATTCAGCATGATATGAAAGAGGTATCGATTAGTAATGTGATTGGGCAGTTGGTTCTCGACTCGCAAATATTTCAATCAAAACTCAACATCACAAGTGAGTTGCAGCAAAAAATTTTTTGGAATTGTGATCAAAATTTAATTAATCAGCTTTTTTATAATTTATATACCAATGCGGTTAAGTACAATATTGAAGACGGTTGGATAAAAATAAAGTTAGTGAAGACCGATCATGGTTTTGAGTTTGCAATTTCTAACCCCACAACCAATCTACCCGATGATCTTGCTAAGAAAGCCTTTGATCGGTTTTATAGAGGGGATTCATCGCGCACTAGAGATATTGATGGCTTAGGTCTCGGTTTGAGTCTTGCTCAAGAGATTGCGCGGGTTCATGGCTCGGAATTGATCATGGAAGTCAGCACCGAAAACATTGTCACCTTGCGCCTTAGTTATCCTGCGAACGTTGTTTAGCTATCAATTGCGGCAGCCATTTATCACATAATAGAAAAGCAATTTAAGCTAAATTGTTTTTACTCAATAAAAAAAGGCGCTTTCGCGCCCTTTTTTATCGTCCGGGGTTTTATTGCTATCTAAGCCGCGGTCACTACTGCACCCACTTCACCCCGAGTCAGTTGATTTCTGACGATATCCGTGGGTTGAAAAAGTTTGATTAGCGATTCTAGTAGCGTGGCAGCTTTGCCGCTGTTATCCATAGAAAAATTACAGACATAAACATCGAAGGTAATCGCGCCAAGCTCAGGCCAAGTATGCAGGGCCAAATGCGATTCAGCTAGCAAGACGGTCCCAGTAACCCCGCCGCATTCGCCTTCATGTAAGCCTGGGAATGCATGAAAAACTTCGCTGACAGCGGTCAGGCCACTTTTATCTACGAGCTCCAGACATTTGCGACGTAATGATTTTGCATCCGTCATTAACTTCAGGTTGGTATTGCAACCCGCAATATCTGCGGTGAGGTGAAGTCCTTGCATAGGTAATTCCTTTCCCCTAAAAACAAGAAAGAAACCCTTCAGGGCACTCAGGTGCCAAATAGAAGGGCGGTTAAAAAAAGCCTTGAGGGCTTACTTGTGCTTCCTTGGGCGACCGGTTTTCACCGTCTGAAGCTTTTTCTTGGCTGATTTGACTTTGGAGCTACTCATGTCTGCGAGAAGAGCGATACCAATTCGGATGAGCTCGCTTTTCTTAATCTCGAAACCTTCTTTCAGGCAGGCTTTTTTGACTTTAGCTAGTACGGCATATTCCGACTCCGGAATGGTAAAGCTATCGCGAACGAGTTGGGGTTTAGTCAGCTTGTCTGCTTTCGTAGCAGTGACTTTTTTAGCAGCCTTGGCGGGAGTTTTTTTCGCCGATGGCTTAGCTTTGGTCGCAGTGGCGCGTTTTGTTACGGGCTTAGCTTTCGAGTTCATGGACGTAACCTCCTGGTGGTTGATATCAGTGTATGACATCGCACTACCTAAAAAACGGTATAAATCATTTATACGGTATGACGGTATACATCAAAAATCAAACATAGTCGATAAATTGTTGTCTCTCGGCAACATGGGAAGTCATTTGCGAGCCTGGAGTGATGGCTGAATTGAGCTGATTTCTAAGGAGGGTGAGGTGATCCAGCTACTGGACATGCAAATTGAAAAAATGACAATCGTCAGAAGAGATTTATGTGCTTTCGCACCAGTTTTTAGACTGGTTAACAATGCGCACGACAGTCAGCATAACCGGCACTTCGATTAATACGCCCACGAAGGTGGCGAGTGCAGCACCGGATTGAAATCTAAATAGCAGAACCAAAGTCAAGAGTAATGCATTGATAGACCATGATCCAATTTTTTCCATCATCACGTCGAATACTACGACCTCTTGCTTAAGGAGCCAGTAGCGCCATGCTTGTGCCAGCAAAATTAATCCAGCGATGTAGCTGTCGATTTGATCGTCCTTTATTCACTTGTGTCTTTTTTAGTTACAGCCTGGCTTTCGCAGGCAGGCGGATGGTGTTGACGGGTGTGCAGGGATTACCACCACAACAGTTATCTGTAAGGTAGGCGAGTAGGGCATTCATACTATTGATCTGAGCTGAGTAAATCACATACCGCCCCTCTTGACGCGATACAGCTAACCCGGAATGGGTTAACTCTTTCATGTGAAACGTCAGCGATGAAGGAGAGATCCCCAATGTTTCTGCTAATTGCCCAGCAGGTAGCCCTTCGGGGCCTGCTTGAACTAAGCTGCGAAAAATAGCCAAGCGCGATTCCTGCGCTAATGCAGCGAGCGATTTCACGGCGTGCGTGGACGTCATTTTTTTCATGAGCTTGTCATTTATTGATTTTACTTTTGTAAGCAGATTTGTGCGTCTAAGGATACATAGTTTATTTCATCATTTCAATAATTATAAAAATGTAGTGATAAAATCGGTCCTTTTCTCCGCTCTGTGATCTCTGTGATAGTTGCTGGTCGTTCAACGCTAAGGGAGTCATCAATGAAAGTAGGAATTAATGGCATGGGTCGTATTGGCCGACTCGCACTGCGGGCCGCTATGGGTGCGGCCGATCGTCAGCCGGATGATCCGCGTGCAGGCAATCGTTTGGATGTTGTTCACATCAATGAAATTAAGGGCGATGCAGAAGCTACGGCTCATTTGTTGGAATTTGATTCAGTACAAGGGCGTTGGCGTGCTGGTATCGAGGCCGCTGATGCGCAAACTATTCGAATCGGCTCACACGCTGTGTCTTTCTCTAGCCATTCCAACGCTGCCGATATCCCTTGGGGTGACCTAGGCGTGGATATTGTGTTGGAATGTACCGGTAAATTTTTAAGCGTAGAGACCTTGCAGGGTCACATTGATCGAGGTGCTAAGCGCGTCATCGTGGCTGCTCCGGTCAAGGTTGATTCGGTGTTGAACGTCGTGGTAGGAGTAAATCACGATCACTACGATCCTAAAAAGCATCCGATAGTTACAGCGGCTTCGTGTACGACTAACTGTCTTGCACCTGTGGTGAAAGTGGTGCATGAGGCCATTGGCATACGTCACGGGCAAATCACAACGATTCATGATCCGACCAATACCAATGTGATCACCGATGCGCCGCATAAAGATTTGCGCCGCGCTCGTAGCGCTATGTTGAGTCTGCAGCCGACCACCACGGGCAGCGCTACTGCGATTGCGTTGATTTATCCCGAGCTAAAAGGTAAGTTGAACGGACATGCGGTTCGCGCTCCGGTATTAAATGCTTCGTTGACTGATTGTGTTTTTGAATTGCAGCGTGAAACGACGGTCGATGAAGTGAATACTCTCTTTGCTGAGGCAGCAAAGGGTTCGCTTGCTGGCATTTTGGGCTATGAAATTAAGCCATTGGTGAGTGCCGATTACGCGCGCGATACACGTAGCGCTATTGTTGATGCGCTATCAACGATGGTGACAGATAAGACGCTTCTTAAAATCTATGCTTGGTATGACAATGAAATGGGTTATGCCTGTCGCATGGTTGATCTGGCATGTCATATGCAAAGCGTGGGAATTTAAATCTCATGAATCAGTCAGCAAGCGGTATTCGTAATTACCTGATAGTTACCTCGTCGTATTGGAGCTTTACGCTGAGTGATGGTGCTTTGCGTATGCTGGTGCTGATGCATTTTTTTCGATTAGGGTATTCACCGTTCACCTTGTCGTTTCTTTTTTTATTGTACGAAGCTGCCGGTGTCGCTGCGAATTTAATTGGTGGTTGGTTGGCGACTCGCTTCGGTATAGCGCGCATGCTAATGGTCGGCTTGACGACGCAGATCATCGGGTTCTTACTACTCTCAGCGGTGTCACCCGAATGGACAGCAGCCATGTCAGTGGCTTGGGTAGTATTAGCTCAAGGTGTGTGTGGGGTCGCGAAAGATTTGACTAAAACGGCCAGCAAATCAGCCATCAAGCTAACTGCGGGTGACGGAGCTGGCCAACTCTTTCGATGGGTGGCCTGGTTTACCGGTAGTAAAAATGCCATGAAAGGCGTGGGATTTTTCATTGGTGGTTTACTGCTTGATCAATGTGGATTCAGCGGCTCACTCTGGTTGATGGCGTCTGTCCTGTTCGTTGTTTTGATAGCGGTGGTTTGGTCGCTGCCAGTGATGATGGGTAAAGCCAAAGCCTCTAAATCATTTAAAGAATTATTTGGTAAAAGTCGTGCGATTAATTTACTCGCAGGTGCGCGTGTATTTTTATTTGGCGCGCGGGATGTGTGGTTTGTGGTGGGGGTTCCTGTTTTTCTGTATAGCCAGGGTTGGAATTTCACCATGGTCGGCACCTTCATGGCCTTGTGGACAATCGCCTATGGTCTAGTGCAGGCCTTGGCACCTAAATTCATACGGCGTAGTGAGGATGGTCTGACAGCAGAAGTGCCAGCGGCACGCTTATGGTCATTTTTGTTGATGCTGGTGCCGGCGGCGTTGGCAGCCGTGGTCACGCTACAGATTCAACCTTTGCAGTGGATAGTCGTTGCAGGTCTGGCTGTGTTTGGATTTGCATTTGCAGTAAATTCTTCGGTACATTCTTACTTAATACTTGCGTATGCTGGTTCAGAGAAAGCGGCAGAGGATGTAGGCTTTTACTATGCGGCCAATGCCTTAGGTCGATTCTTTGGTACCTTGTTATCAGGAGTTTTGTACCAATGGGGTGGGCTACCATTTTCTTTGACGGGATCGGCGCTGATGCTAGCCAGTTGTTGGGCGATTACACTCGCGTTACCGCTACTAAGAGAGACAGATCTGACCACTGCAGTTCCTGCTGCGACGAGCAATGAGACTGTATAACGGCTGAAAAATAATGATGAGATTACTGATTGCTTTGTGTGCCGTATTGATCAGTCCGCTGGCTACCGCTGAATGGGTCGAATTTTCAAAGGGGACGGATAGCAAATACTATTACGACCCGGAGACTCTAACGAACAAACGCTATACCCGCGTGATGATTCTGATCAATTACAAGAATAAAAATAAAAAGGATAAATGGGTATCTGAAAAAACGCTCTACGAAGCTAACTGCAAGTTCAAGCAACTGCGAATGATAAAAATGAGTATCTACGATGGTGAAATGGGCGAGGGGAATATGGTAGGTAGTCGAGTCCGACCAGAAAATTGGGGCTACGTTCCGCGCGATACGCAGTACCTTGATTTGCTGAACTTGCTGTGTGGGGGGAAGAACTAATGCCCTGTTAGTTGAGTATAGTTTAGGCGGTCGTTGCCAGCAATTCTCTGGCGAGTTCTACCGCACTGGCTGCATCAGCAGCAAAGGCATCAGCACCAAAGCGATTGCTGAGATCAGTGCGCCCATAAATGGCCGCTCCACCGATCATCACGAACACCGAAGGGTTGTGGGATGCTTCGCGAATGCGACCTATAAAACCAGACAGGTCGTCAAGTTCTGCATCACTGCCTATCGATAGGCCGATAACGTCATACCATTCGTCTGCAATGGTGGTCAATAAATCAGATTCGGCGGGTCCGAGTTCTAACCAGACTTGCCATCCCTCTTTGCGGAAAAATTCGGACACCATCAATGCACCGAAGGTATGTTGAGATCCGGGTGAGGGAGCGAACAAGGCTTTTTCACCGCGAGCGCCAAAGGTGCGCTTTTCATTAAATGAGTTGCCGAGCTTGCGAGTGATGGTTTGTATCTGCACCAAGCCAATCGTGACTTGAATGAAATTACAGACATCCTCTTCCCATAAGGTCCCTAATTGTCTGGCCGCTGGTGCAAATAGATTGAGGTATACGCTCTCGGTACTTTTACCGCTACTAAGAAGTTCCTGAACAAATGCTTCAGCTTTGCTTAAATCGGGATTAAGGCAGAGCATCGAAAAGTCATAGACCTGCTCAGCGCTGGGTGCGTATTCGCTCATTTCGTCTCCAGCTGAAAAGCGCGACTCTTTATCTTTGGATGCGACCAAGCTTGGAATGATTTCCGATTGAAGGATTTCCAGCAGGGTGTCTTTGCCATGAAGAGGGTCATCGCTCGTCAGTGAAGAGGTTTGTTGCAAATTTTCTAATTTTGAGTTCCCCTTAGTGGGCCATGAACTTAATTGTTCAATAAGAAATTTAGATTTCTTTAAAATCCCCAGATCCCAATTCATGCCTTGCCTCCTCCGGTTCGTTTTGACCGGTTTTGTTCTATTCAACGAAATCTCCGTTGGATTTCGTGTTTCACTTCCTCTGATGCTACTGATAAGGCCGCACAGGCCAAGTTTCGACTGCCAACATGCCTAAAAAGCGGTCGTCATACACCACCGATTTAATTAATAAAAAAATACTAAATCAGGGGTCTAACTAAAATAATCTTAGTGTACGATTTGTCTGACGTCAAGATAACTTGACACTTATAAAAATACCCATTAGCTTAGGGTCTTAGCGCGAATTTCATTTGGGATTTGCGAGGGTGTAGTGACAAGGCTAATAGTTTTTGTGGTCATAAAAACATCTAAATATGTGACTGCTCTATCAATCTGTCTTCACCAAAAATAGAGGCCTGATTAATGTTCAAGCAAAGTTCTGCTGGAAAAGTACGTACTGAGCTGCCGAGCGCCCGCGTCATCATTGTGACTATGGATAGTCACTTGGCGAGTGCAACGATTCGCGCTCAAAGTGCTTTGTCGCGTACCTTCCCGGGCTTGAAGCTGACAGTTCATGCCGCATCTGAATGGGGTAATAGTCCGAGTGCCCTTCAGCGATGTATTGAAGATATTGAGCAAGGCGATATCGTGATTGCGTCCATGCTTTTCCTAGAAGAGCATTTTCTGCCTGTGCTGCCTGCATTAACGGCCCGTCGTGATCAATGCGATGCAATGATTTGCACCATGTCCGCAGGTGAAGTCATGCGATTAACACGCATGGGCAAATTCACCATGGATGGCAAAGTCAGTGGCCCGATGGCCTTACTAAAGCGACTGCGTGGTAACACTAAACCCGGCGAAAGCAAAAAGCCGGGAATGGCTGGAGCCAAGCAAATGAAAATCGTGCGCCAATTGCCAAAAATTCTGCGCTTTATTCCTGGCATGGCGCAAGATCTTCGTATCTACTTTTTAGTTCTTCAGTATTGGCTTGCGGGTTCAGAGGAAAACATCACCAGCATGATTGGCATGCTGCTGGATAACTATGCGGATGGTCCTCGTCGTAGTTTGCGTGGCATCTACAAGGTGCAGCCGCCGGTGGAGTATCCGGAAGTGGGTATCTACCATCAGAACATGAAGGCTAGTGCTCAAACCAAAGGTATGTCTGAGTTAGTGACGGATCTTCCTGCGGTTGCTAAAACAGGTGAGCGCGGCACGGTCGGTTTGTTATTGATGCGCTCATATTTAGTGGCAGGAAACGCTGCGCACTACAACGGTGTGATTACTGCTCTCGAAGCACGTGGTATGCGCGTGGTGCCGGCATTTGCTACCGGTCTTGATGCTCGTCCTGCTGTTGAAAAATTCTTTATGAAAGACGGTCATGCGACAGTGGATGCCATCATATCGCTGACAGGTTTTTCTATGGTGGGTGGCCCCGCCTATAACGATTCAAAAGCAGCAGAAGAAATACTTGCCAAGCTCGATGTGAATTATCTGTCGGTGATGCCGGTTGAGTTTCAAACGCTTGAACGTTGGGGGGCAAATGATCGCGGCTTGATGCCCGTCGAAGCTACGATGATGGTGGCGATTCCTGAGTTGGATGGATCAACCGGCCCTATCGTATTTGGTGGTCGTAGCACAGGTGCGGGTGATCATTGCACCGGCTGTAGTCGTCGCTGCGTGTTTCCGGCGTCTGAAAACGAACATGACATGCAGGTCTGCATTGAGCGCGCTGATATGTTGGCCTCGCGCGTTGGTAAATTAATTGATTTGCGCCGCGCTGAACGCGCACAGAAAAAAATTGCAGCGGTTGTTTTTAATTTCCCACCGAACGCGGGTGCTACGGGAACGGCTGCTTTCCTATCCGTATTTGAATCGATGTTCAATCTTCTTGCTTCGATGAAGGAAGCAGGCTACACGATTGATATGCCAGCGAGCGTGGATGATTTGCGTGAACGCGTTATCAAAGGTAACGCAGAGCAGTACGGTGCGATGGCGAATGTGCACACCACCATTTCAGCTGATGATCATGTGCGCCGTGAGCGCTGGTTAAAAGAAATTGAGGCGCATTGGGGTCCAGCCCCAGGCCAGCAGCAAAGTGATGGTCGTTCAATTTTTGTGTTGGGCGCTCAATTCGGTAATGTCTTGGTGGGTATTCAGCCAGCCTTCGGTCACGAAGGTGATCCTATGCGTTTGTTATACGAGAAGGGCTTTGCGCCGACTCATGCATTTTCTGCGTTCTATCGTTACTTACGCGAAGATTTTGGCGCGGCAGCCGTTCTTCATTTTGGCACCCATGGCGCGCTTGAATTCATGCCAGGTAAACAGACAGGAATGTCTGGCGATTGCTGGCCTGATCGCTTGATCGGTGATCTGCCTAACTTCTATTTGTATGCATCAAATAATCCTTCGGAAGGCATGATTGCTAAGCGCCGTGCTGCTGCCACGCTGATTAGCTATCTCACGCCGCCGATTGCGCAAGCGGGTTTGTACAGCGGCTTAGTCGATTTAAAAGCATCGCTGGAGCGTCTGCGTGGACTCGATCCTGAATCAGAGTCTGAGCGTCCAGAATTAACTGTCTTAGTGCAGACGCAAGCAGCAGAACTTGAGTTGGCTTCTATGGAGCCGGCATGGGGTGATGATGCAGAAGACAAAATGCAGAAGTTGTACAACGATGTATTGGAATTTGAATACACGCTGATCCCTGAAGGCTTGCATGTCATTGGTCGTCCGATGTCTGTGTCAGAGCGTACTGAGATGCTGTTATCGGTTGCTGATGCGTCGCATGGAGTCCAGCCATCACCCGAACTTCGCACGATGATTCAAGCGATGCTGACCGAAAGCTCATCAGCTGTTATACCGCCTGAGCATGCTGAACTGATGACCTCACTCGCTGCAATCGATAAGTTGATGTGCGAAGACAATGAGATCAATGGAATTCTTCATGCATTAGATGGTCGCTATGTACGTCCTGCTCCAGGTGGTGATTTAATTCGTACGCCAGAAATTTTACCTACCGGTCGTAATCTGCATGGTTTTGATCCTTTCCGTTTGCCGAGTGCATTTGCCGTTAAGGATGGCAAGCGCATGGCTGAAACCCTGCTGAAGCGCCATATGAACGATGGAAATCAATGTCCAGAGACGATTGCTATGGTGTTGTGGGGTACCGATAATTTGAAAAATGAAGGTGCTCCTATTGCGCAAGCCTTAGCGCTGATGGGTGCGAAACCACGTTTTGATAGTTATGGCCGTATGGCTGGCGCAGAATTACTCTCACTCGAAGAAGTGGGGCGTCCACGAATCGATGTCATGATTACCTTGTCAGGAATTTTCCGCGATTTGCTGCCACTACAAATTAAACTCTTAGCTGAAGCGGCGTATTTGGCGGCCTCTGCCGATGAGCCCCTAGAGATGAATTTTGTACGCAAGCATGCGCTGGCTCATCAAGCTGAACACGGATGTGATCTCGAAACAGCAGCGCTACGCGTATTTGGTAATGCAGAAGGTGCGTATGGCTCGAATGTGAGTCAGTTGATCGACAACAGCCGCTGGGATGATGAAGATGAACTGGCCGAGACCTATACGAAGCGCAAAGGTTTTGCGTATGGTGTGAATGGCCGACCTGTGCAACAGACAGCGTTACTTAAGAGCGTTTTGTCTGGAGTCGATCTGGCGTATCAAAATCTCGATTCGGTTGAATTGGGTGTGACCACGATCGATACCTATTTCGATACCCTCGGTGGTATTAGTCGTGCTGTTAAGCGCGCCAAAGGCCCCGATGCTCCTGTAGCACCGGTTTACATCAGCGATCAAACTAAGGGTAGTGGAACAGTTCGTACTTTGACTGAGCAAGTCGCCCTTGAAACACGCACGCGCATGCTGAATCCAAAATGGTATGAAGGCTTGCTTAAAAACGGCTACGAAGGTGTGCGCCAGATTGAACTGCATGTCACCAATACCATGGGCTGGTCAGCAACGACTGGGCAGGTACAGCCTTGGGTCTATCAAAAGCTAACAGAGACTTTCATGCTCGATCCAGAGATGCGTGAGCGTATGGCTAAACTCAACCCGAGTGCTGCGGCACGCATGGCGAGCCGCTTACTTGAAGCCTCTAACCGCGAATTCTGGAAGCCTGACGAAGCGACTCTCGCGCAACTCAAGCGTGCTGAAGAAGATTTGGAAGATCGTTTAGAAGGTGTCTACGAAGACTAAGCTGTTTTGTTTTCGCCAACTTTTTTGTAGTTGTTTTCTTTAAGTCGAGTCACCAATGCTGAGTCACTCGGTAACTCCCCTTACCTCTCTAGTTGCCTCTTTACGCGGCCAAAAATACTCTTGAGTCATGTAAAAACCGCGCCCCTCTGAAGTGAATATCAAGCCGCTCAAAGTTCTTTTTACTTCCCTAATGACTTCTGCTATTTTCAATGAGTTGAAACTAAGCAATCGCAAAAAATTATTAAAAATGCCATTTAAATAATGGCGACTTGCGATAGGCAGTCCGAGGTTCGAGGGGAGACGACTCATGTACTTGAATCTACTAGCAGCAGTTCGTTCAGTAATTCCAAAGAAAAAGCTCTGGTTTATGTCAGCGGATGAAGCATCCAATGACACGACTAGGTCCTCTCGCTATTCCGAAAACAAAAACAACAAAGATGTCTGCCAAGCTTCTTTGATGGAAATTCTCGAATCACAAATCATCCCTAATCTGTTAAAGGCGAATGAATCTGCCTCGCCGTTTTTTTCTACGGATAGAGTAAGAACCAATCTCCCCACGGAAGAAGAAATCGCTCGCTTTGCGCAGCTTTGCATTGATTCGGATGCGGATGCACCTGATACGTTTGTGCAGTCACTGATGGCTGAAGGATTGGCTTCTGATGCCATATTTTTGCATTTGCTGGCGCCTGCCGCTCGGCATTTAGGGTATCTCTGGGATGAAGATATGTGCGACTTTACCCAAGTGACGATAGGTTTAGTCAGGATGCAGCAAATGACCCTTCGTTTGGGATCAGAATTCCAAGAAAAGCGCAAATTAGCCATGGACGGTATGCGCGCATTATTCGCGCCTGTGCCAGGTTCCCAGCATACCTTCGGTGTTTTGATGGTTTCTGAATTTTTTCGGCGTGAAGGTTGGCAGGTCTGGATGGAACTCGGATCGTCAGAAGCAGATTTGCTATCAGCCGTTAAAAAAGATTGGTTTGAAGTGATCGGTTTGTCAGTGGGTATTGAAGCTCATGTTGAATCATTGACGGAAACAATTCAGCATATTCGCGCTTCCTCAGCCAATCGCAATGCCAAGATCTTGATTGGCGGACCCTTATTAGCCGTTTCACCCGATTTGTACAAAGAAGTCGGCGCCGATGGTGCTGCAAGCGATGCGGCGACCGCCGTGGAATTAGCGCGAACCTTGTTTTCAGCTTGACCTTTGGGTATAGCACCCACGCTAATCGGACTTTTACTTTCGATTAGTTTTTGCTCCCGCCATGGTAATCTCTGCCCTTTGCGCGCAGGTGCTTGCCCCTAGAACGGGAGTCACTCCCTGCCTCTGATTCTTTCACTCGAAAACACACGTTCATTTGCCTCCGCTTTTCACTAGCAGATGATCACGACATCCCGCACAGCCCACATCATGTCTAACCCGGAAAATTCAGCAGCAAATTCAGCAGCAAATTCAGCAACAAATTCAACATTAAGCTCGGATGAAAAGCGTTCATGCTTTTCCCTAGCAACGATTTATTCGATGCGCATGCTCGGCCTGTTTATGGTGCTACCTGTTTTTATTATGGAAGCACGTCAGTACCCGGGGGGTGATGATCCATCGAGTGTTGGTTTGGCTATGGGTATGTATGGATTAGTGCAGGCAGTGCTACAAATACCTTTTGGTTTAGCCGCGGATAGATTCGGTCGTAAGCGAGTGATTGTATTTGGTTTGTTGTTGCTCGGTGTGGGAAGTATTATGGCTGCGTGCGCAACGAGCGTGACCGAACTAGCACTGGGACGCGCGATACAAGGTGGTGGCGCGATATCGGCAGCTGTCACAGCCTTATTAGCTGATCAGACACGTGATCACGTTAGAACCAAAGGTATGGCTCTAATAGGAGGGAGCATAGGCTTGATGTTCGCCTTGTCTCTTATTATTGGACCGCTACTGGCAGCAAGCTTTGGTCTTAATGGAATCTTCGCTATCAGTGCAGTTATGGCGCTGTTAGGCATACTCATCATCGCGTATTGGACGCCGCAGGAAGTGGCGATAGAAAAGACCTCATCGCCTCAAATACTTGCACAGCTTCGCACGACCTTAACTCAATCCGATTTATTGCGTCTGGATTTTGGTGTGTTCGTACTGTATGCCGTGCAGTTAGCTATGTGGGTAGGTATTCCCAGTCTGCTAACGCAAGCCGGTGTTAGCAACAAAGATCATGGATGGGTCTATCTGCCGGCTGTGCTGTTGTCGTTTGTATTTATGGGGCTCACGCTATTTCGATTAGAGCGAAGCGGCAAATTAAAACCTTTGTTTTTATCGTCTATCGTCTGCGTCGTTGTTGTGTTGATAGGTATGTACTATTTATCGCAAACTACGCCTGATGTGTGGACTCTTGGTAGCCTCATATTTTTATTCTTTAGTGGCTTCAATATTCTTGAAGCCAGTCAGCCAAGCTTGGCATCCCGCATGGCCGCGCCCGAATCGCGAGGTGCTGTCCTCGGTGTCTACAACACATTGCAATCGTTGGGTATCTTTGCCGGCGGCGCATTAGGAGGTTTGATCAGTCGTTCGATCGGCCTGCCTGGATTATTTTTAGCCTGTGCTGGAATTATGTTGATTTGGTTGTGGGTTTCATGGCCCATGAAATTTGTATCGTCGAGCGCGACACCCGTCGACGCTCAGTGAAGGTGCAGTGAAGGCTCAGTGAAGCTCTACATACACTGAATTTTCTCAATGTGCTCAATGCGCCAACGCGAGTCGTTAGTGCAAAAACTTTTGTAAAGCCGCCAAGCCCAATTGGGGTTGCTCTTCTTGCGGTAGATGCCCAACATTGGGCAACACAATCAAATGGCTGTTCGGAATAGCGTTGATGTAGTCCGTTGCGTTCGCAACAGGAATCATTGCATCATGCTCACCCCACATCAATAAGGTGTCCACCTGAATCGTTTGTAGCAGCGGCACAGGATTTTTTAGTAGCGTTTGATTAAACCTAGCTACGATACTTTTTCTAACACCAGGCGCACACATCAAGTCATGGTAGCGATCAACCATAGCGGTAGTCAGTGAATTCGTATCAGCATAAGCGGGTACCAGACTCATTTTTAGTAGCGGCTTGGGAAGTGCCAACGTCATTGCGCTCAGCATGAATGAGGGTTTGGGTTGTTTGTCGTAGTCAAATCCCTCGCTGGCAAATCCATCCGGTGAAATCAGTACCAGTTTTTCAATCCGTTCTGGGTAGGTCGATGCAATGCGCCAAGCGAGTTTGCCGCCCAGAGAGTTTCCAATAAAGCTCGCTTTGCGAACTTCCAACTGGTCGAGCAAGCCCATGATGACTGCGAGGTCGTGTGAATCAGAAAAATCATTGTCATCGTTTTCGCCACTCAGGCCAAAGCCAGGTAAGTCGAGTCGTATCACACGATAATTGTGCTCTAAGGTTTTGGACCATTCGTCCCACGTATGCAGGCTAGAACCAAAGCCGTGCAAAAATACCAGCGCTGGCAAAGTTTTTGAACCACTATCGCGATAGTGAACATTAGTGCCCGCAATTTTTATAAAAGCGCTCGGTGCTTGCGCATACTTGTCCCTAAGTAGTGCAGTGTCTTTGTCGGGTGTCCAGACCCAGTAGCTACACGCTACAATGCTAGCAACGAGTAGGTAAATCATGGCTTTAAATGATGTATTCATCCTGGTTAAAAATAGCAAACTTAGATTAATCTTCGTCGCTAATAGTAGTTCATTTTTTAATACACATCATGACACTTCCACACACTGATATATCGATTGCAAACGCGATCGCGGGTTCACGCAAACGTGTCTTCGTGATAGGTGCAACGGGAACGATAGGCCGTGCGACTGTTCGTGCGTTGCTCAATCAGGGGTATGAAGTTATTTGCTTTGTTCGTCAGCGTGCTGGGGCCGGTGGAGCTTTACTGCCAGAGCAGACAGCTAAGTTATTTGACGGAGCATCCATCCGGTATGGTGATGTGAGTGACCCGGCATCATTTAAAGATCAGGGTTTTAAAGGTGAGCGCTTTGATGTACTGGTTTCTTGCTTGGCATCGCGTACAGGTAATCCCAAAGATGCGTGGGCGATTGATCATCAAGCGCATATGCACGCACTGGAAGCTGCTAAGCGAGCAGGTGTGAATCACTTTATTTTGTTATCAGCGATCTGTGTGCAAAAGCCTTTACTAGCATTTCAACATGCCAAGCTAGCGTTTGAAAAAGCATTGAGTGAGTGTGGAATAACGTACTCCATTGTTCGACCCACCGCTTTTTTTAAATCACTATCAGGTCAATTTGAGCGTGTAAAAAAAGGGAAGCCTTTTTTGTTATTTGGCGATGGAACGCTCACGGCTTGCAAGCCTATTAGTGACAGTGACTTAGGCGATTACATTGCGGGCTGCATCCCTGATCAAACTCGTCACAATCGTGTTCTGCCCATAGGCGGCCCGGGTGCTGCTATAACTCCGCGCCAGCAGGGCGAAAAACTATGTGAGTTGTTGGGGCAGGAAGTTCGATTTAAGCAGGTACCTGTAGCACTGATGGATGTGATCATTGCTGTCTTAAGTTTTCTAGGGCGAGTGATTCCATCCCTGGCTGATAAAGCCGAATTGGCACGCATAGGGCGCTACTACGCCACTGAATCGATGTTGGTATGGGATGCACAGTCAGGGGCTTACGATGCAGCTGCAACCCCATCGACGGGTACTCAGACCTTATTTGATTACTATGCGGATCTGGTTAAAGGCGGGGAAGCCCCTGAGCGGGGCGATCACGCTGTCTTTTAATACGCCCCCTCCCGCGTTTTTGTTAATTAGCGCATTCTTGTCAAGGGAAGAAATCGACAGGCTTCATTAATTTATTCTGTTGGCTTTCTAGAGCGCCCAGTTCACCACTTTTCGCGACATAGTCTAGCCATTCTGGATCTTGCCATAGCTTGGCGCGACGTTCTTCTCGGTCGCCAGCATTTTTATACTGCCAGATATGCATGTACTCATTCGGGTTGCCAGTTTCAACGAAAGCGAAAAGCACAGGCATGCCAAGGTTACGCACCTGCGGTGTCTTACCAAATTTTTCGTAGAGAGCCAGATGTTTTTTTATGGTGCCTGGCTTGCAGGTATAGGTTCGTACATCGAGCAACATGGTGTCTCCTAGTCAAACAAATTTTTTAAAAGGTTAATTAGATAGCTAGTATTTTTGTCATGCCGTTACCGACTGTATCAGATGATCGTTGAAATACCGTGCTAAAGGCGGCAGAATTTTCCCCTTGCGAGAAACAATATGCCAAGCTGATTGAATTGGGAAATCAGCGACTGTCAGAATTTTTATATCTTTTCGGGTACTTGATTCCGCAAGTGCATGTTTAGATACAACGGCAATCCCTAAATCTCCAGCGACAGCTTCGCGGATAGCTTCATTACTCCCTAGTTCCATTCGCAAATCGGGTTTAAATTTTTTGGCTTTAAAAAATTTATCGACGGCCATTCGTGTGCCCGATCCACGTTCTCTCAAAATGAATTTTTGTTCGGTGAGATCGGTCAGCGTTAGCTTATTTTTCTTTGCTAATGAGTGCTGAGTGGAGGCAATCACAACCAGAGGATTATCCATAAAAACGCGATCCTCTATTTCCAGATCAGTTGGTGGCATGGACATGATGTACAAGTCATCTAGATTTTCCCGCATCCGTCTTAACACGCCATCTCTGTTTTGTATCTCGAGCGATACTTCGATATCAGGGTATTTAGTACAAAACGTACCCAATAGTCGCGGAATAAAATACTTGGCTGTACTAACTACCGCAATACGTAATTTTCCCCGAGCGAGTCCTTTCAACGCATTGAGTTGTTGCTCATAGATTTCCCACGAGTTTTGTATCTCTCTGGCGGTTCTGGCGAGTTCATGACCTGCATCGGTCAAATGCACTTTTTTCGATACCACCTCAAACAATGGCAAGCCTATTGTGTCCGACAGTTCTTTCAAGCGCATTGAGGCCGTGGGCTGGGTGATGTGGGTAGCCTTAGCTGCGGCAGTAACGCTGCCCGTTTCGGCGAGGGCCAAGAAAAGTCTCAGCTGACGGAAAGATACATTCATAGTATTAATACTATATGAAAAGTTTTGAAAATCGATTTTACAATATGTATGAGACTTTTTATCATGGCCATCAAAAGGAAAATGACTATGCAAACTCTTCTTGATCCGGCAATTTTATTTTTTGTCTTTGGCATCGCGGCTGGTTTACTTCGCTCAGACTTGGAAGTCCCCCAGCCCATTGCCAAATTTTTATCGTTATATCTGCTAATGGCCTTAGGTTTGAAAGGTGGCTTTGCATTGGCGGCTTCTGGTTTGAGTCCCTCGGTGCTGACTAGCCTGATGGCGGCTCTTCTGATGGCAGTGATCGTGCCTAGCTTGGGCTACACCTTTCTCAAATCGAGGATGTCTAAATTTGATGCGGCGGCCGTCGCGGCCTCGTATGGGTCGGTCAGTGCAGTGACATTTTTGACGGCTATACAGACTCTAGAAGCCCAGCAGGTGAGTGTGGGTGGCCATATGGCCGTCGCGATGGTTTTAATGGAGTCGCCTGCAATTATTGTGGCTATTTTGCTGACTAACATGCTGCGTCAGACGGCCATGTCTCCGACAGTGGTGACGATGTCGGGTTCAAGCGGTGCAGTACTTTCAGCTGGCGACGGATCGAGTCATTTCGCGTCTATCGGAAAGATACTTCATGAATCATTTACGAATGGAGCGCATCTAATGTTGTTGGCGTCTCTGTTTATTGGTTTCGCCAGCGGAGAGGCGGGGAGGGCGATGATGAGTCCGTTCTCTGTCGACCTCTTCAAAGGAATGCTGGCCTTTTTCTTACTTGATATGGGACTGATGGTGGCAAAAAATCTGCCTAGTCTGAAAGGAAAGTCTCCTGCTTTACTGATCTATGCTGCACTAGGACCTTTAGTTCATGCATTGATAGCGCTGGGATTGTCGCGGCTGTTGAATCTTCCACTAGGTGATGCTGTCCTATTGATGGTTTTATCAGCCAGCGCCTCGTATATCGTTGTTCCGGCGGTTCTGCGCCATGCCATACCCGAGGCTAATCCATCGATTTATTTTGGATTGTCGTTGGGGGTTACGTTTCCGCTGAATATTTTAATTGGCATACCGCTGTATATCTTTTTAGCTAAAAATGTGATCGCAGCCTGATTCAAAAATTTATTTCACGTTATTTTTAAAAGGAGAAAACTATGAGAGCCGTTATTATCAATCATTTGATGAAGGCCAAAAGAAGATTCAGACTGCCTATGCCGCCGGATCCCTCATCATCAGAACCCAAAAGGAAAGATAAGTTAGGACTGATTTTTGGACTGTTACTAGCATGCTTGCTGATTGCAGTAGTAATACTTAGCTAAAGCGCGCACTGAACTTACTTTAGTGGATAGAGAAACTCAAACAAAGAGTCAAAAAAGAGCCATCTGACGTTCGTCCAGAAGATAATCAACAACGAACTGCAAAAGCAGCGTGTGGTGTGTATGGTTGTGCCAATAAGGTTGCATGTATTTTTTTTGATACCAGCTTTGCTCACTTTCGAGGTGACATCCAATCAACCCTATAGGTCCTTGAACGATCGCCATCGGATCGCCATTGGAATAGCTTGCAACTTGCTCAAAATCGCCGCCAATATACGTGGGGCCGTCATAGAAATACATTCTATGATCATCGCCTCGCCAGTTGATGTTAGTGGTGGTGGCGTAAGATGATCTGATTTCAGCGCGAGCGCGTTTGATGTGTTGTATGACTCGAGTGTCGTTCAAGATGTCGAAGTAATATTTGTCGGCCCAATAAGCGCCCATACAGATACCTAGATATTTTCCTCCCAGGCTGAGAAACTTTTTAACGTCATCTAGGTTGGCTTTCAATAGCGATCCAAATGAACTGGCATCGCCTACGCCGCCAGGAAATACAACTAATTCGACATCGTCAAAAAATTCCTCCGGCAATTTATGCTTCGTGAATACCTTGATGTTATAAGTCGGTGCAAGTGCTTTCATGATGCCATTGACGGATTCAATGGAACACATGGGGTGATGCACGAAGATGGCAATATTTTTTTTCACGAAAATTAATTCTGGCAGACTGCGTCATTGCCGCCTCGGGCCGCTGTATCGAATCTGGTAGGTCGAGTCCTAATGCTGACCCATACTAACCCTATTTTTCCCAAGTCTGGGTGCAGAGCCTGTGTTGGGTTTAACTGTGACTCCCCCGAGGGATCGTGATCAGCAAAATTATTATTTAATTAATACTTATTTACTGCTTTTTTGTAGTGTTTAATTAATGATTTGCCCCAAGGGACAGCTATTCAACACCAAAAAAAGTAGGAGTATTGGTGACGTTAGGTAGGGTATGACTAACCAATAAGTAGCTACAAGGAATTTGGTTCGTGCTCGTGTGAGTTCATAGTCTTTATCAAGGTCGATCATGCTCGGAGTCGTTCTTAAAAACAGACGTGAAGAATTGGGGATGACTCTCCAGGATGTTTCGCGCATGACAGGCATGCCGACAAAATATGTCAGTGCCCTCGAAAATGAGCAATTAGAAGAATTCATTGGAGGTAGTAAAGAGATCGAGCGCATGATCAGGCTGTATGCGCGCAAATTGAACATTCCCATAGATTCTGATGTCTTCAGCAAACTAAGCAAAAAAACAAATTCTGCAACTCAGATATCGTCCGGTGAAATCACTATTCCATTATTTCTTTTGATTTCAAAGCAAGAGAAAAAAGCTAAGCCGAAGTCGCCTAGGTGATTTTAGGTGCTAGAGCGTCTTTATCACCCTGGCCATTACTAGCTCTCAGTTCAAGCATGACGAATCAAAAATTTATTCAAGCCGATGCTGATAGGGAGGTTGGTATTGGAATGCTCCTCCGACAAAGGCGCGAGGAGTTAGTTTGGTCGGTTGACGAAGTAGTTCGCAAAACGGGCATACCCAAACATGCCATTACTGCCATTGATCAAGAAAATTATTATGCCTTATGGGGTAATGCACCGGTACTAGAAAGCTATATACGGCTGTATGCAAAAAAAATCGGATTCTCTTTACTCGCGCACGGACATTTGATTGCGAAAGCAAAAGATTCAATTAAGCCGAGTAATCCGGGAGTTGATTTTATTTACGAAGCTAAGCTTGGACGTTAAGTAGCCTTAGCTACAACATCGCTTCTCTTCGTTTAGCTTGTCGCATGGAGGACCGGTGAGATCCGCGCTTCTTTTATCGGTAAATTCACTAGCGCAGCGAACGTAGCTAAGACAATGTCTGCGTACCACATCAATGTTAGGTCGCCATAGTTGGCAATAGCCAGTCCGCCTAACCAAGCACCTAAAAATCCACCGATCTGATGCGATAAAAGTGTTAGACCAAAGAGTGTGGCTAAGTACCGTGCTCCGAAAAGTTTGCCGACCAAAGCGGCTGTGGGTGGAACGGTGGCTAACCACGTAAATCCAAGACCTGCGGCAAATACATAAAAGACCCACGCTTCTTTGGGCATCAGTAAATACCAGATCACCAGCAGCGCTCTGGAACCATACATCGCGCAAAGAATATATTTGCTGCGGAATCGGTTGATACAGCTACCGACATACAAACTGCCAGCGATGTTTGCCAAGCCAATGATGGCGAGGGACCAGCTGGCGACAGAGGCTGGAAGTCCACACAGGTCAACTTCACCGGGTAGATGCGTCACCAAAAATGCAATGTGAAAACCGCAGGTAAAAAAACCTGCATGCAGTAATCCATAACTCGGTGATTTTAAAGAATCACGCAGAGCCTGTCGTAAGCCACCTGTTGAGTCTGCAGGTTTATGCGTGGCGGTGGTGTGATCAGTGAGTTTTCCGACTAAGGGTAGAGCAGCAAGCGCGAGTATGGACATAGTCCACATGGCCGACATCCAGCCAAACATCTGAATCAATTTTTGAGTGAAGGGTGCAATAATAAATTGGCCGAGTGAGCTACCGGCGTTAATAACTCCCGATGCGCTTCCACGTGCCTCTGCGGGTAATCGTTGAGCGACGACACCCATCAGTACAGAAAAGCTGGCTGAACCCGCGCCAGCAGCCGACACAATACCTAGTGTGATCGCAAACCCTAAGCCATCCGTCATAAACGGTGTAGCAGCCGTTGCGATAGCAAACAACAGCACACCACCAAACAAAACGGGGCGCGGGCCCCAATGATCTGCCATCGCGCCAGCAATAGGTTGGAAAGCTCCCCACACAAATTGTCCAATGGCGAGAGCGAGACTGAGGCTGACAATACCTAATCCGGTGGAGGTATTGATCGGACTAAGATACAGCCCGGTGGATTGGCGTATACCCATTACGATTAGCAAAATACCGGCTGCTGCAAGTGTTAGCGTCATTACGCCTGGTTGGCGCAGATGTTGAAACATAGTTTTTTAGCGCGTGTGTAAGGTGGGTATCTGTAAGATAGTTTTCAATTGAGTATACACAAGCCGATATGGCGGTCGACATATGCAGTTTAAATCGTGAGTGAGACTTCTTTTAGATACTGAATTGCTTATGATTGAGCGACATATAGATGTCACAAGGCCAGAGTAAAGTTAGCAACATTGTGAGTTACATAAAAGCCAGCGTCTGTTGGCCCTGCTTATTGTCCTATGAATTGGATGTTTTCTAAATTTCCTCAGCATCTTTTGCTTGCTTTAGTCTGCATGACTTGTGCTGTGGCACAAGCTGAAGATTTGGTGACTGAAACGACCTCGGCTCGTTATCAGTCCACCTACAACTGGCAATGGCATCCGTCATTCTATGGCGGTGCGACGCCGACTTCTAAAAGCCTAGTGCCACGTTCAGAACGAATGTATACCTTCTCGACTACAGCGCATTGGGGCACTCGTTTGTGGGAAGGTTCAGAGGTTTATGTTAATCCTGAGATTGCCTCGGGTATTCCTTTTTCATCTGAATTAGTAGGCCTAGGTGGTTTTACTAACGGTGAGATTACACGCGCAGGTGGTAGCGTTCCTAAGCTCTATCTACAACGTTTGTTCTTACGTCAAACATGGAATCACGGTGGCGGTTCAGAAAAAATTGAATCAGATTTCAATCAAATGGCCGGTAACGTAGATAAAAATCGGTTCGTGCTCACCGTCGGTAATTTTTCTACCTTAGATGTATTTGATGATAATGCGTATGCGAAAGACGCTCGTACCCAATTCATGAACTGGGGCGGTTGGACGTATGCGGCGTATGACTATGCCGCTGATGCACGTGGTTTCGGCTGGGGTTTTGCTGGCGAGTGGTATCAGGAGGATTGGGTATTGCGTTTTGGCCGTATGACGCCGCCTAAATTTCCGAATGGACTAGCGTTGGATTTTAGATTTAATCGTTACTATGGTGATCAGGTAGAAATTGAAAAAGGGTATTTGGTGAATAACCGTCCCGGTAAGTTGCGGGTACTCGCCTATAGAAATCGTGGTGTGCTAGCCCGTTTTGATGACGCCCGCTCGGCATTAACCGCAACCGGTCAGGAAACGATTCTTGATGTGCGAACGAGCGCGCAAATCAAATATGGCTTAGGCATCAATGCGGAACAAGAAATCACCGATGCGATCGGTGTGTTTTTACGTGTAATGAAATCGGATGGACGCACTGAGACACAAGCGTTCACCGAAGTCGATGAATCACTGGCACTGGGCGCATACTTCAAAGGTGCCGCTTGGGGTAGAGCTGATGATACGGTCGGCGTGGCGTTGATGATGAATGGTTTATCACGTGAGCGCCGTCAGTACCTTGAGGCTGGTGGAGTCTCATTTTTTATCGGTGATGGTTCATTGAATTACAAACCTGAGACGATAGTAGAAACTTTCTACAGTATCGGTGTGGTAAAAAATGTTTGGCTGACTGGTGACTATCAACATATACAAAATCCAGCCTACAATGCCGCACGTGGACCAGTGCATGTTTTTGCTATTCGGGCGCACGCTGAATTTTAGAGGGTAATGCTATGCGCGGGCGCAAAATGCCAAAGCCGTGTGTAGATAGCATTCGTTATTTAGCTAAGAGCCGAATAGCTAGTTTGACACTTCGCAAAGCTGCCTTTGAATGGGCGAGTATCTTTAAGGTGCGATCTACCTGATTGGTGCTTAGCCCTCTTGTTTAGGCAATGGTAAAGCGCTGAGATGAAGGTTCAAATCGTATAGCCCTGGATTCCAGAGAATCCGGGGCTATTTTTTGGTTTAGACTAGTGCTGTAAAACACCGGCACAGGTTTACCATGACGATCACTCGCTTTTCTAATGCTTACTTAAATTCACTCACGCAGGCCGCACATGAATCACCGCGGCGGCGCCAGAGTCGAACGATTCACATCACAACCGACGATCCTTGTCAGCGTTTGTTCAATGCGATTGAGATGGATAGCTATGTTCGTCCGCATCGTCACAAAAATGATCCCAAGGTTGAGACGCTGTTTGCCATCAGAGGTCGGTTTCATCTCGTTACCTTTACGGAGCAAGGAGAGATTGAGGAAGTTATTCCTTTTCATTCTGAAAAACATGAAGCAAGTAATGACTCTGGGGTGGGCGTTGAAATTCAGGTAGGAACCTGGCACACGATTATTGCGACCGAACCACATTCCATACTGCTAGAAGTGAAGGCAGGACCTTTTAATCTCGAGCTATCAAAAGAGCCAGCACCGTGGTCACCAGCAGAAGAGACAGAGGAAGGCCAAATCTACCTCGCACAATTGAAAAAAAGAATCGGTCTTTGCTGAGTTTGGATTTTATCGAGCGATAAAATTAGAGGGTTCTAGCACACTGCGCGCACTAGTTTTTAAGGGCATGATCAATCCCATCAGCTTTGCACCATGCGCAACCAGTAAATCACCGTAGGTAATGTCACCATGTATGACAGCAGTTTTGCGGAAGATGGCTCTTTCTGTTGCCATCACATTACCTTCTACTTTGCCTTCAACCGTGACTTGATAAGCGCTGATGTCGCCACTAATTTCGCCTGTTTGCCCGATAAAGATTTGTACTTTTTTTTCAGGTGGGGCTTCAATATTTCCAAAAACTTTGCCGTCGATACGTGTACTACCCGTGAGTACTAATCGCCCATGTATTTCTGAGCTTTCGCCTATCAAGGTATCGAATTTTTCCGAGCTATGAAGGAGGTTGTTCGAATTTTTCAGTGAAAACATCCGCTGCCCCTCAGTGAGTACGTTTACAAATCATGATGTCATTACGAGAAGAGTGCTAGTTGGTATTTTAAAAACAAACCAGCTTTATTAAGGGTTACTGCCTTTTTTTTGGCGAGCCAAAACTTATCTATAGACCGTACCATAGTTTGCTGCAAACGGTAGCCATGGCGCATGCAAATTCACTTGAGCTGATGTACTTAGTGCGATGAGTTGCACCGAAGTCTAATGGGCTATGAACTTTGAGCTCTACGACGGAGTTATTTTTTGCACAGAAGATTGTAAAAGTCTTCTTCAGGTGAATTGCGCTGCAGGCTTTGCCACTTACCTCCTATGTCATTAGAGACGACGGATTTGCCTTCACCGTTGGAGCGGCTATAGCTATAAGACATAAGCTCGCGAGTACTTTTGTCACTGCAGTTAGCCTGCATCAGATATTTGACTGACTGAATTTCTTGAGCGCGGCTTTTATCTGGTTTGCCGTAATTAATCAAAATCCAGACCGTGCGTGTATCCGTTTTGCTGAGGGTCGCGGTATCGTAATAAAAATTATCGCCAATTTCATTTTGAGATAGCTTGACCCAAGCAGCGGAAACAGCGCCAGCAGAACTCATCAGTACCAATGCGCAGATCGTTTTCCCAATCATCAAATACGCTCCTGTTTTTGCTTTGCCGAAGTCGAAAAAATAAAATTTAAGCGAATGTGTACCCAATTTTATCTTAGCGTCATAGCCAAGCTCGTTACAGGGAGTGCAAAGTATGCGGCCCCAATGGCTGTCTTTACCTGAACTGATTTACGTGAGTCAGAATAATTTGGAAGGAGTGAACCTCAGGCCAAAAGATATCCAGCGATTATCTCTATTGCCACTAGCCGCGCGCCCCAATGTCGTGTCGATCTGCAGTAACTGTGGAATCAGGGAGAATCTCCCCCCGGCTTGCCAATACGTGTTGGGATTGCTTTCCCCGAAGGCTTCGACTAACCAGGTCACACGCTCGTTAACATTCCATTCTGTGCCAACGCCCCAAGTTGCTAGATTTTTTTCTGTAGTTCGCTCCTTCAGCCAACCTCCGTTGATGTGCACAACTAACTGATCGTCAGCGAATGAAGCTGAGTAGGGTAAATAGATATAACTATTGCCGAATAAATTAGGGCCCGGGCTGACTGCGGGATGACGGACAGTGCCAGCTGCAAGGCCATATCCATACCCATTTGTTTCTAATGGGCGAATCAGTGTTTTGGCCTGAAAAATGTAGTCATCCGCCGGTTCGCTTCCAACGGCATCATAAAAGGCGCGTCCTTGGCCCAAGGTCACCTCGAAATTGCCGGTGGGGTTGCAGGCCGGTAGCGCCCAAACTTCAGTGCTAGTGCGGTATACCCGGGTCCAACTTTCAATTTGGCAGCTACCCGCAGTGGTGAGTCGTGCATCGTCAGTCACGAATGGGCGAGCGGCCCAAACCATGTTAGTGACTGTACTGAAAATAAAAAAGATTAGCGTAATTTTTTTTCGCATTGCTTCATAGTAGTTTGTGGTTATTGCCAGTATGTGACATAAGCTGAGGTTACGTTATTAAATCAAAAAGTCTAGCCAATATATCTCCAGATCTAATTGGCTCGAAAACATCAGGACAGGCCAAGCTAGCCTACGTATTTTGAAAAAGCTGTTTGTTTATTATGAAGCTATGGATTGGTTCTCATATTTATATTTTTCAGCATCATGTCGTCCAATTATTTTCCCAGCAGTGTGCTGAGTGAGCACAGAATTATCGTCTATGAAATAAAATAAGGGATTTTGATCTTAAGGAAATCCCGATGAAACAAGCCTTTGTCTTTGCTGGGCTTTTGCTGGTAACTACGTTGGTATTTGCCGCCTTACCTGAGCCTAGTGAAATTCCGAAAGAGGGAGACTGCCCCTCAGACTATTCTGCAAAGGGAAGCCAGTGCTTTCCTGGTGCGAATGCGAAATTCGCTTTTGTGAAATTTCAAAATTGTCCCGAAGGCTATATTGATCAAGGCAATTATTGTGTTGCCACAGCCGAGGCTAAACTGGCTATTCGCAGAGCAGCAATGAGCTGTCCGTCTGGGTTTGAGTCAGTGGGTAATTACTGCATTTCTGAGAAATGAAGATGAATTATGTAATTTTCTTATTTCAATAGAGCTTGATATCTGAGCTTTGACCAAAGCCCAGTTCGATCCGATTGAAAATCAGTTCCAAAAGCCAAGGGTGGAGCTATTCGGAGTGATCTTAACGGTGTGAGCTTTGCTCATGCTGAGGAAGCTTTGTTCAACGAATTCGCTGTAACCATACAATACCCGAATCATCAGGAAGAACAACGGTTTTTGACCCTAGGAAGGCATTCCCCATCGCAAGGTCGTATCGGCGTTGTGAAACCTTCAACTCTTAGAAAAAATCGCAGATGCTTAAACTTATTAGCGCCACACCCAGTCCCTATGCACGAAAAGTGCGTATTGCACTCGCAGAAAAGAACATTCCATTTGAGCTGATCACCGAGGTTCCATGGAACCAAGGTGCTGTTACACCCAATTACAATCCGCTGGCCAAGCTGCCTGTCCTTTTACTTAAAGACGACAGTAGTATTTACGATTCGCGTTTCATTTTGGAGTACCTGGAACTCATCTACCCACACCCCTCCCTTTTGCCCAGCGATATCGCAGGTAGGTTGACTGCCAAACATTTGGAGGTGCTGTCCGATGGCGTATGCGATGCCGTGGTGCTGATTTTTTTCGAGCGAATGCGCGGCGCAAGCGCGAGTGCTGAATGGACTACGCGTCAAATGCATAAGATTAAAGCCGGGGTGTCTGAGTTGGCACGTTTAATTGACAAGCGCAGATTTGCTGTTGGTGACAAGTTCGGACTTGGTGATATTGCGACCGGTACGGTACTGGGCTATCTTTCAGTCCGCTTACCTGAATTTGATTGGCAGACCTTGTATCCCACTCTGGCCGACTACGCCTTAGAGTTAGAACAGCGCACTTCTTTTCAGCAAACGATTCCTTACCCGCAAAGTATCGTAAGCAAGGTAGTATGAAACGTCGTTCACAGGCCCAGACAGTGAATGTCACTTACTGATTTCTGGCTCTTTAGGTTGCTCATCTAGGAGGCGGTTTTTTTGCTTCTTGCTCCTCGAGCATTTCTTCCAAAGTAGTATCGTAGTCAACATTTTTGTTATGGCTTGACAATCAAACTTCCTGATGGTGACAGCGATATAAAAATTATAAGATACCAGTGTTCGGGGCCATAGTTTCTGGATATAAGCATATAGATCCAAGCACATCGCGATAGCAGTACCAAGCTACAGCCTGATCGCCCTGGGATCCCATAATCATCCATGAGTAACTGCGCTATTTTTACGCTTAGCATGGGCTTAGAAGTTTCCCTCTATGACGTCTTTACGCATAGCCTCCCGACCTCGTGAGGGGTGGGGTTTTCTTACTTAGCACGAAAAAAGTGGTGTGGTTTAGTCACGTTTATATTTTTATAAACTTTTTTTGAGGCTGATTCCGGATGATATTTTCTCGAACAAAATAATGATATAGTGCAATTTAACGAAATTATGAATTCTGAATTCAGAGAGTTTTTTAGCGCTGTTCTGATAGTTCGGGCAACTATTTCGATTGAAATATTTAAAGTTTTACTAACAAAAATTCCTGTTTCCATAGACCCCGCTCTGAATGGATTACATAAAAACCGATGGAGATAACTATGAAGCATAAAAAATTAAATAAAAATAAATTTATGGCTGCCTTCCTGATGGTTGCAGCAACTGGCTTGACACAAGCGCAAGAGAAGACGGTCAAGATTTATGGCTTAGGTGCAAAGACCGGGGTGGTGGGTATCTTTGGACAGCAGAGTGAAGCTGCCATGCAGGCTGCGGCTGCAATCATAAATAAATCAGGCGGAGTTACTCTTGGAGACGGAACCAAGGCGAAACTGGTCATCGAATATCTGGACGATCGCTGCAATCCTGAGGAAGGAATCAATGCGCTTCGCCGAATCGCGTCTCAGCCGGACGCGATCGTCGCTGTGGGACCAACATGCTCCAATGTGGCTGAGCCTGTTTTCGGTATTCTGCAGAAAAAGACTGGCGACGCCTCAGACTCAGGTGTGCAGTTTCCCTTATACACTGACGTTGCTGCCAAGGGTGGACTTGCTGCGATGTCTCAGTGGGCATTTCGCAATGTTCCCAGTGAAGCGACGATGTACAAATCTGTATTTGAGTGGGTCAAATCGCTGCCAGGTGAATACAAGACATTCTGGGGCGGTGTGGAGAAAGACTTCGCTCATAGTAATGCAACTTTCAATGTCATAAAAACGCAGGCTGCGGCCAATGGTCTCGAGGTAAAAGGACAGAGCGAGTGGCTGCTCAATGACATTAACTTTTCTAATCAAGTGCGCGAAATCAAGCGTGCCAACGCTGACGTTGTAGCCATATCGGCCCATCCTTTCACTACTTGTGGTGTGCTCAAGGAAATGGCCCGTCAGAATGTCAAGCCCAAGCTATTGATTGGACTGACCTCATCTTCCAGCATGGAAACGTTGAATGGTTGTGCTCAACAGGCAGAGGGATTGCTTATACCGACCAGCTTTGCGCCTGTCACTGAAGAGGCCAAGAAAGCAGCAGCAGCAGTTCAGGCGCTCAATCCGAAGTACAACATGGATCTTCATAACGCGGCTGCCTTCGAAAACATCTTCACTCTGAAGGAAGTCATCGAAAAGCAAAAGGTCATGGGTCGCCCTGACACAGTGCAGGCTGATCGCCAGAAGATTCGTGATGGCTTGGCAGGATTGAAGCAGACTCAAGGATTGCTGGGTAAAGTAGGCCGCACGGAAGACCGCGAGGCGGTCAAGCCGTATCTCTTCGTTCAGGCCAAAGGTGGTAACTGGGTTGTTGCGCATACTCCAAACCAGTAAATTCCTTTTTTCAAAATTTCATTTAGTCGTGGCTGTGACACTCGCAGCCATTTCTCCAATTTATTGATGGGTCTGTATGGACATGCTGACTCTTATTGATCTGACTCAGTCCGTGATCGACGGGCTGCTTTTTGGATCGACCTATGCGCTTATCGGGATCGGCTTCACGCTGATTTTTGGTGTCATGCATAAAATTAATCTATCTTATGCCGCGACTTCAGTCGCTGCAGCGTATCTAAGTCTAGTGGTCGTCAATATCGTTCCGACTCCTTTAGTCTATATCGCTGCGGCATTAGCAGGTGGTGTGCTGGGGTGGATGATTTATCTGGTTTGCTTTCGCTTCCTGCCGATAAACAATCCTCGCTCCACCTTGTTATCGACAGTCGGAATGTTGTTGGCCATTGAGGAGTTTATCTCTCATGTGACTCATGGTATGCCGTTAAATTATCCGGCGATGTTTCAGGACTCGAATATTGAATTAGGAAATTTTTTTATTCGTGGCGATCTTTTGTTTGTATTTGCGCTCGGCTGTATAGCAATGGTCGCATTGATCCAGCTGCTCAAGCGTACGCGTTTGGGTCTGGCCACCCGAGCCGTGGCGCAGCAACCTATCGCAGCCCAGTTGTGTGGCATGGGAATCGCAACCACTAATGTCAGTACTTTCGTGATCGCTGGTCTGCTTGGCGGCACAGCTGGCGCAATGACTGGTGCCGCTGTCGGCGTGCTCTCGCCTTTGTTAGCCCTGCCGCTGACAGTAAAAGGTCTGGTAGTTACAGTGATTGGCGGTCTGGGCAGTATTCCAGGAGCTATCGTTGCAGGCCTGATTGTCGGTGCCTGCGAAAACCTGTTTCAATTCATGCGCGGCGTCAGCGAGCGAGACATCTACGTCATGTTGATGCTGTTTGTGTTTTTGGTATTTCGTCCAGGTGGCTTGTTTGCAGCGCCTGGCGGTCGAGATTAAGGGTAGGGGAAATTAGATGGACTTCTACCTCGGACTCGCACAAATCATTGGTATCCACACCTTGCTGGGCTTATCAGCTTGGTGTGTATTGCACACAGGGCAGGTGAGCCTTGCGCAAGGTGGCTTCTTCGCCATCGGCGCCTATGTGGCCGGCATGATGACGACCATTTGGCACTGGCCGCTGTTGCTCGCATTGGCCATGGGAGCGATGGTCGCTTGCGCCGTCGCTTTTGTTGTCGGATTTCCTTCGTTGCGTATCAAAGGATTGATGCTGGTGGTGGCGACGACAGCCTTCAGCGAAATCATTCGCTTGTTTTTCTTTAATTTGAAATATCGCGTCGAGACGGAAGCTGGTGCTGTTGGCCCGGATGGTAGCCTCGGGTTTGGCGGCATCCGGTATTTACCCACCCATGGCTGGAGTACATTTGAAGTCAATGTGCTGATCTGGGCATTGGTGGCCGTGGTCTTGCTGTCGCTTTGGGCACTGGATCGCTCGCGTGTCGGCACACTATGGCGTGCAGTGGGTGAAGATGAGCTTGCCGCGCAAAGCGTGGGTATCAACCTAACCACAGCCAAGGTATCTGCATTCGCTCTAGGAGGCGCAATTGCGGGTCTGGCGGGTGGTGTGTATGCGCACTATGCAACGCACATCGAGCACGGCAATTTCGGAATTCTTCTCTCCACCTTTGCGATCGCCTATCCGATACTTGGAGGACTCTCTAGCTTGGCCGGAACGCTGCTTGCGGTAGTGTTCATTCAGGGCTTTCTGCTCGAGGGTCTGCGCTTTATGGGTGATTGGCGCAGCTTGCTGTTTGGCGTGCTGATCGTGGTGGTGATGCTGGTGCGTCCTAATGGCTTGCTCACACGACCGTTCAAACTGAGCATTCTTAACAAAGGCCGAGCTGGCGCAGAGTGATCCGGCATTACAGGCTCTGATAACTATAAAGGCTGCGCTCAATGCTGGAACTAAGCAAACTCAGCCGCCACTTTGGTGGCGTCAAGGCAGTGGATGAACTCGACTTGGTGGTTAACAAGGGCGAGATTATGGGCTTGATCGGTCCTAACGGTTCGGGAAAAAGCACGACTGTGAATCTGATCACCGGCGTCTACCGACCAAGTGCAGGAACCATGCATTTTAAGGGCGGTGATATTTCACAGCTAGACCTTCATCAGCGCTCACAGCTCGGCATCGCGCGCACTTTCCAGAATATTCGCCTGTTCGGTAATCTGACCGTCTGGCAGAACCTTTGGGCAGCGCGCGTGGTACGCGAGACAGGCTGGAAAGGTTTTCGCGAGCGCTGGTTGTCTGGTGCAGCCGCCGCTCGGGAGCACTCAGAAGAATTGCTCGAGTTTGCTGACCTTGCCCACAAGCGCGACATGCTAGCAAGCCAGCTCGCCTTTGGTGAGCAGCGCAGGCTGGAGTTGATCCGCGCCGCTGCCACCGGTGCAGAACTGCTTTTGCTCGACGAGCCCGCTGCCGGTATGAATGCCGAAGAGATACATGATCTCGAGGCGCGCATTCGCAGTCTGCGTGATCAGGGCCGCACTATATTGCTGATCGAACACCACATGGAACTCGTGATGGGAGTGTGTGACCGGATTACTGTGCTGAATTTTGGACGCAAGATTGCTGAAGGCACGCCAATACAAGTGCAACAGGATGCACAGGTTCGCGCTGCCTATTTGGGCGCAGATGAAACTGCTGCAGTCTGACACGATGAATTTTTCAAACCCTTAGTTACGATCACCACCTTCACAATCATGCTGGAAATTTCTCAACTGGCCACATCGTATGGCAAGATCGAAGCACTCAGAGGTGTCTCTCTCTCTGCAAAAGCAGGCGAGGTCACTTGTCTGCTCGGGCCAAACGGCGCTGGTAAATCCACACTGATGCTAACCCTGTCGGGGATACTCAAGCCTCAGCGTGGCTCAGTAAAATTTGAAGGTGAAGAACTCATTGGCAAGACACCAGCTGAAATTGTCTCGCGAGGGATGGCGCTGGTGCCTGAGAACCGACTGGTCTTCCCAGCGCTTACAGTGCGCGAAAACCTTATGGCCGGTGCCTACCGGCGGCGTGACACGAATGGTATCCGTAGCGATATCGATGCCATGTTCCATCGATTTTCCCGTTTGAAGGAACGGGAGGCGCAGCTGGCAGGAACCCTCTCCGGCGGTGAACAGCAGATGCTTGCCGTGGCGCGTGCACTGATGTCGCGCCCTCGGCTGCTACTGATGGATGAACCCTCTGTCGGTCTGGCGCCGCTGGTCGTAGCAGAGATCTTTTTCATCATCCAGCAGCTGCACACTGAGGGCGTCAGCATATTCCTCGTAGAACAGAATGCTCACATGGCAATGAAGGTGGCGCAGCATTTCTACCTGATGGAGCAGGGAAGCGTGAGTTTTTCGGGTAATTCGGGAGAGCTTGCCGAGGATGATCTGATCCAGCGCGCCTACCTTGGACAGCAACGCAAGACCTGAAGCACTCCAGCCAGACTCATGCTCGAACTGCTACAGCTATTGGTCGACGGGCTCCTGGATGGCGGCGTCTATGCATTACTTGGTCTGGGTTTGTCACTCACTTTTGGTTGCCTGAAACGATTGAATCTGGCCTATGGCGCTACTGCCATGCTGGCAGCGTACATCGGCGTATGGTGTCATCTTCGGTATGAGGCGTCGATTGCGGTCGTTGCAATCATTGTCGTTGTGTCGGCCACCTTGATTGGTTGGTATGTCGAGCAGCTGTGCTTTTCCCGCTCTGATGACCCAGGTTTTCAGGCTGCCGTTGGTGCCCAAGATCGATTGTTCATGACTGACAACGGGGAAATGGTTGCGCTGGCGTCGAGCTTTGCGATCTGGATGCAGCTTGAACAATTGGCCGTGAATTTGCTGCCTCGGCATCTCAATCCCTTTCCTTCAATGCCCATCGAAAGCAGCTGGATGATTGGCGGTATCGCGATACGCCAGGACAGGTTGCTGCTGACTCTACTAGCGGCTGTAATTTCAACGGGTATCTCCCTCTGGCTGCTACGCACTAGGGCAGGATTATCTTGGCGCGCTGCATCGGATCATCGCACGGCCGCGTATCTGGTCGGCATACCAGTGGTGCGGTTGCAGACCATAGGGTTTATTTTGGCTTCTGCCCTGTCAGGGATTGCATCGTTCGCTGTGCTCTCTCTGGATGGTCAGGTGACGCCCATGTTCGGCATGTGGGTATTGTTCAAAGGTCTGGTGGCAGCCATGCTTGGGGGGCTGGGTTCGATGCTTGGTGTGCTGTGGGGAGGCTTGTTACTGGGTGTCGTCGAGTCCTTTTCACAAAGCCTGCTAGGTGCGCAGGGCCGCGAATTTGCGACTTATGCATTGCTGCTTCTGGTACTGATCTTGCCGCGACATTCAGATTCTGGTCGTCGGGCTAGTTGGGGTATCCGGATATGAACGGCTACGGCGCCGCGCCGATGTTTGCCCCTGACGCCCTGTGGCAACTTCTGCCCGACTTTGACTATGAGTCGTTCGCTCATCTAGTGGGCTTGTTCAGCGATATCACCATCATGTCATTGCTAGCGTTGTCAGCGTATCTGATGCTGTTGGTCGGTCGTATCTCTTTCTGTCAGCAAGCTTTTTTTGGCCTGGGTGCTTATGCAGCAGGGGTTATGACAGCAATTTTCCATGTGTCGCTTGCGGTGGCATTGGTTGCGGGTGTGGCGGTGGGTGCGCTCACCGCATGGCTGGTAGCACTGCCAACCATGCATCTCGCTGGCCTGCATTACGCTGTGGCGACGCTTGCCTTTGGTGAAATGTCCAGAATCCTTCTGGGCTGGTGGACCTGGCAGTATCCCTCGGAAGATGGTCCAGTCGGTCCGGCAGGCATGGAGGGCTTCCGCGACATCCGCTGGTGTCTTGAGAATGATGTAACGCCAACAGAGTATTTGATCCTAACGATCGTATTGCTGCTGGTGGCGCTTGGCCTGCTGATGCTGCTCGAACGTCTGCGTCTGGGTATCGCACTACGCATGACAGGTCATGACGACCTGCTGGCCTCATCGCAAGGTATTCCGATAGCACGCGTTCGCCAGTTCGCGGCGGCGCTCGCGGGCGGATTAGCGGCGCTGGGCGGAGGCTTGTATGCCCATCGCACTACCTATATTGAACCCGCATTGTTTGATCCCATGCTAGGTGTGCATGCAGTAGGTTATGCGCTGTTGGGTGGCCTGGGGAATGCGCTGGGACCGTTGGTTGGAGTACTGCTTGACCTGGGGCTGCTGGATGCCATGCGTATTTTTCAAGGCTGGCGCATGGTGGTATTTGGGGGTCTGGTTGCTTTGCTGTTGCGCTGGCGTCCGCGCGGTTTGCTCG
>Ga0214919_10001558_pt1 | contig 37280 bp, 36 predicted proteins | sample LL1503_MetaG_FD_177994 | JGI IMG/M metagenome (GOLD analysis project Ga0214919, IMG submission 177994) | Freshwater microbial communities from Lake Lanier, Atlanta, Georgia, United States - LL-1503 | ecosystem: Environmental > Aquatic > Freshwater > Lake | place: USA: Georgia | collected...
TTAGAAATAAAAGTAGAAATTTCATGAGTTTAAAATATGTGATGTGTTATTCATTCAATTGACCTTACAGTTGGATTTTATTTGAAATCACAAGGAATCAATTTTAATCCAAAAAATTGTCAGAATATAAATTGAAATAAAGTTAATCAAAACTAAATTAGGATTATTAAATCTTGCACCCAATTTGTAGTTGTACCATTTTTTAGGGGGTTAGGTCAAAATAGAATTGTAGAGAGTAATCGCGTAGATTTTCCATTTAGACTACATTTTGTCCACTTTATGCTGACGATTTACAATTTCATCTGGGAACGGACGGGCAATGCCTGAAGTTTTTTCCACCGGTGTTTTTGCTAATTACTTCCCAATACAAAACTTAGAAAAAATAAAATCCAACACATCTTCGTTAGAAATATCGCCCGTGATTTCAGAAATAAAATGCAAACAACGACGAATATCCAAAGCGATTAGATCGGTAGGACTTCCCGAATCAAGTCCTTGTTTTATATCTGTTAGTGATTGGTTAACCTGCTGCAAAGCGCCGTAGTGGCGAGCATTGGTTACTACCACATTTTCAGAAACTGGTATCTCCCCTACTGTAGAATCGAACAAGGCATCCTTGATCTGCTCAATGCCCATTTTGTTTTTGGCAGAAATCGGAAAAATCTTTTGCACCGAATCGAATTTTTCTACTGCCCCATCTAAAGCAATATCTGACTTATTACCAGCCAATACATATTTCTTATTCGACTTTTTAAATTCACTCACTATTTCAACTAATTCGGCAGAGTCCATTTCATTCACATCGAAAATATATAAAACAACATCCGCTTGCTTCATCTTTTCTAAACTCTTTTCTATCCCTACCAATTCAATTACATCTTTACTATCCTCTCTAATACCAGCGGTATCAATCAATCGAAATAAAATTCCTTTTATATTAATCAGCTCTTCTATCGTATCTCTAGTAGTACCAGCGATCTCGCTGACAATGGCCCTGTTTTCATTTAATAAGGTATTGAGTAAAGTGCTTTTTCCTGCATTGGGTTTGCCAATAATGGCAACACTAACGCCATTCTTTATAACGTTTCCCAATTGAAAAGACGCTAACAATTGCTGGGTGGTAATTTGTGCTGACTGAAGAATAGCATCAAATTTTGCACGATCTGCAAATTCAACATCCTCTTCACTAAAATCAAGCTCTAATTCTATCAATGCCGAAAACCCAATTAGCTGCTCTCGCAATTCCTTTAACACGACACTAAATCCACCTCGAATATTATGCAAGGCAGTTTTTTGCGATGCCGCTGTGTTACTCGCTATTAAATCTGCTACCGCTTCTGCCTGAGTAAGATCCAACTTGCCATTCAAAAAAGCTCGCTGGGTAAATTCACCTGGTTTGGCAATACGAGACCCTCTTCGAATACAAGCTTCTATGATCTGCTGTTGAACATAGGGACTGCCATGACAACCAATTTCAACCACATCTTCACCTGTATAGCTCTTAGGTCCTTTAAACAATGAAACTACCACTTCATCAATATTCAATCCTTCATCGCTCAGCATCCCAACATGGATTGAATGGGACTTTTGATTCATAAGATCTTTAGAGGTGAATAACTCGTTGGCTATACCAAAAGCATCTTTACCGCTTACTCTAATTACACCAATAGCTCCTACACCCGGCGGCGTAGCCAGTGCAACAATGGTATCATCCCAGTTGGCAATTTTCTGTAACATACAACAAAGATACCATCTCTAAAATCGAAAGAATCAAAATCAAAGAGGCAATTTTTGGGCATAAAAAAATCCCTCTACTTTTTTGGTAGAGGGATCTGAAAATTTAAATTAATTCTTATTGTTCTTCCACAACAAAAGTGATCGGTTGACGACGATAGGCATTTACATTTCTACCGTTTTGAAGCGCTGGAGTCCATTTTGGACCACGCTTAATAATCTTGATCGCTTCTTCTTCCATTCCGTAACCATGCTTGGTTTCTGGCTGAACCTCACTGATAGTTCCGTCTTTGCTTACAATAAACTTAACAATTACTTGATAAGTTCCAGCGCGTGCACCATTGTCAACAGGAGTATTCGCATTCAGGTTTTTCTGAAGATACCTTACCCATGCTGCAGTACCGCCTGGAAATTGAGCCTCGTTTTCTACTTTCGTAAAAACCTTGTCCTCATCATCGGCTTTGGGCGCTTCTACTACCTGGGTTCCTTTGTCCTCAACAGGAGCAACAATCTGATTTTTGTTGTCGCTTTCCACCGTTTTGGTACTGATTACCTGGTCTTCTTTAATTTCCTCGATTTTCTCATCTTCTTTCACCTCTTCATCCTTCACAATCTTTGGAGGGGTAAATTTCACCTGATTAATTTCCGGTGGTGGTGGTGCCTTTGGAGGAGGAGGTGGTGGGGGTGGAGGTGGCGCGTCGTTTTTCTTAACTTCTGCCATCTGGGTATCCAATACCTCAATTTCAACCTTTGAATTTTTTGCTATATAATCGGATAAAATAGTTCCGAGGAAAGCCAATAATACCAATGAAATAGTAATAATGACGGCGTTCTTCAAACGGCTATTATAGGTTTTCCGAAGATCATAAGCTCCGTACTGCTTATTTTTTCCATCGAAAATAATATCGAGGATGTCGGCAGTTAAAATTTTATTTATTTCCATTGTTAAAGACTTTGTTAGTTAGATTAAAAACGTAACTAGTTACATAACTTATTTAATGCCATTTGCGTCTTCAGTTAATTTAATTAACTGAGCTTCGGTATCACTCATATCCACCTCAGCATAGTGCCCTGGAGGAACAGCGCTAATCGCCATTTCATCTAGGATATCAATCGCATTTTTAAAGGTAGCTTCCTTATCTGATTTGATGATGTACATCAAATCTCCAATGGGAGTAGCCTTCTTCTTGTCGAGTATCACCTGACGAATTTCTTTGAAATTGCTGCTTTTGAATTGGTTTGATGCATCTGTAGTAGACAACTCACCGAAATAATAATATACTTGATCATCTTTTCCTAATAACAAAGTCATTGCACCAGAATTTTTAACTTTCAACTGGTTGTTCGGATCCTCTTTTGGTTCATTCATAGACATCGCTGTTGGCGTGCTCATCGTTGTTGTAAAAACGAAGAATGTAATCAATAGAAATCCCAAATCCACCATAGGTGTCAAGTCAACCCTGGTACTCGCTTTTTTGGTCTTTTTTACGCCAGGACCTTTTTTATGTCCGCCACCGGACGATGTATCCAATTCTGCCATATCGGTAGTTTTAAGTTGCTTCCCATTTTACTGAAAAACAAACGTTGGGTTATTGTTATTTTTTTGGAGGGTTCAAAGCCAATTCTGAATCAGCCGGAACACCTTCTGGATTGGTTACAATCTTGAACTTGAAAATATCATTTCTTTTAAACGCGTCTTTAACGAATTTAAACGTCGGATATTTTGCTGCATTGTCTCCCTTCACCAGTAAATTCAGATTGTCCATACTTTCACCTGAATAAGACCTCACCACACTTCCTACCCAATCAGATAACTCATTGTTCAAGCTGTCTCCAACAGGTATACCTTCCATTTGCTTTGGTTCCATGGGCGTTTCCAGTTGCAACATGCTTTTGATCTTATTAAATGGCATTCCGTAAAATTCCATTTTTCTAAGTTTAGCCATTTCTGCTGGAGTCAACCCTAGCGCCTTGGTGGTATTGATATCATCCAAAATTGCTTGTTTCTTAGCCCTGTCACCCAACATCAGGTAAACCTTACCTTCTTTGTTTAAAGTAACCAATATGGCATCATCTTTAGCAATTCTAGTAGATATAGAAGAAGGTGTAACTACGGTTACCGCTTCAGGTGGTTTGGTTTTGGTTGCCAGGATAAAAAAGGACAAGAGCAAAAAAGCCACATCACACATCGCAGTCATATCTACCGCTGTACTTTTTCTAGGTAATTTAACTTTTGGCATTTTAAAAAATTTTTATTGTTTTACTATTGGTTGCTAAATAATTGAAATCACTGTACAAATTATTTGTAAAGTGAACCAAAACTTTGCGTTAAAGTAAAACCAGACTCATCAATACCGTAAGTGATTCCATCAATACGAGTAGTGAAAACGTTGTAAAATATAATAGCCAATGCTGATGTACCAATACCCAAAGCTGTATTATACAAGGCCTCAGAGATACCCACAGACAATTGAGTTGCTGCAGCACCACCACCTGAATCTTCTCCAAGTGCAGAGAACGCCTTAATCATACCTACCACCGTTCCTAACAATCCAATCAAGGTTGCTACAGAAGCAAGAGTTGATAAGAAAACCAAGTTTTTTTCCAACATAGGTAATTCCAAAGAGGTAGCTTCTTCTACTTCTTTTTGAATCGCCATTATTTTTTGATCAGTAGACAACTCTGTATTGCTTATCATATCTTTATAACGATGTAATCCAGCTTTCATTACATTTCCTACAGATCCTTTTTGCTTATCACATTCTGACAAAGCAGCATCTACATTTTTGTTGGCAAGATGATATTGTACTTTACGAACAAAATCAGCATTGCTTCCTGTTCCAGTTGCTTTGGTAATAGTCAACATTCTTTCGATTACAAAAGTAACAACGATTAAAAGGCAACCAATAAGTACTGGTACAATAATACCTCCTAAATACATTTTATTCAATGCACCTTTTGGACCTTCATGAGATGGCCAAAATGCGCCAGAACCTGGTTTATTAAATCCAGATGCGTCTCCTAAAATAAATCTCCAGAAAGCATATCCAACAAAGATACAAACCAATGGGGCAATCCATGAGATCGCATTACTAGATTTCTTTACTTGAACTGATGTAGATGGTTTTACATTTGCAGTTGATTTTGTTTCTGCCATAACTTTCGTTTTTTGTGTGTTAATTTGAAAATTGGTTTTAAAAAAATTTCGTTTTACAATGCTAAGCAAAAAAACTATTTCTACCATCAAATGATGCACAGAAATATTTTGTTGAGGCACAAGTTAATTAAATATTCGTATGAAACAACCTCGATAAAAAAAAAATAAAACTTAATTAATAATAGCAGGTGAATATTAAAAAAATATTAAATTTAATCTGCACCCAATAAAAAGATTTAAGTAATTTTTATTCATAACGCAAAGCCACAATAGGATCGAGTTTGGATGCCTTATGGGCTGGGTAAAGTCCGGCCAAAAGGCCCACCAGAGAGCATACTACCACCCCAATGAAAATCCATAGCCAAGGGATGACAAAACCTGTTTTAAGAATAACAGCAACAATATTTCCAAATAAAATACCCGAAATGATGCCCACAAAGGCCCCCATCAGACTTATTAAAATAGATTCCCATAAGAACTGAGCCCTCACCTCAGCAGCCTTGCCCCCCAAGGACTTAATAAGCCCTATTTCCTTAGTGCGTTCATTTACAGCTACTAACATAATGTTCATCAAACCTATTGCCGCTCCAATCAACGTAATTAAGGCAATAGCCAATGTAGCATATTTTAAAAAACCTAAATTTTTCATCAAAGATTGAGCGATGCTATCACTTTGGTCAATATAAAAATTGTCGTCTTCTTTAATGTCCAATTTACGGACTGGCCTAAAGGTTCCTTTTGCTTCCCCAATGGCTACGTCCATCATTTTTAAATCACTTACCATCACAGCAATATTGTAAGACTTTCCCTCAAAACCAAACATTCTTCTGACATTGTTATAGGTGGTTATTACGACTTTGTCCGAATTCATAAAAGCACTACTGCCCTTGTCTTTCAAAATGCCAATCACTCGATACTTTGTATTGGATACGCTAATGATTTTATCAATGGCTCTTTGGGTATTTTCACCAAATAATTTTTGAGCAATTACATTTCCAATTATACAAACACTTCTTCCGGATTCAACATCCGTTTCATTAAAATCCCTCCCATCAGATAATTCGTATCCATTCAATTGCAAGTAATTTTCATCCCCTCCCAATACGCGTATATCTGGGTTTGTTTTCTTTGAATCCGTATTGACAATAACTCCCCCAGGACCTGGTAATCCAATGCCCACCATTGCTGGAAAAGGATACCGCTCTTTAAAAGCCCTGGCCTCAATATAAGTGATCACTTTTCCTTCATTTGATTTTTTTGCAACCAATGATTTTCGTGAAGATTTTTTGGCACCATCACGATTGGGTCCGCCGCCGAATTGAATATTACGCTCCCGAAAACGAATACTAAATGCATTGGCACCCATTGTAGAAAAGCTTTTAGTAAGGCTTTGATTAACTGCTTCCACAGCAGTAATTATGGCAATCAATGCCATGATACCCAAGGCAATAATAATCACCGTAATCGCTGTTCTTAAACGATTGCTCTTAATGGTATTGTATGAAAGAATTATCGAGTCTGCTGTCTTCATGAAAATTTAATTCACTATAAAGTTAATTCTGAAATAGTATACACATGAAAAAAAGATTATAAGCGGTAATTAATAATACATAAATCGCATGCGAAGGTGAATTATCGGGACTTTTATCTGTTGACAATAAATTTAAAAAGATACCGGTTCACCAAAAAAAATGACATCTCAATGAAGAAATCAAAAACGCAGTGTATCAGTAATTAAGGAAGGGAATATTCCTAATAAAACAATCAAGAGGGCCGTTAAGATTAAAAGTGCTTTGAATCCATTGGTAATATGAGCGCCTTCAGCAATAGAACCATGATCTTGAATATCTTGCCCAGCTTCCTTAAAAAACATTGCCTGGATTATTTTAAAATAATAATAGGCACTCACAGCAGCGCAAATGATTGCCCAAAATACAAGCCAATGCTGATGGCCATCACGAATGGCTGCTATCAACATTAAAAATTTACTTTGAAAGCCAGCGGTGAGTGGGATACCAGTTAATGACAATAAAAATACAGTAGCAGTAACCGCTAACACGGGCTGATTTTTTGCCAATCCATTAAAGCCATCGATGGTATAATCATACATCCTAATCAATATTGCAAAAAGTCCGATGGTAGCAAAACTATAAGCAGCAGAATATAAAATTAAGCCCCGCATGGCAGTGGTGTTTAATGCAAAAACAGCCAACAACATAAATCCAGCTTGAGCAATGCTCGAATAAGCCAGCATTCTTTTAACACTCTGCTGAAACACTGCAGTAAGGTTGCCAATGAAAAGTGTAGCAGCAGTGATTATGGCAACCAATAGCTGCCACTGAGCTTGTACCTTTCCAAACGAGTTTTCAAATAAACGAATAAAAGCAATAAATCCAGCAATCTTAACCACGGTAGCCATAAAAGAAGTAAAAACAGTAGGTGCCCCCTCATAAACATCGGGAGTCCAAAAATGAAAAGGAGCAGCAGAAACTTTAAAGGATAAGGCAATCAACATAAATACCATACCAATAGCAATCAAAACAGGCATCTTGCCTTCACCAATATTGATGTTGCCAATAAAAAAAGATGCTTCGCTATTTCCTCCGTAAATAAAAGCAATACCCATCAACATGATGCCAGTAGAAAATGCCCCCATTAAAAAATATTTCAATGCAGCTTCGTTGCTTTTCAAATTTCTTTTATCGGATCCAGTTAAAATATAAAGTGGAATAGACATGATTTCTATGCCTAGAAATAATATTAATAAAGTGTTGTAAGTGGCAGAAAGACAAACGCCGCATAAAACAAAAAATAGTAAAGCGAAATATTCAGACACGTTATCACCTACCTTTTCGATATCGCTTCCACTCAATAAAAAATATAATAAAGTACTAACTAAAGCGATTGTTATAAAAGTTAAATTAAAACTATTGAAAGAAAGCATAAACTTGGTATCTATGTCTAAAAAAGATACTCCTGATTTAATTTCAAGATAATTCGAAATAATAATTATTACCAAGCCTGCAATAGCCCAGTATTTAGGAGTTTGCTTGCTTTTGAAGAATACACCTCCAAACATCATAATAATACCCCAAACTGCTGTTAATAAAATTGCATTCATATTTTTTGCCTCCCGAATCGACGGGATAATTTAAAATTCGTATTATTTAAATATTGTTGAAATTGGTGCTACCGATATTTTTGTTAGCTCAAAAAGTGGTTGAGGAAATACCCCCGTCAAAAAAATCATGACAACGATTACCATCAATACCAATTTTTCATTCCAAGAAATTTCTTTCATGGATTCTGTGATAGAATTAGTTTCTCCATAAAAAACCTTTTGAACCATATTTAAAGTATATACTGCAGCCAAAATAATACTGAGGCCCGCCACGGCAGCGTACCAAATATTAAATTTAAACAACCCGCTAAACATCATAAATTCTCCTACAAATGCATTTGTAAGTGGCAATGCAATATTAGCAAATGCGATTATAACCAATAGGATAGTCAATACAGGAGCCTTGTGCGCCAACCCTCCCAACTCGGAAATTTTTCTAGTTCCCAATTGCCTTTCAATCAATTCAATTACAATCCAAAGGCCGATGATATTAACTCCATGGGCAAACATTTGTATCACCACTCCTTCTAAAGCGACTGGTTGGACTGAAAAAATAGCTGCACACATTAATCCAATGTGAGCGATTGATGAATAAGCAGCCAACCTTTTTAAATCATCTTGCTTGATGGCAATCAAACTTGCATAAATCATTCCTACAACAGATAAGCCAATCACTACGTTGTCGAATTTCAAAACTGCCATTGGGAAAATAGGCAGAACCCATCTTATCAATCCAAATACACCCATCTTGACCATCACTCCACTTAAAATCATCGTTACAGAGGTAGGTGCCTGTTCATAGGTGTCTGGCTGCCATGTATGAAAAGGGAAAATCGGCATCTTGATTGCAAACGCAACAAAGAACAACCAAAATAAAAAGTTTTGTTGAGAGGAATATAAAATCACAGAACGAAAAGCAGTCAAAGAAAAATTATGATCCGAAAAGCGGGTAGCTCCTGTATGTAAATAAACATAAATGATACCCACTAGTAAAAAAAGAGATCCCGTAAACGTATAAATGAAAAATTTAAAGGTCGCAGCAATTCTCTTTTCACCTCCCCAGAAACTGCATAAAAAATAAACAGGTATTAATGCCAACTCCCAAAAGAAATAAAATAACAAAGCATCTGTTGATAGAAATACGCCCATCAACCCAGCTTGTGCTAATAAAAATAAACCATAGAAAACATTTGCATTCTTATAAGTCGATTTGTAATTAGCAATCAATATAATTGTAAATGAAAATGCGGTTAAAAAAGTAAGTAATCTTCCCATTCCATCCAACGCCAATGAAAAACTAGCTCCTATTGATTTCAACCACATATAATTAAATGTCAAGCCACTCAATTCTTTATCATTGCGAAAATAAATACTAGCGATAGAAATCAACAAAGTGATAAAAAAAGATAGTAAACTCCATGCCTTCACCGTAGATTCCTTTTTTATAAAAAAAGTAATTATTCCAGCGAGCAAAGGAAAGAGAACCAATAAATGAGGAATCGTTATATAGTTACCAAACATCAGAAATATATTTTATAAAAACAATTGAATAATAAATAATATCAACATCCCTATCACCATCAACAATATATAGGTTCCTACCAAACCATTCTGCAACAAACGAATTTGTCGACTTCCATAATTAACTGCCTTACCCACTCCATTGACCAAGCCATCAACAATATTTTTTTCTACAACCTGATTGAAAAAAGTTGCTAATGACTGCAATGGTTGTACGATTATTTTGTCATACAATTCATCTACATACCATTTGTTAGCAATCAGTTTTCCAATACCTGTTTCATTTGTTTCAACTTTTTCGTAATGGCTGAATTTTTTCCAAGCAAATAGCAAGGCGATCAATGCAATACCCACCGATGCACCCATAAGCGTATATTCAGTAGCGTGAGATAATTCATGCTTAACAGCTATCTGATTGCTGTTGGCAAAAATAGGTTCAAGAAAAGCTTCTAACCGATGGCCTCCATGCATCAGTACTTCTGGTATACCAATCCATCCACCTACTACCGCCAATATCGCTAGCACTATCAATGGTAAGGTAATAGCAGCAGGACTTTCATGTAGATGATGTTCTTGGTCATGTGTTCCCCTGAATTTACCTTGGAATGTCATTGCATACAATCTAAACATATAAAAAGCAGTCAGCATAGCGCCAACAACACCTCCAAACCAAACTATTGGATTGTGTGCAAATGCAGCGGCAAGAATTTCATCTTTAGAAAAGAAACCTGAAAAAGGGGGCATACCCGCAATCGCCAAACAGCCTAATAAAAAAGTAATATGGGTAACACTCATGTGTTTTTTTAATCCTCCCATATTTCTCATGTCCTGCTCTCCACCCATTGCATGAATAACACTACCCGCGCCTAAAAATAATAAAGCCTTAAAAAATGCATGCGTCATCACATGAAATACTGCACCTGTATAGGCTCCTACCCCTAATCCTACAAACATATACCCTAGTTGGCTTACGGTAGAATAGGCTAAAACTTTTTTAATGTCATTTTGTTTCAGAGCGATGGTGGCAGCAATTAATGCTGTTAAAAGACCAACAATGGTTATTACCGTTTGAGTAAGAGGAGCCATCGTAAATAAAATATTACTTCGGGCAATCATGTAAATTCCTGCTGTTACCATCGTTGCAGCATGAATCAATGCACTCACTGGAGTAGGACCTGCCATTGCATCAGGCAACCAAGTATACAAAGGTATTTGAGCACTTTTACCAGTAGCTCCAACAAATAAAAGCAACGTAATTGCCGAAATATCAAAAGCCGATAACTTGTCTACCTGACTAAATACCTGGTGATAATCTGCTGTACCTACCTTCGACAACAACCAAAATACGGCAAGCAAAAAACCAAGATCGCCTATTCGGTTCATGATGAAAGCCTTTTTGGCTGCATTGTTGTAATCGTTGTTTTTAAACCAGAATCCAATTAATAGGTAAGAACAAAGTCCAACGCCTTCCCACCCAATAAACATAATAATATAATTGCCTCCTAATACTAGTAACAACATGGAGAAAACAAAAAGATTTAGATAAGCAAAATATTTCGCAAAATCTTTTGCAGGCTCCTCATGCATGTAGGAGGTAGAGTACACATGAATCAAAAAGCCTACACCTGTTATAATTAATAAAAAAAGAGAAGAAAGCTGGTCAATTTGAAAGTCAAAATGCACATTCAAAGAAACGGTATTAATGAATTCGAAATAATGTATCAGATGCGTATTGCCTTCTTTTACACTCAAAAAAACATATACACTAATTAAAAAAGACGCCAATATCACTGCACTTCCTATCAATCCAGAAATTGTTTTGGATAAATTATTTCTACCCAATCCATTGATAAAAAAACCAATCAACGGTAAAACGGGTATCAGCCAAACTATTTGTACTATGTTATTCATAAGCCCCAAATCCCTGAGGGAAATTTTAACTACTCCTTTTAAAAAGTAGAATTATTGATTAAAAAAATATTCTAAAAATCGATTCTTACTACTCCATTCAGCAAGAGTAAAAACAATTTAGTTCTTCAACCGGTTTAAAAAATTCACATCTACTGAATGAGTATTCCTATACATCATTACAATAATTGCGAGGCCTACACTCACTTCAGCAGCAGCCACTACCATGATAAAAAAAACAAATACCTGCGCATCACTAGCTGCTGTGGAGTTGGTATGAATCATTGCCTGGTGGTGCATTTTAGAAAATGCAACCAACAATAAATTGGCTGCATTCAACATCAATTCCACACACATGAATATAATAATAGCATTGCGACGAATCAACACCCCAATAACTCCTATACTGAATAAGGCAACTGCTAAAAATATGTAATAGTATACCGGCATATCCTTTTATTAATTTAATATTTATCCTTCCTTTTTTGAAATGACCACTGCACCAATCATAGCGCTTAAGAACAAAACACTACTTATTTCGAAAGGAAATACATAATCAGTAAATAATTTTATTCCTAAATTTTTGATTAAACCAACTTCACCGTTGTTCATCTGAACCAATTGATTGGTTGCCGATACGTTCTTTAAAGCAGCTACCATCACCAACAATAGACTGCCTCCTGAAATGGCTCCAATATAAAGAAACCACTTGTTTTTTTGATGCGGTTCTGATTCAGCATTTAAGTTCATCAACATCACAACAAATAAAAACAATACCATGATTGCTCCAGCATAAACAATGATATTGACTATTGCTAAAAATTGAGCATTCAATAAAATATAATGACCTGAAATAGCAAAAAAGGTAAGTATCAAAAATAAGATACTATACACTGGACTCTTACTAGCAACCACCATCACGGCTGCACCTAAGGCCATTACACTTAAAAACCAAAACATTGTTTCTATTACACTCATATATCTTTTTATTCTTTCCCTTTGAAAGGAAGATGTTTGTAATTAACTATTTCAAACTCACTCTACCACCTTTCGCTTTTGCATGTGCTTCTGGTTCAGTAATCGGGTGAGGAATTAATAAATCTTCCTTACCATAAATAAAACCTTTGCGTTGGAAATTTGCGGGAGCAAAGGTTTCACTCAAATATATTGCATCTTTGGGACAAGCCTCTTCACACAAACCACAAAAAATACAGCGCAACATATTTATTTCATATTTAGCTGCATATTTTTCTTCGCGGTATAATTTCTCTTCGCCAGCAGACCTTTCTGCGGCTTCCATTGTGATGGCTTCTGCAGGACAAGCAACGGCACATAAACCACAGGCTGTGCAATTTTCTCTCCCTTCTTCATCTCTATTTAAAATATGTAACCCTCTGAAAACTGGACTAAATGGACGGGTCACCTCGGGATAGTTGATAGTAGGTCTTTTTTTAAACATATGACCGAATGTAATGGCCATTCCTCTAAAAATAGCTGGTAAATAAGCACGTTCCAATAATGACATTGGTTTGCGCTCTACTTGTTGGGCCCTATTGGTTAATGCTTGCATAGATTATTAAATTTTTGCATCACAATCGATGCTCAAATATATTTTATTGTTTAAAAATGCCAGTTGTTTTGCTGTAATAAAATAAATGCGCCAGTTGCCAGCATATTGATCAAGGCTAGTGGAATTAATATTTTCCAACCAAGGTTCATCAATTGATCGTAGCGGAAACGAGGAATGGTCCAACGAACCCACATGAATAAAAATAGAAAACAAGCAGCCTTAAAAAGAAATACTGCCGTATGAATTAATGCCACCCAGTTAGTGCCAATATTTTCAGCCAGCAATGCATCATTTACAAATGGAATGTCGTAACCTCCAAAAAATAAACTCACCATCACAGAGCTGCTTAAAAACATATTGATATACTCTGCGAAAAGATAAAAGCCCAGTTTCATAGAAGAATATTCGGTATGGTATCCTCCAATCAATTCATTTTCTGCCTCCGGTAAATCAAATGGAGTGCGGTTACATTCAGCAAATGCACAAATCAAAAATATCAAAAATCCCAAGGGTTGTTTTATGATATTCCAACTGTACCAATGTTCTTGTTGTTGCTGTACAATTTCTTTAAGGCTCAAGGTTCCTGTTGTCATCAATAAAGCAATCAACGCAATCCCCATTGCCAATTCATAGCTAATAATTTGTGAGGCAGCTCTTAAGCCACCCATCAATGAAAATTTATTATTACTAGCCCAACTTCCAATCATGATGCCATACACACCCAAACTCACTACACCAAAAACATATAAAATTCCAATGTTGACATCTGCTATCTGAAGAGAAATATCTCTTCCAAAAAAATGAACCTTATCACCCCAAGGAATCACTGCGCCCGTCATCATAGCCGTCAACATGGCTAAACAAGGCCCTAGAATAAATAATAACTTTGAAGATAAGTTAGGTATAATTTCCTCTTTGAAAAATAATTTCAAACCATCGGCAAGCGGTTGTAACAAACCAAAAGGCCCTGCACGATTGGGACCTCTTCTATCTTGCATGATAGCAGCCACCTTTCTTTCAGCAAAGGTTGCATACATAGCAATTACCAAAGAGGACATCACCACTACTACAATCAAAACTAATTTTTCAATAATTAAAGGCAACCCAATTGATAGTAACATAATGCGTTTTAATAAATATTTTTAGTGCTTCAACAATCCCACACAATTAATTTTCAAAATTTTCAGAATGAGCTGGTCCATTAATTTCACTCAAATAAATTTTTGGATCATTCACCTCACTCTCATCATGAATATTCATTAGCAATTTCGGTTCGCGTCCACCCATTACTTCCTGAATAGTTTCTTTTGGCATAACCAATCCTTCATATTTACCCTGAGAAATAACAGAGTGTCTATTCACTTTTGTAACTCCTTCTACAGTCCAATCACTCGTTTTCTTTTTATCAAATCGGCAAGTATTACAAATCCATCCGGGCTTACCATCATAACTCTTTACCTCACCCCATTCATCTTTGCGTGCGGTTACTCTGTACACCTCCTCTCCACGAAGCCACAAGGTAGTGTTACCACAACATCCGGGCGTATCACAACTGCGATGAGCATCTACGGGCTTCGTAAACCACACCCTGTTTTTAAAACGGAAAGTTTTATCAGTCAGCGCACCTACTGGACAAACATCAATCATGTTTCCACTAAATTGATTGTCCACTGCTTTTGAAATATAGGTAGAAATTTCTGCATGCTCTCCCCTATCCAATATTCCGTGAACTCTTTTATCCGTCAATTGATCTGCCACATAAGTGCAACGATAACAAAGTATGCACCTTGTCATGTGCAATTGTATGTAGGGTCCAATATCTTCCTTCTCGAATGTTCTTCTTGGAAACTCATAACGAGTTCCTGCTTTACCATGTTCATAGCCAAGGTCCTGCAAATGACATTCACCGGCTTGATCGCAAATTGGACAATCTAGCGGATGATTTAATAATAAAAATTCTACTACACCAGCCCTAGCATCTTTCACTTTTTCACTCGTAATATTTTTTACAATCATTCCATCCATCACTGTAGTGCGGCAAGAGGCAACCAACTTAGGCATTGGTCTAGGATCGGCTGTGGATCCAGCTGCTACTTCCACTAGACAAGTACGACATTTTCCACCACTCCCCTGTAACTTGCTGTAGTAGCACATTGCAGGTGGAGCCACATCGCCTCCAATTTGACGAGCCGCATTGAGCACTGTAGTACCTGCAGGCACATCAATGGTGATGTTGTCGATGGTTACTTTAAAAGTTTTTATTTCGTCTGCCATAAAAAAATTTTCCGCCAGAATAACAAGGCGTTATTTTTATTAATCTATTTATTTTAATCACTAAGCAGTTACCGCCACATGAATCGGATCTGCATAATGCCTAAGTCCAAAATTTTCTGTCAAACATTTATCCGGATTTTGTACATGCCATTCAAACTCATCTCTGAAGTGACGGATGGCTGCTGCCACTGGCCATGCTGCCGCATCACCCAAAGGACAGATGGTATTACCCTCTATTTTTCTTTGGATATCCCACAGTAAATCGATGTCTTTCATTTCTCCTTTTCCTGATTCAATTTTTTTCAAAATTCTTTCCATCCAACCCGTTCCCTCACGGCAAGGGCTACACTGGCCACAACTTTCGTGGTGATAAAATCTTGCAAGCGTCATGGTATTTTTAACGATACATTGATCCTCATCTAAGACAATAAATCCTCCACTACCCATCATGCTTCCAGTAGCAAAACCTCCGTCACTAAGGCCTTCATAATTCATCATCCTTTTCTCTCCCTTGGCGGTAGTCAATAATAAATTCGCAGGTAATATAGGAACAGAAGATCCACCTGGAATACATGCTTTCAATTTTTTTCCATTGGCTATGCCGCCACAATACTCATCACTATAAATAAAATCCTCTACAGAGATGGTCATATCTATTTCGTAGATACCCGGTTTGTTGATATTACCGCAAGCAGAAATCAATTTAGTACCGGTACTTTTTCCTACTCCAATTTTAGAATAAGCTTCTCCACCTTCATTGATAATCGGCACAACTGCTGCTAATGTCTCCACATTGTTTACTACAGTAGGACAATCCCACAGCCCCTTTACTGCAGGAAAAGGAGGCTTGATTCTTGGGTTACCTCTTTTGCCTTCCAGACTTTCAATTAAAGCGGTTTCTTCGCCACAGATATAAGCACCCGCACCTCGATGCACATACATCTCACAATCAAATCCAGTTCCTAAAATATTTTTTCCAAGCCAACCGTTTTGCTTCGCCTCTGCAATCGCATTTTCTAATATATCTGATATCCAAGCATATTCTCCCCGGATGTAGATATAGCTTACATTGCTTCCTAATGCAAAGGAGGCTAAGATCATTCCTTCTATTAATAAGTGTGGAATAAATTCCATTAAGTATCGATCTTTAAATGTACCCGGCTCACTCTCATCCGCATTACAAACTAAGTAACGGGGAACTCCCTCCGGCTTGGCCAGAAAACTCCATTTCATTCCTGTAGGAAATCCTGCTCCTCCCCTGCCTCTTAATCCACTCAACTTTACTTCCTCTACAATTTCGGCTGGAGTCAATCGAAATGCTTTCTCAACACTGCGGTATCCTCCTTCTTTCCGATACACTTCATAGCTCCGGATTCCAGGTACATGTGCTTTGTCTAATAATAATTTCTTTGCCATATTTAATTACAATCCGTTAGCTTATTTTTTTATTTTTTCAATTTAGCCATCAACATCCTCATTGGATGCAAGGATCTGGTAAATGGATTTAACACCATTCCGAAAGACCCCAGGGTGGTTGCACCTAAAAGGGGTTCATCGCCCTCTTCTCCATAGATCACCGGCGCTGGACCTCCTTCACCCTCAAATTCAAAATAGGCACTGCATACTTTCCTTTTCAATGTAGTGCCGTCTGCCAAAGAAAAACTCATTTCCTTGTAGGGCTCTATTTCAAGTTGGTCCAAAATTTTTCCTGGCACCAAACTATACACTGCGCCACTATCCACTAAAAAATTTACTTCCGCCGCCTTTTCAGATTTTCTGTGCTCTCTTACTTTTAATATGGCGTTGGTTATTCCCATTTATTTAATTTGCCTTTGACCTACATTCTTCCACTATGGCATCTACTTTTTCTTTGGTAAGATGCTCGCGGTAGGTTTTACCCAACTGCATCATCGGAGCATATCCACAGGCACCCAAACATTCTACCGTTTTTAAAGTAAACAATCCATCAGCAGTAGTTTCACCTACACCAATATTTAATTTTGCTTTTATGTACCCAATAATATCATCGCTTCCATTGACCATGCATGGACCAGTTTGGCAAACTTCAAATAAGTATTTACCAACAGGTTTTAAATTGTACATGCTGTAAAAGCTAGCCACTTCGTACACTTCGATTGGTTCAATGTTCAACAAAGTAGCTACATAATCCATTACAGGCGTATCAAGCCATCCATCAAATTCGTCTTGTGCAAGATGAAGTACTGGAAGCAAGGCACTTTTTTGTCTGCCTTCAGGATAGCGTTGAATGATCTCGCTTACCTTATTTAATTTTTCCTCAGAAAATTGTATCATAATAATTTTCACTCAAAAGAGTTGGTCAATTTTATTGGTTGAATTATATTTTAAAATTCAATTAAGCCGACAAAAAGATTACGCATCTAATTCGCCTGCAATCAAATTCAAACTACTCATTGTAATTACTGCATCACTTAACATTCCACCCTGTACCAATTCTGGAAATGCTTGATAATAAATAAAACATGGTCTACGGAAATGCAATCGATACGGTGTCCTTCCTCCATCACTGATAAGATAGAATCCCAACTCGCCATTTCCACCTTCCACAGAACTATACAATTCACCTGCAGGAATATCCGTTTCACCCATCACAATTTTAAAGTGATAAATTAACGCCTCCATCTTAGAATAAACATCCTTTTTCTCTGGCAAATAATACGCTGGAGAATCTGCATGAAAAACTTCTGACTCTGCTCCTTTAAATTCCTGTACCTTTTTATAAGCCTGTTCAATCAAACTTAAACTTTGCCACATTTCTTGATTGCGAACCAAAAAGCGATCATAACAATCTCCAGTTTTACCCACTGGAATAGTAAATTCAAGATCTTGATAAGAACTATAAGGTGTATGAACACGAACATCATAATCTACGCCAGCAGCCCTCAAGTTAGGACCTGTAAATCCATAGTTTAAAGCCCTTTCAGCAGTAATAGCCCCTACTCCAATGGTACGTTCCATGAAAATTCTGTTGCGATTAAACAAGGTCTCAAACTCCTTTAGCTGCTTTGGGTAAGTGGCAAGAAATTTTTCAAGTTTAACAAATGCTGTATTGGTAAAATTTCTTTCAAAGCCACCTATTCTGCCGATATTGGTAGTAAGTCTTGATCCACAAACTTCTTCATAAATTTCATAGATTAATTCCCTGAACTGCATCAAATACAAGAAGCCAGAATAGGCACCACTATCTACACCCACGATAGAATTACAAATCAGGTGATCTGAAATTCTAGACAATTCCATAATGATGATTCGAAGATAATCTACGCGCTTAGGTAGTTTAACATCCAATAATTTTTCGCAAGTAATATGCCAACCCATATTATTGATGGGAGAAGAACAATAATTTAAACGGTCAGTGATGGGAGTGATTTGATAGAGCGGTCTTCTTTCAGCTAATTTTTCAAAAGCACGGTGAATGTACCCTACTGTTGAAGTTGCTTTAAGAATTCTTTCTCCATCCAACTCAAGAATATTTTGAAAAACACCATGAGTAGCAGGGTGCGTAGGCCCCAAATTAAGGGTGGTAGTTTGTTTTTCTATACTTCCTTCCGGTAAAAGAATATGCTCACTCATTATTTGCCTTTGCTATTTTTTAATTCGCTTTTAAAAATTTTTTAACTACCTCTCAACAATCAACAAAATCAACTTTTAATAAATACTAATTTATCTTCCAAACATCTCATCATCCTTATCCACCCTGGTCTGATCTTCTAATGGAAATTCTTTGCGCATGGGGAAATAATCCATTTCATCCACGTTTAAGATTCTAATCAAATTAGGATGGCCTGTAAAATTTACTCCGAAAAAATCATAGGTTTCACGTTCCATAAAATTGGCAGACTGATACAAAGCAGTCGCACTAAAAACATCTGGTTTGGTGATGTCAGTAAAAACCTTCAATCGGATACGTACATTGTCAACCAGATTGTGTAAGTGATACACAACCGCTAACTCTTGACCTTTTTTATCAGGATAATGAACCGCTTGTAAATCCGTTAAAAAACGGAAATTTAAACTCGGTTCGTCGTATAAAAATTGTAACACTTTCAAATTCATTTCTTTGGGAGCAGTGAAAGTCAGCATGCCGTAAGGCTCCTGCCAATCAGAAAGAACCTCTCCAAATTTTTGAGTGAGTATTTGCTGTATTGTATCGTTGTTGAGGGGCATTTTTTAATACTTGGTTCTTTTCGAAAATTTATTGAATTCCATAACTAGCTAACAATTCCTTGTATTTATCTCCGTTCCTTCTGCGCAAACTTTCTTGTCCAACCAATTCCTGTATTTTTAAAAAACCATCTAAAATAGCTTCGGGTCTTGGAGGGCATCCTGGCACATAAACATCTACAGGAATAATCTGATCGATACCTTGTAACACAGAGTAGGTATCAAAAATACCACCACTACAAGCACATGCACCCACCGACAAAACCCATCTTGGTTCAGCCATTTGCAGATAAACCTGTCTGAGAACTGGTCCCATTTTCTTAGAAATAGTGCCCATCACCATTAGTAGATCACATTGACGAGGAGAAAAGCCTACCCTCTCTGAACCAAATCTTGATAGATCATAGTGACTAGCCATGGTTGCCATGAATTCAATTCCACAGCAGGAAGTAGCAAATGGTAAAGGCCAAATAGAATTTTTGCGGGCAAGACCAACTACCTTTTCAAAGGAAGTTGCCATAAAACCATCCCCCATCATCGCTTCGGGGGCTTCCACCATTTTCAACTTTGTGTTATATTGTACGGGACGCGACATAATTAATTTTTATAAAAAATACTGAATTATAATCCAACTCTTCCTCTAACAAAATCATGTACCCATTGTTTGAATACTAATATTACATAATCAACAATTATTAATCCTCCCAATTCAGGGCCCCTTTCTTAATGATATAAATAAAACCTGCTAAAAATAAGCCGACAAACATCACCACTGCCATGAATCCTTGCCATCCCAAGGCCCTAAAATTGACAGCATAGGGATAGAAAAAAATAACTTCTACATCAAACAATACAAACAAAATGGCAACTAGGAAATATTTGACGGCCATGGGTTGACGGGCATTGCCCTTTACTTCAATACCACTTTCAAAATTTTGAAGTTTGTCACTCGTTTGCCTTTTAGGCCCAAAACGATGCGTGAGAATCATCATGGTAGCGATAAATCCAATCGCAAAAAATAATTGAATCCCTATTGGCAAATAGTTGGAGGCATTGTTACTATCTGCAGCTTGAAGTAGGAAGAATTTCATTTCGCAAAAGTACGTCAGGGTGAGCAAATAAAAAACTAAGGTTTAGTAAAAAATATCCCCCTTTTGAATAAAAAGGGGGATAACATTATTTTTATATATTTCGACTTATTGTTTGGCCGCAGGACTTGTTTGCTTTGGCTTATCCCCTACCGGCTTAGTGGTGGCAGCTGGCTTTGTAGTCTTAGTAGCTGGTGTTGCAGGAGGGGGAGTTGGATTCATATTCATTTTTTCAATTACTGCTTTGTTGCTAGCTGCTTCAGCATCAGCGGGATCAACCACCAATACGCTGTCACAATAGGCCATAGCAGCGGCTTTATCCTTCTTGATATTTGCATAATATGCAACAAAATATTTATAACTAGCAATTAGCTGGGCCTTATTTTTAACCTTATCAGCCAAGCCAACTTCAATCACCTTTTGAAAGGCTGGATTTGCTAAACCTTGTTCCATAGTGGTATCAATGGCCCAGTATGACTTTCCGGTCATGTAATAACCATACACATCCTCAGGATATTTTTTGCTGCTCTGACTGAATATATCAATGGCAGAAGTATAATTACCATACTTAAAGTATTTTAAACCAGCCGTATTCAAGTCAAATGAAGTAGGCGCCTTTTTTACAGTTAAAATTTTTGCATACCAATCAGCCGCTGCTTTGTAGTTTTTCTGATTTTCAAAATAAAGTGAGGTTGCTTTTAAATAAGCAATTTTCGATGATTCCAGGGTATCCAATTGAACAGCTTTGTCAATATAAACTCCAGCCAATGAATCATTACCTGGTAATTTAAACAATACATTGGCATAGGTAGCATAGTCACCACTTCCAATTTGACTTTGATCAGCTTTGGAGATATAATTTTCAAAAGCCTTTCTTGCATTGACAGAATCTCCCAATCGGTTAAAAGCATATCCTTGAATACCATATAATTTAGGGTATGGGCTACCAGATCCAGCGATGCACTGATCTGCAAGGGTAATTGCCTCTTTGAACAAACCTTCCGCATATTTCATAGAGGCCTTGTAATAACAATTCTTAGGATCATCGTCTGTATTGGCCAAATATTTATCAAGATATTTTGATGATTTGGTAACATCTATATTGTAATACAAATCAGACAAGTTTTTATAAACAGGGGCATAAGCTGGATCCTTTTCAATGGCTTCATTGAAATATTTTAAATAGATCTCTTCTTGACCAGCCCCTTGGGTTTGGTAAATTTTACCTATTCTATAAATTGCCCTTGCATACTTTGGATCAATATTTAATGCTGACTGATAAGAAATTTGAGCATTTCCACCATCTAACATTTTTTTGTAAGCGTCACCCATGTATATAAATACTGAAGGTTCTTTAAACTTTTTTAAATTGGTGGCGATTTTTAATTTTTCGATTCCATAAGCAGGGTCAGCATATTTATTGTCAAAGTCTGAGTTGGCCATACCCACAGCAGTCAATACCAACAAATCTTTATTTTGACTCAAAGAAAGCGCCGTTTCAAATCGATTTCGGGCGTCTTGAGTTTTACCTTCCCTTAACTCTACATTTCCCATCGCAGCAATCAACAAAGCACTGTTGCTATTCGCTTCTAGCGCCTTGCGATAAATATCTTTAGCGTCTGCCAATGATTTAGTAGAGTAATCAGCAGCAGCCATTACGGAAATACCCAACCAATAAACTGCTTCTGGATTAACTGGAGCAACTTCTACCAGCTTCTGAAAAACATTTTTAGCAGTTTGGTATCTTTCATAATACATAAACTTCTTACCCTCTTCTAAGGTTTGAGCTTTCATCGTAGTTGAAAGCAATAGGGCTAAAAACACAAGCAATCCAAATTTAATATTACTCATTTTCCTTTCTGTTTTTTTTAACTTTGCAATGATATTAATTTATACTCAAAACTATTGAGATTGTTCATTTTTATTTTGCTAATTTTTCATTAATCTTCACATTCCGAATACCAAATCCTATTTTACTGGGTCCTAAATAGGCTCTTCTAAATATTAATTGCCCTCTTTCATATTGTAAAAAATTTAGAAATCCAGATCCCAACCCTGAATAATTCTCCTTCAAAATATAATACAAACCTCTAATCAGCGGATATCTCTTGGTCATGATGCCATACTGGGTTGGTTTTACATAAGGAGAATCGGAACAATAATCACATTTAACATATACCATTTTCAGCTTTTGCAACATTTTTACTTGAGCAGTATCTTCTGGGTTTCCAATCCAGCTTATACCCACCAACCCCACTGCATTTTCATTGGCTGCAACATAGTCCAAGACTGCTTGGCTATTTTTAACAGCTCTTACTACACCTGTATCAAATTTTGACCCCTTCAATATACTATCAATGGCAAACCTTACGGTGCTAGTTGCATTTAATCCATCAAAAATAATCTGTTGATTTTTTCCCATCAAACCCGTCAATTGCTGCTGCAACCTTTGGAGAGTGAAGATAGTATCCGTGCTTTTTTTATTTACTACAATAGCAATTGCATCAGTCGCCAGCTCATCCCAACGAGGCTGATAATGCAAGGATTCCTTAAAATAATTTTCTTCCTTCCTTGTTAAACCCCTCGTTACAATGACCATTTTGGTAAGCGAATCATTGAGAATATCATTCAAACAAGCAGACTCTGATTTGTAATGGGCTATAATTTTAGCATCGGGATTAGACCCTTCAAACACTTTAATTTGCTCATCCATTATCGGCTTGTAGGACTCATCAATACTGATGTGAAGCGTACCGCTGGTGAGCGTATCCGTTGCTTGCACCTGTTTCTTAGAATTGCATTGAACCAATCCGAGAAACAAAATGAGCAAACCTACCCAATTAACAATTTTATATTTTCTGTACCCCATTTTCATCATTCTCTGAAATAATTTTTCTTATACCCCCTGTACATCCGAAAGCCCCCATACAACCAACAAATAATTGCAAATATTTTTATCAGTTCAGCATCATACTGGTTAATAAAACTTTGAGTCAGCTTAATTGGAAACATGAAGAAAAAACCTACCAGTATCATAAAAAACCCCATGCCATAATTGGTGATTGAACGCATACGGATAAAACCCTTATCCCTTTCGCTAAGCTTTTCGTTTTCTAATTCTCCCATTATTATTAAAATTTTAAAGAAACGTATTAGAAATTTATTGATACATCCCTTCTGCAAAAAGGGCAAATTACAAAATAAATTATTGAAAACTGTGGTTGTCTGATAAAGTTAACTTTTACGAAATAATAACCAAGAAGCTTCTTTTCTTTTTACTTGACTGTTTACCAAACCGATAGACCCAAAAAATTAATAAGTAGCTGCAAAAAGATTTAGAACCAATGCACAGAATTCTATAATTTATCAAGCCAATTGAGCTCTTTGTGATCTATTGTTAAAAGATAATTTGGAAAAATGGAATTCAAAATATCTATTCTTTACCCCCTGCTGCTTACTACTTTATACCCCTAAGGGCTTATATTTGCTGCATGACTATTTTGATGGTATGCTTAGGTAATATTTGCCGAAGTCCACTTGCAGAAGGAATTTTAAGGGAAAAGTGCAAAAAGGCAGGATTAGATTGGAAAATCGAAAGTGCTGGCACCAATGGATTTCACAATGGTGAAGCACCCCACTATCTTTCACAAAAAGTAGCGAGCATCAACAATATTGATATCAGCAGTCAGCAATCAAGAAAATTTGTAAAACAAGATTTTGAGCGATTTGATAAAATTTATGCAATGGCGGAAGATGTGATTGTGGAGATAAAACAGATTGGGAAAGAACAGTACATTTCTTCAAAAGTAAATTTACTAATGGATGAAGTTTACCCCAAACAAAATAAGGAAGTACCCGATCCCTTTTATGGTGCAGAAGATGGATACCATAGCGTTTATAAAATGATTGAAATTGCTTGCGATGCTATCATAAAAAATCATGCTAATTTATCCACTTAACGCTTTTACATTCAAATTTAAAATAGGCTAATAATCTATATTTTAATTAAAAATCAATCATGGCCAAACCAAGCATCCCCCAAGGAACTAGGGATTTTTCAGCAACGGTAGTACACAAACGAAATTATATCTTATCCACTATTAGGAGTGTATTTGAGTTGTATGGATTTGAACCACTTGAAACTCCTGCTATGGAGAATTTAGAAACTTTGATGGGCAAATATGGTGAAGAAGGTGATAAGTTGATCTTTAAAATTTTAAATAATGGAATCAACAATCCAAACAATATTGACAAATCAAAAATTGGGTTTGAAAAAGCATTGATTGGAAAAAGCAGTACTGAGCTTACCGAAAGAGCATTAAAATACGACTTAACAATTCCCTTTGCCAGATATGTGGCAATGAATCAAGGCAAACTAACCTTTCCCTTTAGACGCTACCAGATTCAACCGGTGTGGAGAGCAGATCGGCCTCAAAAAGGACGTTACAGAGAATTTACACAATGTGATGCAGATATTGTTGGAAGTACTGCCCTTTTAAATGAGGTAGAACTAGCCAATATTTATCACCAAGTATTTATACAGCTAAGGCTTTCAGGTTATACCCTTAAAATTAATAGCCGAAAAATTTTAAGCGCATTGGCACAACTCTGTGGTGGCGCTGAAAAAATGATGGACATCACCATCGCAATTGACAAATTGGATAAAATAGGATTAGAAAAAGTAAAAGAAGAGTTGGCTGAAAGAAATCTTTCACAAGAACAGATTGGCATTATAGAAAAATATTTATTGATCAATGGTTCCAATGAAGAAAAATTAACACAGATAAAATCATTGGTAGGCAATTTAGAAATAGGAAAGAAAGGCATTGATGAAGTAGAATTTTTATTTAAGCAAACAAGCAATATTAATTTAGCAATTGATTTCACACTTGCTAGAGGATTGAATTATTATACAGGAATTATTTTTGAGGCAAAGGCTCCCGCTGAAGTTCAAATGGGTAGTATTGGTGGTGGTGGTAGGTATGATGATTTGACCAGTTTATTTGATGTACCTGGCATTGCAGGAGTCGGTATTAGTTTTGGAGTTGATAGAATATATGATGTGTTGGAAGAGCTGCAGCTTTTTCCACAGGAAATAGAAAAGGGTTCCAAAGTCATCTTCTTTAACATGGGGGAATCGGAATCACTTTATGCATTTGGTATCATGCAGCAATTAAGATCAAATGGTATTTCTTGTGAAATGTACCATGAATTTTCAAAAATTGCCAAACAGTTCAGTTATGCTGAGAAAAAAAATATTGAATACGCAATCATTATTGGTAGTAAAGAAATAGAAGAAAAACATTGTTTGGTTAAAAAATTAAATTCCGGAATTCAGGAAGTCGTTGAATTTGAAAAACTCGTTGCCTTCTTTAACAAATAAAAAACGATTCAATAGTAGGATACAAAAAAAAATTATCTCGGCCTACAAAATTCTTCAAAAATTTATTAGACCCAAGGCTTACATTGGGCAATACGGTAAGTTAAGGTATCTTTGCACTATGAAAGCAGTAAAACAAAACATTCGCCATCTGAATTTGGAGGAATTGACGAAACATTTTGAAACGATTGGCGAAAAAAAATTTCGCACCAAGCAAGTGCATGAATGGCTTTGGAAAAAAAATGCACAAAGCTTTGAGGACATGACAGATATTTCCAAAGAACTTCGTGCTCATCTAGCTGAAAAATTTGAATTACCCTCTCTAAAAGTAAATACCACCCAATACAGCAGTGATGGAACCGTCAAATCAAGGTTCATGACTTTTGATGGCCATATGATTGAAGGAGTGCTGATTCCAACTGAAAAAAGAAATACCGCCTGCGTGTCTTCCCAAATAGGTTGTAGCCTAAGCTGCAAGTTTTGTGCTACGGGTACTATGGAAAGAAAAAGAAATTTAGATTACGATGAAATTTACAATCAAGTAGCTTTCATAAATCAGCAATCGGAAAAAACATTTGACAAAAAACTTTCCAATGTTGTCTTCATGGGAATGGGAGAACCTCTACTGAATTATAAAAATGTTTTAAAGGCAATCGATAAATTAATTTCCAATGATGGTATGGCTATGAGTCCTAAAAGGATCACCGTATCTACTGCAGGTGTAGCAAAACAAATTAAACAATTGGGTGATGACAAGGTAAGATTCAATCTTGCCCTTTCACTTCATGCTGCGGATGATAAAAAAAGAAATCAGATTATGCCCATCAACGAAAGCAATAGCATCGATACGTTGATAGAAGCACTAAATTATTTTTATGAGAAAACTAAAAATGACATAACCCTAGAGTACATTCTTTTTAAAGATTTAAACGACTCTATCGAAGATGCTGAGGCCTTAACAAAAATCTATCGACAAATACCTACCCACCTTGTAAATGTAATTGAGTACAATACCATTGAAGGTGCAAAATTTACTAAACCTGATGAAGATACCACCCAACGATTTACAGATTACCTTGCTAAGAATAGGGTAAACGTTCGGGTAAGAAGAAGCCGTGGAAAAGACATAGATGCTGCCTGTGGTCAACTTGCCAACAAAGGAAAATAAATTTTTCCCACTTCCAATAAAATCACTCAATAAAAATTTCAATTTAGACTGCCCCCAAAAAGTTAAATACTTTATGGGGGCATTTTCTTTAACAAAATATTTTATTAAATATTTTGTTTTCAATAGGATAAAATAAAAATAAATTTCACTTTATTTTATTATCCATTAAACCCTCGGCATAGTTCATAGTCTATTATTTTGAACCATTTAAAAATAGACATTATGAAAAAGATTTTTATCGGTGTAATAGCCACCACCATTTGTTTTTCAAACTCATTTGCACAAAAGCTACAAAAAAACAACCGTCTTCACCAACCGACGCAGGCAGCAGGAAAAATGAAAGCATTGAATCTATCTGCTAGTCAAAAAGAACAGCTTAAAGCAGCTAGACAAAATACGAAAACTCAGTTAGCAGCGCTTAATAAAAATGATCAAATGACTGTAAAAGATTTTAAGGAAAGCAAAGCGGAAATCCTTAAGTCACAGAAGCAACAAATGGCGGGTATTTTGACAGAAGATCAAAAAAATCAATTGGCACAAAGTAAAACTTCGACAAATGATCCTAAGGGTAATAAAGATGGTAGAAACTTTGGGAAAATGAAAGAAAATTTAAGTCTAACGGATAATCAAGTGACACAAATAAAAGCCAATCGGGATGCTGAGCTGGCTAAAATAAAAGCCATCAGAGACAATAGTGATTTAAGCAAATCACAGAAAAGAGAACAGTTGAAGTCAATTAGGCAAGAACAAAAAAATAGTTTGTCTCAAATTTTATCACCTGAGCAGATCAGTAAATTAGAAGAATCGAGAAAAGAAAGAAGAGCCGGCGAATAAATCATTAAACCCCTATGGTAAAGCGGTCTATCTAATGGTAGGCCGCTTTTTTCTTGCTACAAATCCAGGTAAATCTAGATTTACTTCAAAATAAAAATAGTTTAGAATTTACCAACACCGGCAAAATAAAGTTTACCTTCGCCGCTCACTCCTGTTGTAATAACAGTAAAACCCTTTAAAAATGAGCCAAGCACCTTTTCAGAAATTTGTTCCAAAGAAGAAAAATAGTCTGATTAAAGAAGAATTTAAACAAGCCAAAAAGAAAGCAAAAAAAGAAAGAGCTGCCGCAATCGATCGGAGATTTGAGGAAAAAAGGCAGTTAAAAGCTGCTGCTAGAAATGCTCCTACTCAAGCGCCTCCAACCAAAACAATTAATTCTACCAAACAAAAAAAGGTACAAGAAATTGAAACCAAATTTACCTACGCTAAAAAAGTAGAGGGCATTAAAAAAGATTATACTCCTGAGCCATTAAAAACTGCTCCAAGGATTGTAAGGCCTTCTACCATTTCCACTACTGAAATGCCACTTAATAAATACGTGGCCCATTGTGGAGTTTGTAGTAGAAGAGATGCTGTTACACTTATTAAGGAGGGCAAAATAAAAGTCAACAATGCGGTAGTGAAGGAGCCTGCACATAAAGTAACTGAAAGAGACAATGTGCAATTCAACGGAAAAAAATTATTTGTTAGCAAAAACCTAGTCTATATTTTACTCAATAAGCCAAAAGACTATATTACTACTACGGACGATCCCCAGGGAAGAAAAACAGTATTACAATTAACCAAAATGGCCACCACAGAAAGGATCTATCCGGTAGGTAGATTAGATAGAAATACTTCCGGTGTTTTGTTATTGACCAATGATGGAGAATTAACACAGAAATTATCACACCCTAGTTATAATATTACCAAAGTGTATGAAGCAAAATTGGATAAGTCGCTTACCAAAGCCGATTTTGACAAAATTCTGAACGGGATAAAATTAGAGGATGGTGAAATCAAAGCTGACTCACTAGCCTATGCAGATTCAAAAGATAAATCAATCATTGGTATTGAAATTCATAGTGGTCGCAACCGCATTGTACGAAGAATATTTGAACATCTAGGTTATGATGTAAAAGGATTGGATAGAGTCATGTATGCAACACTTACGAAGAAAAATGTAGAGAGAGGTAAATGGCGTTTTCTAAGTGAAAAAGAAATTCGTTTGTTGAAATACTTGAATATTTCTCACAAAAAAATTCAAACCAATCAAAAACTTACCACAGACACAGAATAATGAGCGAAGAAACCAATATCAATAAAAGCAATCCAATCAATAGCAAGTTGCTTGCTTCAGTTGTTACCATTTTTGAAAATGATCATTTTATTGTACTCAATAAACCTGCTGGGGTTCTTTCCATCCCAGACAGAATGCAATCTGAACCTTCCTTGAAAGATTTCTTGATTAACAAGTACGGAAGTATTTTTACTATTCATCGATTGGATAGGGAGACCAGTGGCATCATTGTGTTTGCAAAGGATGAAGAAACGCATAAGTTTTTTTCCAAACAATTTGAAGAAAGAACAGTTGAAAAATATTATCTCGGATTGGTTCATGGATCAATGCCTGATAAATCTGGAAGCATGGATGGGCCTATCATGGAACATCCTGTATTTAAAGGACAAATGGTGATCAATAAAAATGGAAAGCCCTCTCTGACTGATTATGAAGTGGTCGAAGAATTAGGAAAATACAGTTTAGTAAAATTTCAAATTCATACCGGTAGAACACACCAAATAAGAATTCACTCTAAAAATATTGGACATCCAATCGTTTGTGATCCATTGTATGGAGACGGCAAACCAGTATTGCTGTCTTCCATCAAAAAAAGATACAAACTTAGTCAGCACGACGAAGAAGAACGTCCGATGCTAAACCGAGTGGCATTACATTCCTACCAATTAAAATTCAAAGATTCTGAGGGAAAAGAGTTTGACCTAGAAGCAGAGTTACCTAAGGACATCAGGGCTTTGGTTCAACAGTTAAGAAAAAATTTATACAATTAAGAGCTGTCTTTTGAACAGCTCTTAATTAAGATAAAAACACAATAAATAAATTAGTCAATATTTGGTTGGGGAGTATACCTTAAATAAGGTTTAACCACTTCTACTCCCTTAGGAAATTTCTTAATCGCATCCTCTGTACTAATTGCTGGAACTACAATTACATCTTCCCCTTGTTTCCAATTGGCAGGTGTAGCTACACTGTAGTTTGCTGTTAACTGCAATGAATCTACTACTCTCAATACTTCAACAAAATTTCTTCCCGTAGAAGCTGGATAAGTGATAATCAGTTTAACCGTTTTATCGGGTGCAATGATCACCAAAGAACGAACTGTAAGGGTAGCAGAAGCATTGGGATGAATAAAATCGTATAGCTCAGAAACTTTTCTGTCCTCGTCAGCAATGATTGGAAATTGAACAGATACATGCTGAGTTTCATTGATATCGTTGATCCAAGCCAAATGCTTATCTACTGGATCAACACTCAAAGCCAAAACCTTGACGCCTCTTTTTTCAAATTCCTCACTTAACGCAGCTGTTCTTCCTAATTCGGTAGTGCATACAGGAGTGTAATCAGCAGGGTGTGAAAACAAAATACCCCAAGAATTTCCTAAAAAATCATAAAAATTTAAATCACCTAAAGATGATTTTGCAGTAAAATTGGGAGCAATATCCCCTAAACGTAGGCTCATAATTATAAGTTTTATTATACAAATATAATAGTCTATTGATTAAGTAGACTTATTTTTTTTATTTTTTTTGTTTTTCTACGTAACTTTCTGAAATGTTATCGAAAAAGACACAATATGCACTCAAAGCGCTGGGCTATTTAGCTGCTAAATATGGGCAGGGTCCAGTACTAATATCCGAAATTTCTAAAAATAAAAAAATCCCCATCAAGTTTTTAGAGACCATCTTATTGGAACTAAAACAAAACAATGTGTTGGAAAGTAAGAAAGGGAAAGGGGGTGGGTATTATTTGATTGAATCCCCTAAGAAAACAACCCTGGCTCAAGCAATAAGGATGGTGGGTGGCCCCATTGCATTGCTGCCCTGCGTAAGCCTCAATTTTTATGAAAAATGCGCTGATTGTGATGAAGCTACCTGTGGCCTCAACAAGGCCATGCTCCAAACAAGGGACGCCACCCTTAAGATTCTTGAAAAAAAGACATTGGCTGAGCTGATAGATGGGTAACTCAATAAAAATTATTAGCTTTTCATGTCCTGACCAAAATGAATGATATTTCCGCTATTGTCTAAGATGCTGAATTGCCGCATACCCCGAGCCTTATTTTGGAGCTTTCCGTTCGGATGTACAATTCCGAGCGCCTCGCATTCTTTGTATAAAGCGTCGATCTCATCCACGTAAACGTAACATCCGGTATTTTTAGGAATACTTTCGTCATCACATCGCCACAAGTGAATACTAATTAGATCTTTAGAAAACATCAAATACCCCTCATAAGAGGTATTACTTTCGAATCCTAATTTTTCATAAAATGAGACAGTAGTGTCGCGATCTAAATAGGCGAGAATTGGGGTGGCTTTTAACAAGGGCATAGCGCAAAAATAGTAATACTACCATCAAAATCGCATCAGATAAGGTGAAACATGCGTATTTATATTATATTTTAAATCAGCATTAACTAAATCTAAGCCGCCACCAGGCTGAATTTTTACTATGCGAATAAGCCCATCTCTGCTTTTCCCAAACCATCGGGAGTAGTATAGAAAGGTCTTTTCTCAACCAAATAGTGGGTATCTTGCGGTATGCCAAGAGCATGATAAATTGTTTGGTGAACCTGTTCAATCCTAATTGGATTTTCAATGGTTTTGCAAGGACGCTCATCGGCTGTTTTACCAAACACATTGCCTCTTTTTATTCCACCTCCAAACATCAACATCGAACAGCCATCGGTGAAATGGCGATGCATTCCATAATTTTTAAGTTCCTGAATAACGTCGGGCTGATTGACTTGCTCTTGTACCTTCAAGTCGGGACGCCCTTCTACCATCATATCCCTGCTAAACTCACTCGCCAATATTACCAAGGTACGATCGAGGTGCCCTGAACGATCAAGGTCTTTTATCAATTGAGCAATCGGAGCATCGATTTGTTTTTTCATATTCACCAGTGTCGTATGTCCGTTGTCGTGAGTATCCCAGTTTTTGAAAGGTTCATACTCTGTGGTAACACTAATAAAACGAGCACCCTTTTCCGTTAAACGTTTGGCCATCAGACATCCCAAACCAAATTTTCCAGTATTATAAATATCATAACTAGCCTTTGGTTCATTGCTAAGATCGAAGGCTGCAGCCTCTGGTGATTTCAACAACATATAAGCTTGTTCCATTGATCTTCTCAAAGATTCCTTTTGATAATCGCTGCCCATTTCCCCCATCGCACTTTTATTCATCAACTCATTGTACAACTGATTTCTTTTTTCAAAACGAGTGATATCCATGCCTACGGGCGGTTTTACGCTTTCCAATCCTGAACTTGGATCAGGAATTAAAAAAGGCCCATATTCATTTCCTAAAAATCCAGCGGTGTGAAAAGCTTTTAATTCTTCCGCCTCACCCAAAGAAAAACGCTGACCAATATCTATAAATGCAGGTATCACTGAATTTTTAGGCCCTAGCTGTTTAGCAATCCAAGACCCTATATGAGGCGCCGCAACCGACTGGGGTGGTTTGTAACAAGTATGCCAGTGATATTGATGCCTCGAGTGCAAAATATGCCCCATATCACCTGCAACATAGGATCTGATCACGGTACCTTTATTCAGAACTTTTCCAATATTTTCTAACCCTTCAGAAAAGTAAATGTCATCCAATGCGGTGGGTACAGACTTAAAAGTACTAAGCACTTCATTTGCCTGCATCCCCTTTGTAAAAGGAGTAAACTTTTTGGGATCAAAAGTATCGGTATGTGCCATTCCACCACCCATCCATAGTAGAATGACTGTATCGGCAGTGGAAGTCAATTTTGGACGATTGCAAGAAGATAAAAATCCGGCCATCGGTACGCCTGCAGCAAGGGCTGCCATTGAGGCGGCACTAGTTTCTCTTATAAAATCTCTTCTATTCCAACGACTACTCATAAATAAAAATTTATTATTGAAATGATTTAATAAATAATTTGAAATTCCGGCAATAGCAGGATAACCCAAAATAGATCTTGTATCGCTTCAGCAGTGGGCTCTTCTCCCAATAATTTTTTAGCAACCTGGTATTCTGCCGATTGAGCTTCTCTGCCCAATGCCCGTCTATAAATTTCTTTTATAATTCGATCACTGGTTACATAATTTCTCTTCCAATTTTCAGCACCTTTTCTAAGCATCGAATTAAACCGGTTTCCATTGGTAAGTTCCAAAGCTTGCAAAAGATTTGCTTGTGACTCTCTACTGGTAGTCACTGTTTCCCTACTGGGTCTACCTAAAGCAGTTAAGAAAGGATTGTTAACAACCAATGCAGCTCTTGCAAAAGGAGGATGAATTGAATCGACTTTTTTTACTTCGTTGATTTTTGCAGGACGATATTTCAACATCGAATCTGAAAAAATCGGACCAATCACCGTTCCACCTGCATCTGAAAATTGCTCAGCCGACATTCTTTTTCTAAGTACTCCGGTAAATTGATATTGCTGTGTCACAATTGTATTGGCATCTTTAAATCCAACAGAAGGAAGTTGATAAGTATTGGAAGTAGCGATTAAAAAAATAAGTTCTTTGATGTCTGATTTATTTTGCTCAAAATTAAATGCCATCCAATCTAACAAATCCTGACTCCAAGGTTCGTTGTCCATTAAATCTACTGGTTCAACAATACCACGTCCCATCATTTGTGCCCAGATCCTATTGACCAAAGTCCGATACAATCGCCCATTTGCAGGCTGCACCATATTTACCGCCAATTGCGCTTGCTTAATTGCTTTGGTGGCACTGCTATCAATCGTTCCCAATTCTTTCCATAAAACTCTAGCCCCCGTATATTTACCCGTAGGCTTATCGCAGCGATTAATTTCTAAAGAACTGTCAGCAAAAATATTTGCAAAAGCATAGGCATCTGTTAATTTCCAATCATTGATAAAACTATTATGGCATGAAGTACATTTTAAATTTAGACCAAAAAATACCTGAGATATATTTTGCGCTGCTTGCATCTCCGTGCGCTGACTAGCATTGACCACTCCGCGCCATTTAATACCTTCTACAAAACCCTTTGACTCATCGGTAGGACTGATCAACTCTTTAACGAATTGAGTATAGGGCTTATTCGATTTGATTGACTTATATAACCAATCAGTAATATTTTTACGACCCCCTGTAATGTATCCAGTTCCTGTATAATCATTTCTTAAGGCATCATTCCAAAAACTAAGCCAATGGGTAGCATAATCATCTTCTCTGCTCAATAATTGTCTTACCCATAAAGCTCTTTTATTAGGCCGTTTGTCTTTGGTAAATTTTTCAATTTCTTCGTAACTAGGAAGCAAGCCAATGATATCCATTGTAACCCTTCTTATAAAAGTTCTATCGTCTACAACTTTTGGCCAAGCAATTTTATTTTGTACAAAATATTGGTTCGTCCATCTGTCGACAGGATTGGAAAGTTCATCTGTAGCAAGCGGTAGTGTTGGATTTCTAGGTTGAAGTGCAGCCACTCTAAAAATATTTTTTTCAGTTGAATCCGGCCATGGTGCACCTTTTTGAATCCAAAAACCAATGATTGCAATATCACTCTCAGACAATTTTTTACCCTTAGATGGCATGGCATCTTTGTGGTCGGAAGGTAAATTAATACGACGGAATAATTCACTCGCTCCAACATTACCTGGTACGATCACTGGCCCATTTTCGCCTCCTTTGAAAATCATATCTTTTCTGTCCAAACGAAGATCTCCTTTTATCTTTTCTGGACCGTGGCATTTATAACAATTGTGTGCCAATATAGCGCGAACCTGTACATTCAATTCTACTGACTGTTGCTTAGTTAATTGAGTGGTGTCATTTTTAAATTGTGTAATATCAAAATTTGATTTCGCAGCGGTAACATAATCCGTACTCCAAGGAAGGGTAGCAGAGATATAATCTTTTCCATGAGTAAGGGAGGCACCAAAATGCCCAGCCACAGCGACTCCTAAGGCACTCATCCACAATACAAAACGATAGTATTTGATCAATTGCAATTGCTCCTTGACCAATATCCAATTGAGCAATAAAAAAGCAACACTACCTAAACATGCGGTGGCAATACCTACCCATTGATGAATATTTGAAAGATCTTTTTCATATCCTCCTTCTTTAACAAGAAGCAATCCGGCGATAGCAGAAAATATAGCCGCGAAAGTACCCACCACTATCAATAATTTAATTCCTACACGAAGGGAGGAGTTGAATTTTTTTAATGTAAAAATTTCTAGAATCCCAGCCAAAAGAAGAAGGGTGATAGGAAAATGGACAATCAACGGATGAAGTCTTCCAAAAAATCTCCAAAGCCAAAAACTTTCAACCAAAGAATCCGAGGAAGGAGATTTTGCAAATCCATCAAATGAAAATTGTAATAGGCAAATCAATAGCATCGTTGTAACAACGAAAACCAACCTTTTACTAGAACTGATATTTTTCTTAAAATCTTTCATAAGCTAAACAGTATTAAAGATATAAAAAAAATACTTTCAAAAATATACAAAGGATTAGCAGGAGGAATTAATTACAAAAAAAGGATATTTAATCTCTAGAAATGGAAATATGGCTAGCCAATTATATGAGATTGACTAATTCCCTGAAGCCCTTCTAATTTTTACTTTTCCAAAGCGTTTTTTAACATCGTCGATCGCCTTATACAAGTCAGATTTTTTTTCAGTATTGTCAAATAAATTTCTTTGGAGAGCTACATTGGTAAGCTCGCTCAAGCGAACTCCTAGCAAACGAATGGGAATACCCCTCTTGTAAAGCTTATGAAATAAATCTTTTACAATTGGAATAATTTCATCCTCTGCACAAGTAAATGGAATAGTAGTTTGTCGCGAAACAGTTTCAAAATCATGGTAACGAATTTTAACAGCAACACAACCAGCATATTTACCCTCCTCTCTTAATTCGAAGGCAATTTTTTCAGACATCCGAACGATCTCTCCCATCAGGAAATTGATATCTGTTTTATTTTTCTCAAAAGTATTTTCAGTAGAGATGGATTTGGCTTCCTGGTATTGACAAACTTCTCCCGTATGAATACCAAAGCTTTTTTGCCATAATTCCAATCCCCATTTACCTAATCTTTCCCCTAGTTGTGATGGATCAAACAGACTTACATCCCGCATGGTAAAAATACCCATCGACTTGAGTACTTCATTGGTATGATCGCCTACCCCTGGAATTTTATTTACCAATAGAGGAGATAAAAATTCCTGCTCTTTTCCAAAAGCCACCTGAAGGTACCCATTGGGCTTTGCCTGACCAGTTGCAATTTTAGCAATCATTTTATTACTACCCATTCCAAATGAAATAGGCAATTTTGTTTCTTCCATTATTTGGCTACGTAAATCAATTGTCCATTGAAGCGGATTAAAAAATTGATTCATTCCTGTTAAGTCAATATAAAATTCATCAATAGACGCTTTTTCATATAACGGTGCTTTGGAAGCTATGATTTGGGTAACCCAACGTGAGTATTTACTGTACTCTGAGTAATTACCTTTTATAGCAATTGCCTGTGGACAAATTAACAAAGCCTTTTTGGAAGGCATTCCAGAATGAATTCCCAACTTTCTTGCTTCATAGCTACAACTCGCTACCACTCCCCTTTCGGAACCACCAACAAAAACTGGCTTCCCTTTCAAAGAAGGATCATTCAACACCTCTACCGACACAAAGAATGAATCGAGATCGAAATGAGCAATGATGCGTTGAGGAATATTTTCTGCCATATAAGTTGATAGATTGTATGAGCTTGGCAAAGAGAATGAAATTAATTATCCTTAAGGATTAAACCTCTCTATAAATATCTAATAACCCATCCGGAAGGGTAACATAAATTTTTCTATTCTTTTGATCTATTTTATCAAGGGACTCTTCATGAATAGGAATCAATGCCTCTTTACCATCTAATAAAATTGCGCATAGAATTTGGTGAGGCTGTTCTATGACTTCAATAATTTCTCCTAGATCTTGTTCTTCATTGATGAGGTGAAAGCCAAGCATTGAAATAGGAGCAGCTTTGGCAGCAAATTTTTTAAAATCTTCTTCTGTAATCCAAACTTCCTTAGGGGTAA
>Ga0214919_10001560_pt1 | contig 37265 bp, 25 predicted proteins | sample LL1503_MetaG_FD_177994 | JGI IMG/M metagenome (GOLD analysis project Ga0214919, IMG submission 177994) | Freshwater microbial communities from Lake Lanier, Atlanta, Georgia, United States - LL-1503 | ecosystem: Environmental > Aquatic > Freshwater > Lake | place: USA: Georgia | collected...
TATTGTTACCAGTATAATTGGTAGCAGTAGTAGTTGCCTGTGGTACAGTTGAATATGCTTGAGCAATCGTGAATGGTGACAATGCTTCTTGACCAGCGGACACGCTTGTGGCGGCTGCTGATGTGTCAGTCAATGACTGTGCGTAACGAACACGCAGAGTGTGAATTTGACCAACTGGGCCTGTCATTGGCTGAACGCCAACCAATTCGTTAGCGATAACGGTTGGCATAACACGACGGATAACTGGCAGAATCACACGGTTAAGTGTGGCGATGTTGCCAGATGCTGTGGAACCAGCACTTGCGTTCTCTTTCAAATACTTGCGTGTATTCTCAAGGATAACGCCCATGCTGTTGCGCTTTGAGCCGTTAAGACCTTCGAGCAATGCTTCTTTGGTCTCGCCCCAGCGGCTTTCTAATAGTTCTTGTGACATTTAAGTCTCCTTATTTAATTATAACCCTGCCAGGCGCTTGAGGTCGATCACATTACTACGATCTTCCTGTTGACCACTTGGAACAGATTTATCCCCAGTTGCTACTGAAACGTTTTCTGTAATCACTTTAGTGGCTTTTACAGAGCGGTCTTCCAATACTGCCGGCAGATACTTTTCGAATGCGTTTTTCAAACGGGTTGTCTGTACGCTTTCAAGCAAATTACGCATAACATCTTGCTTTTCCCGGTTTAAGGGAGCCAGCAACATTTCCATGGTGCTTTCGCGCTCATTGGATTCTTTGATGATACGTATTTCACGTTCTTTTGACTCTACAACGACTTTGGCTCGTTGTGCGAGTTTGATGGCTTCCGCCAATTGCTTGTCCTTGCGAGACAATGCACTATACAACTTGCGAACTTCTGCTTTCTCATTCAGGTGAGTAGCACCAAATTCACTGGCGTATGCTTCAAAGATACGACGACCGAAATTGTTCTCGCGAGCAATTCGGATGTCTTCTTGCAATTGTGAAAGTTCTGTCTTTAGATGACGGCTAACTGCTTGACTCATTTTGTGAGCACTTTCCTTAACGAAACGTGTCTTCAATGTTTCAAGTTTTGCACGGGCTTCACGGACCAAGCGGACTTTTGTTTCCACCACGTCACGTTTGTCTGCGGCAAACTCTTGAATTTCACGAGCCAATGCATGCACCATGAAGTTCTCGAGTTTAGCGAGTCCTTCTGTGTGCATCTTACGGTCTTTGCGCAATTCGCCAATTTCCTCTGCAAGTTTTGTCACCAAGAAGCCGTTGAACTTCTGTGCTGACTCTTTAATCTTGTGTTGGAAACGGACACGGTCTTCGGCCAAGTTACGCTTTTCAGCGGCTACCTGGGCGATTTCTGCGGCCAAACCTTCTGTTACCATTTTATCCAAAGCCTCTACCATCACTGACTTGTCATGCTCATAGCGTTGTGCGAACTCTTCACGTAGTTCTGCACGAGCCTGTTCACGAGCCTCACTTAACTTGGCTTCCCAAGCTTCTGTGATCTCTTGACGAGTTTCCTCGGTGATCAGGTTGCTATCTAGCAATGGTTTGATTGCATCTAACATTAGTAGATTCTCCTTAGATCTTGAGTTCTCTAATGAGTTTTACAACTTCATTTTTGAGATACTTCTGCACTTTGTTGTCTTCGCCCGCTTCCTTGGCTACCTCTAACAGTCTATGACCGTACTTCATATTCATGAGACTTTCATATATTGCTTTAGGGTATGCATTGGGTGCGCTGGGTTGAGCAACCACATCTATAGTGACAATTTCAAAGTCACTTACATGTCCTGTTCTGTCGTCAACGTTACCGCTGCCACGACTTGAAACTCCTAATTTCACTCCAGATGTCAACAACGTCTTGATCAACTCGCCCATGGGGGTTGGTAAAATCTTTAATTTGCCGCATCCAGCATCGCCATCCATCCACATACCTTCAACTGAGTGACACACACGATCTAGATTAATTTTCAAATCATCTGGATGATCTACTTCACCTAACACTGAGTTACCGCTTTTGATTTGCTCATTAATTGTGTTAACTGCCTTGCTGATTTCGTGCATTGGATAAACGCGGTCATTTGCATTGCGCTTGTTGCCTTCAATACAAATACCTTTTAAATAGAGGTGCTTACCTTGGCCATCTGGTCCAGATTCTTCTAGAACCTGAATGTTGGCCTGGTTAAAGGTAAGTTGTTCTCTTAGCGTTTTCATGTATTAACCGCGAGCAACTGGGCTCTTTGTGTTAACACCTGTTGCTTGTGCCAAGTGTGGTTTGGTAGCAGGCTTGGGTTGTTGACCTTTGGACTGAGCAGGCGTATTGCCCACTTGACCGATCAAGTCTTTTGTAGAGTTGCTGTAAGCACCGGCTGCATCATGCTTGCCACCGCCTTCGCCACCTGCGTGAACTGGTTTGACTGTGTTGCCAACTGGACCTTTTGCACCTGCGTTGGCTGCAACCGGGCTCTTAGAATAAGCGCCTTGATCGCCAGTGACTGGCTTTGGAGCGGCTTTCAATGAAATTGCTTCCATCATTTCGCCTGTGTCATCCATTTCAATTGCGTCGCCGCCTTCGTCAGGACCAAAACCGTCGCCGTCGCCCATGTCGTCACCGCCCATCAAGTCTTCAAATTCGGCCATCAACTGGTCCAATTTGTCTTCAAGATTAAGGATGTCATCTTTGGATGCTGGCTCGCCGCCGTCTTCGTCATGCATGTCTTCGATGTCATGAGTAAGATCAGCACCGGCTTCTTCAGCGCCGTCATCAAACTCAGCGTCTGATTCTTCGCTTTCCATGCTCATGTCTTGCTCTTCATCGGCTTCAATGTTGTCGATCAAGTCGTCACTAGCGTCGCCGCCCATGGCATCTTCATCAAGTTCTTCTTCTTCAGAATCTTCATCAAGTTCTTCCTCAGCGGCCTCGTCGAGGTCTTCTTCGGCTTCTTCTTGCATCAAGTTCTCGTAAATCTCACGGCTTTTGGCCACAACGATGTCATGGAAAAGTTCGCGAGCTTTTGCTTCTTCATCATTGATCACGTATTCGATCAATTGTTCAAATCTGTTCATAAGGGAACTCCTATAGGTAAAGTGTAATGTTATTTACACACTAGGAGAAAAACTAGCGGTTTATGGGGTCAAAATGACGATAAATTACATCGCCGGTGCTTCAGGAGCAGGCGCATACTGCTGGCGCACCAATTTGAGTTTGTCTTTGTATTCAACTGTGCGGATGTCATTCATTTTGCGCAGTTTGTTCAACTGACGTAGAGTCAGATGCGTTTTACGCAAATCGCCCAGTTGTGTTTGGCTGTTGTCTTGTGCTAGATCCTGGTAGGCTTCAGGATCTTTGTGCCAAAATTCGTGTAGTATCATAATGAATATTTATGCTGGCGGGGCGCCTGCGCCGCCTACACCCCCGGGTACTACAGGGCCAGCCGGTGCTGACCCCACTTCAGGTGTGCCTACACCTGCTGGTTCCATTTGAGCAATTTCTTGACCAGTGTCAATATCGGTTTGCATGGCACCTGGTGTAATGCCCACCGCACGTAGATCGCTACCGGCCACTTTGAGTTCAGGATTTTCACGTTCTTCGCGCCACATGTCTTCATTTTCTTTGACTTCGCCTTCGGTCAAGCCCAAGAAGCGTTCAAGCAAAAAGCGTTTTGACATGTAAGGCAAGGGTTCCAGTTGCATAAACGCCTGAATACGTGTGTTGTCCAGTTCACTTTGACGGTAACTTGCAAAGTTTTGAGGGGCATTAAAACCCAATGAGAACAAGCCTGAGTCTATATTGAACCCGCGCCACTTCAAGAACATCTTGAATTCGTCGTCTAGTTTCTGCGCAATCAAGGCCTGTAAACGTTCACAATACTGGTTGAATCTGTACTCTTGTATCAAGGCCGTGCCTACTTTTCCGTCGCTCAAAGCACGGTCTGAGTCATCAGGACCGGTGGGCAAGTAACTGCTGGGCACACGCAGACCACGGGCCATTTTGTTGTTAAAGTATTTTAAATCGTCGATTTCGCCTAGATTAGCACCGCCTTGTAATGTTTCTACTGATGAGCCACGACCGTCTTGTCCTTGGGGAAAGAAGTAGTCTTCGTTGATCGAAAGTGGATTGTAACTTGAATCCATCATGTTTTGGCCGCCACCTGTTATGGTAGGGATTCTACGCTGATGCATTTCATTTTTAACACGTTCCACAAACTGCATGGCCAGGTGGCTGGGCATATTGCCCACGTCAATTTTAAAAATTCTGCGTTCTGGAGCACGGCTCACACGATAGATAAGAATAGCATCTTCCAGCAGTTCTTTCTGTTTGTAAACCTTGTAAATCTGTTCTAGTATACTGCGTCCAAAAGGCCAAAACACATCTAAACCTTCGTTCAAACTGCAATGTACCACGTGCTTGGCATCGATAGTGGCTTCATTCATGGCATGCATAAAGCGACTATTGCCTACACCGCCACCAGCACCGCCGTTGGGCATGGTGTAGTTTGAACTGCCACTAATAGTACCTGTCACAGGATTTGTCATGTAATCTGTGGTGGTCTTGGCTGCCACAGTCATGTTTTGGAAATTGGGATTGATATCACGAATAACGTACTGTTCAGGGCGTTTGCCTTCTGATTCGTTCACAATAATACGCATGACCTTGCTCATGTCCACCCAGTACATTTCGAATGTTTCTGGATCACGCACAAACACTTGATCACCGTACTTGATGGTGTTGCGGAACAGTTTGAAAATGCGCTGGTCTAGTTTGTTTAGTTTGACCCACTGTTGCATCTGCTTCTTGATGATTTCAATTTCGTGATCGGTGGGTTTGTCGTTGTATTTTACATCAAACGGTGTGCCGTTTGTTTCACTCAGTTGTGTGGAGAACTCAGCAATGATGTCCAAACAGGCATTGACTTCTGAGTCCATGTCCATGTTTTCGTACTGATTGTAGCGTTCCACACGGTTAGGGTGACCTGAGTAAACTTCTGGCAGTCGGCTTGCATAGTTGCGAAACACAAAGTCTGCTTGTGTTGCACCGCTGTTGCCGTCGTTGCGGGGATAGTTTGGTAAACCAAATTGATTTGATCCCGAAATAGGACTTTGTACTCCAGAATTGTCTGCAACCTTGAAATACTTGCGCCACGAACCTTGTTGTTTATCTGCCATAGTAGTTTATTTACCGTGATCAAGTTTGCATACGCAACATCTTGTTGGAGATATCATTGTTGTCTTTTTGTGCTCGCAACAGATCATCCAGTTTGACCACTGACTGTGCTAACAACCCGTTCATAACATTGAATGCACCCATGATGTCGTTGTTGGGTGTTACTGATGCTGGACCAGTGATCAGTTCTGGCTTGCCGTTCTCTCCAGCAATGCCTAATTGCCCAGCAGGCACATTACCACCGTCCTCAAATGCCGGAATCTCCACGTGGAAGTGTCCAGCAGTGGATTTAGAACTGGGGTTGTTGTATTCATCTATGGCTAAACTGGCACCCATTTGTTTGAGCCAGTTTGTGATTTGTTTTCCGTCTTGTGCGCTGGGTGCTTGTGCTGTGGTAAAGTCTGCGGCCAAGCCCTGTGTGTGTTTGCTGGATGATGCATTTTCTTGATGAAAACGATCGTTAAATGCCGAGAAGTATCCAAACCCTGGCACACCTGACTGTATGGCCCGGGCCATTTGGATCAGTTTGGGACTGATGCCTGCGCCGGCAGCCTGCACATCGCCTGACTTGACATTGAGTCCAAGTTTTGTTAAGTCTGCTTGTGATGTTGCTTGCAGTCCTTGACCCCCGCCCATGCCCATGATGTTTGATGCCTTGGGCATTTGCAGGCCACCACCGCCAAACATGCCCATCATACCAGAGAACATGCGTCCTATGGTTGATCCAGCATCCTTGGGATCATTGTCTTCCACTTGGTCAATTACATCTTTCATGAAACCGCCATAGGTATCAAAATAGCGTTTTTGCAGGTCACTAAACTGTTTCTGACGCATGGTATCCACATCAAGAGTTTTTTCTTGTGTTTTTACGTCCTTGTACATGTCTTCAATGGCTCGGGAGAAATTATCACCCACGGCAGCGCCTGTGCTGAGTCGGTTGTTAGGTACAATATCTCCAGCATCCTTGGGTACAAAAATTTCCGGACCGTTCTCGCCCACAAGGTAAGGTGTTGACTTGCTAACAGGGCCACCCACAGCACGGCGTTCTGGACCAGATGCTTTGTCTGCTTGTTTACCTAAGGCACTACCACCAAAATAACCTGCGGCGCCCCCAACTAAACCTCCCAGTACTGCGCCAACAGCGGTGCCAATTCCTGGTGCTATAACAGTACCCAATGCCGCACCAAATTCGCCACCTGCGTAGGCTCCTGCCAGGCCAACACCTACACCTCCGGCAAGTTCTGCTTCACCTTTTTCTGCAATCTCTCCTGATATCTTACCCAGTGCTTTAGCAGCCTCCAAACTAGCATCGGCCATTTTTTTCATGGCCCTCTGAGCATTGTCAGCATTGCTCATCAAAATCTGCTCCATCTGGCGATTGTTTTCAATTTGCGATTGTATCAATTCAGATTGTTTGCGTGTCATTGCATCGGTTCCGGCCAACTGATTCTTTTGATCTGCTAGAATTTTATCGTAGTTCGTGACCAAGTTGCCTGTGGCCATCTGACTCAGTTTCAACTGCTCATGTAATTCACCAAATGTGTTGTTGTAGGCCCCAAATTGTCCCAGTGTGGTACCTATAGTATTGGCTGTTTGTTTAATGGCCAATCCAGTAGTTTGTGCAGCCTCAACCTCACTCATTCTTCCTTCAATAACTAACTGACTGGTACGAAGCATTTCGCCATTGCTGGCCAAGTTGGCTTTTTGCGCATCTGCGTTTGACAAGTTGCCTGTGATTGATGCCTGGAATGCTGACGCCGTTTGTGGCCCGGCAGCTTCATAGATTGAATTTAGTTTCAGCAATCTTTCTGCGGCTTCTGCTTGGCCGTTATTTCTTAGTTCTTGAATCTTGGCCGCAAACTGTTCTTTCTGCAACGCACGCTCACGTTGCTGTTCCATCTCTTGACGACTCTGACCTGTAAGTTTGGTCAGTGCATCTTGTTCTTTCAAGTAGGCCACAGCACCTGCAGCCAACTGCTGAGTTGTCATGTTCTGTGCTTGGCCCAGGCGTGTTTGCAGTTTAATGTATCCTGCCATACCTGCATTGATGTCTTGTGTGGTCAAGCCCAGGTTCATCAGTTCCACACGATTGCTTGCGGCTGCCTGCCCCATTTCAGCAATGCGTTTTCTACCATCACTAACTGATCCAGCAAACAACGCAAAGTCTTTGGAGTTCTCCGCAACCAACTGAACAAAACTGTCCCGTTCGTTCATGCTTAGTCCCAGTTTCTTAGCATCACCAAACAAGCCCGACATGCCATCGGCAGCAGCTCCTCCTGCTTTGCTAAGTCCTTGATAGCCTTTGTGTAGTTTGTCCACGGCCTCTAAGGTCATTTGTGTGAACTTGATGTATGCCACAGTGGCACCAGTCACAGCCGCGGTTAACGCTTTGATTGCTATTCCGCCAGGTATCATCAAGGCCAAGGCTGCGCCTGCTGCCATAGCCGCTGACGCCATTTCATCAAGTGCTCCATTAAAGGCTGCGGCACCTTTTTTGCCTTCGGCCATGGCTTTCATGGTACCTAAAGCGGCTCCACCTAGACTTTCTAGAGATTTGGCAGCCGATGCTGTGCCAGCACTGAAGTTGTCAATGCCATATTTGGCTTTCATCTCTGCATCTTTTTTCTGTTGAGCAGTTTCTCTAGTGACTTGCCCAAATAAGGCCAGATCACGTTGGACCGCGGTCATCGCTTCGGAAAGTTGTCGTTGTGTATCAGAGATATTTTCAGCCATGTTTTTTACCCATAAGTATAGGTATATTTATAGGTGAGATATGACCCAAACTGCGAACCCGCTGAAACAATTTTTTAGACAACCAGCAATTTATTTGAGTTTGCCATCAGGTGGTCGCCATTGGCCCGCTACGGCATTGGCCATGCCCGAAAATCGAGAGTTGCCAGTTTATCCCATGACTGCCATAGACGAAATAACCTATCGCACTCCGGATGCACTTTTCAACGGACAGGCTGTGATCAATGTGGTTCAAAGTTGTGTGCCCAACATCAAAAATGCATGGGAAATACCTGGGATTGATTTAAACGCTGTGTTAATTGCCATTAGAATTGCCAGTTACGGGCACGAGATGGAACTGGCTACAAAATGTCCCAAGTGTGAAACTGAGTCAGACTTTGGTATAGATTTGCGCATGGTTCTTGATAGTATCCAGGAGCCTGACTACTCAACCCCGATTCAGCATGGTGATTTAGAAATCACACTCATGCCTGTGAGTTACCGAAATCAAAATCAAGTGGGTCTCCGACAATACGAGCAACAGCGTAGTGTGCAACAGATTCAGAATGATCCTAACATGAGCGATGAGGAAAAAATCAAACGACTCAATGAAACCATGCACCTGATCACAGAACTCACAATTGAAACGCTCAAATACAGCATTGCCAGCATACGCACACCAGATACACTGGTAACCGAAATTGAATTCATACGTGACTTCCTGGTCAATTGTGATCGTAAACTGTATCAAGAGATTCGAGATCGTGTAATTGAACTTCGAAATTCGAGTGAACTCAAACCATTCGAAGTTGTGTGCCCTGAATGCAGTCACAAACACCAACAAACACTTACCCTGGATCAAGCCGCTTTTTTCGGGGTCGCCTCCTAAGCCTGTCGACTGAGGAAATTTCTGCCATGATAGACGGCATGGAAGAGGAGGCAAATGATGTCCGGGCAAATTGTTTAAAAATGAGTTGGCATCTACGCGGTGGCGGCACATATGAAGATGTCATGAACATGAGTTATCAGGAACGCACCCTGGTAGCAGAGTTGATCAAGAGCAATCTTGAAACCACACAAAAATCAAAATTAAATTTCTTCTAATGGAACTGGAACAAGTACGAGCAGATATAGAATCCTGGATTGAGAACTTTGTGGAAGTTCCACATCCTGCCTTGGGCGGTTTTCCTCCTTGTCCGTTTGCACGGTCAGCAAGACTCCGACGTACCTATGGAGTGTTCTTGGGTGCTGACCCTTTGTATGATTTAAAGAATCGTGCCAGGTATGGCATGGAAAAGTATGAAGTTGTTATCTATGCCTATGACCCTGCAGAGTGGTCACGTGAACTGTTTGCCAACAGCATTGAACTGGCTAACAAAGAAACTTTGATCCCCAGAGACTTGATTGCCATGGAAGATCATCCTGGCGATCCAGAAATTGTCAACGGAGTCACAATGAATCAAGGTACCTATGCACTGGCATTGATACAAGGCTTGAGTGATCTCAATACCAAAGCAAAACAAATGTCTGCTCGTGGATTTTATCACGACTGGCCGGAAGAATACTTGCAAGGCCTATTCCATCATAGACAGGATCCAAGATGACCTATCAATTTGCCAGAATAGATTTGAGCAAGACCAACTACGAACCAACTGTAAAGTGGGAATACCTTCGTGACCCGGACATTGCAAAGTTGAATCAGATCTATAGAGATTATTGCAAATACAAACACTTTGCCAGCGTCATGCCCATATTTGATAGTCGCTATCTAGATCCAATAACCGATGTGGTTGGCTACTACGATAACAGCAAATTGGTAGCGTTCAGTTTAATTCGACGCTATGACAAGGAAAATGCCTTGTGCGATCAATTTGCATGGAACTATCACAATCCTCGATTGCGGTTAGGGATAGAAACAATGAAAACAGAGTGTGCTATCTACAAGGCACGAGGATACCGATACTTGTATCTTGAGCAAGCACACCTGTACAAATCTGAAATAGACGGATTTGAAATACTAGGACCACTGGAGTAACTATGGATTTATATACAATTTGGGCAGACAAAGAAGGCGACATATCAGATTTAGACTGGGTCAACGGAATGAAAAGTTTCTTTGACCACTTGATCACAGAAGGCAAGATGGAATCGTATAGAATCACCCGATGCAAGATGGGCTTTCGTTCGATCGCTGACATGCCAGAATGGATGATCATCATGGAGTTCCGTGACATGGGTCAAATGGATTCAGCATTCAAGCGAGTTGCACCACTAGAAGGCGAACTCGAAGAAAAACACAAAAGTTTCAATCAATTTGTTTCAGGCAATATACAACATGCCTTGTTTAGAGATTGGCCAGATACTAATCTTTAACACTCAAGATGTGCAACGCACATCTATTAACTTCGCTTGCGCTCGTTAATATGATTGTTTTTAAAGAGCGAAGCGATTAAGTATTCATGTAGATTAATCTAGTCAGACGGAACCGTTTGCATGGTTCCGCTTGCGTCTTCATGTGAGTATCACTAGCCAAGACTTTGGAAGTAGGTTGTTTTTATACACCGTATGCTACAGGGCTCTGACCTTTCCCCACCTACGTCGACATCGCAATTGCTTGCTACCTTAAACCTCGTTCCTAGCGTTTAAGTTTTTATAGCCGGTGTTCTCGTATGCTAACATTCATACTATATCAATGCGTCGGCCTTATGTTTCTAGCCTCAAACTCACTTCCGATTTTTCAGGATACTGGGATTTACCCAGGGGAGTGCATCAATATGTTACGTGTCCAGGTTTTATTTGCCTGGTTTTTCCACAGCGGTATTACAAACTGGCCCGCTAACCTTAAGTGTTAGGATTAATATAACCTTTAGGAATCCAATTAACAAATTTGCCACCGCATGTGTTGCAGATTACTTTACCTGCATGTGGTCCGGTGGACTTGTTAACAATTTCCCAATCGTGGTCTTTGTGAATGCCTAGTTGTTGCCTGAGTTTTGTTCGTTGATTGTGCCATGCTTGATCAAATCCAGTTTTTGGGTTGGTCCAATACGGGTCGTTTAAAAAACCAGTATCGCTTTTGTTAGTTTTATTATAGTCAAGTTTTGTCATATTTTGTCAATGATGTGACTGCCGTGTACCCTAACTTGGATATGCCCATTGTAATAATCTCGTGATTCTAATACTCTTCTTGAAAATTGTTCCCTAGCCTCAATGTAACTACATTCAGACTTGCTTTTGCAATAGTAAAGTATTTCTCTGGTAAAGTTTTCGGTGCCTAGTTTGATTACGTCTGCGGTTAATTCTGGGCTTGACCCATAGTACTCTCTCCAATCACTGTCGATCTTGGAGCGTATCTTCTTCCGCTTTTTGTTGCCGTTTTTTTGTTTTACAGTCTTGTATGTGGTTTTGCTAAATTTTGCTAATTTTTTGCCTATGTACTTGCGTCCAGTGAGATTACATGTGATCAAGTAAACAAATCCCACACAGTCTTCGGGCAACGTCTCAATTGGGGTATCTTGATATAGCCATGTCATAAAAGTGTAAGATTTATCCTTGCGTTATAGTTATCTCCGTTGCTGCCTTTTGTAAAATTATATTGTTGATTGCTGTTGCTGTAGCGTTGTTACTTTTTGATAGATTTCTTCCAGTAAATGTTGTGTGTTTTGTTGCTCTGCTAGTTCAATCTGTTGTTGCTTTTGTGATAAAAAACTCAATACAGGTATGCCTAGTTTGATTGTCCAATTTCCATTTTCGCCCATGGTCAAACTGTGATTGGGTCCGGTATCAATCCCGTTATGCAAAAAATACTGGCGCTTGGTTGAATCAAGATCCATAATATATGCACCTAGATCTTGATAGAGCAATTTGGTTTTCACAAGATCCACACCATTGATCACAATTTGATCAATAATCAGTTTTTGATTTTGTAAAATTTGACCTTGATCATCAACCACAGTGTCATGATCTGTTTTATTATAATACACAATATCTAATACGCAACACTTTTGATCCTGTGTTGCTATGAATTCGTAATCTAAACACTGGGTACCAATTATGGCACAATCTTCCAGCAGTTGTTGATTGAAACTGATCCTGACACAAGGCCAACGACCTTGTGCAGAAACTCCGGTCATGGTCAGACTGATCTTGACCTGTTGAAAATTCAATTGGGCCCGTATTGATTCAGGAATCAACTGATGCAGTGTGTTCTTCATATAGTCTAAGTTGATTCAATATTAAATGCAGTTCTTCTATACCATTGCTGGTCATGCCGGTACCCATCTCGTCTAGTATGACCTGGGCAACGACATGACGCCGTACTCGTTCCAACCAGGTGTTTGTGGGATCATCAACAGTGCCCCAGTCAAATGTATTGCGGTGATTGATCACGATGCCCAGTTGTTCAGCATGTTGATGAAGATATCCTTCGGGTTCAATCATCAAGGGCGGTCCCATGGCAATCTTGCTAATCACGCCGGCAGCAACATAACGATGACATCTCACAATAAACTCCAGAGTCTCAAGATAACGTTCCCAAGTTTCATTGTGAAAGCCATTCATCATGAGCAGTTGTGCCTGAAGACCGTGTTGTTCAAATTGATCTAATTCTTCAAATATGTCTTGCACAGCCATTTTCTTTTGCATGGCTGCCAACACTGCGTTGCTGCCACTTTCGGCTCCGATGATCAAATTCACTGCACCTGATCTTTTGATCTTGTTATAGATGCCAGATGGAATTTGTGATTGTGGCCTACAAATGTATTGTCCGTACCATGAGATTTTTTTATCAACAGGTTGTTGATCGTTGTAGTCAGCAATGATTTCTATCCATTCATAAAAATCTCGTTGACTACCATTCACAAGACTATCAGTAAATTCAAATTTGGTAATATTATAACGCTGACTCAACTCAATCAGTTCTTGTGCCACATTCTTTCCAGTTTTACGTCTGAAACTGCCAAACTTTCTTGGCACATTGCAAAATGTACAACTTCTAACACATCCTTTACTGCTGGTCACAGTGACCACAGGAACAGTGTGCCAAATATACTTGTCAAGTTGATAGTCATCAAAATTGGGTACCGGTACATCATTCATGTCAACAGGCAAGGATGTCAGGGCCTGGCCGGCCAAAACATCAACAATACTTTGTTCGCCTTCGCCATAGATAACATGATCTACCAACCGGTGAAATTGCATGTACTGGTCAAACTTTTTAAAATCAGCAGTCAAAAATCCCAAGAAGGTATCATCAACTGGCTCAGGAACTCCGTAGCCGCCGAGTATGATTTTGACTGCGGAAAAGGATTTGCGAAGTTCTTGACACAACAACACACAAGCACGATGTTGAAAAGTACTAAAAACACTGAATGCCACAAACTTGGGATTTTGTTCCTGAACCAGTGTGCAAAAATCTTTGATCCATTGGTCAATTTGCTCGGTTCTATCAAACTGGTTGTATGGTTCAAATTTTTTGCTTTGTTCGTAGTAAAGATCAAAATTTTTATTGCATTGATTGATATAAAAATTTAGCGAAAGATCTTCGGTCCTGGCAGCAAATCCCGCAGATTCTGCACAGGCTTTTAAAATTGCCGGAGCCGCAGGGGGACGATTGATCACACCAGATGGTAAACTGCAAATCAAAACATCAATCATATCAGGTTAATTCTAATTCTCTTTGCCACTGACTGCTGAATTTGGTTTCTGTGTGGTCTGTACCACAAATATCCATGCATATGGCATTGGGTTGAGTGCTGTGCCACGAATTTTTCACAGATTCAAAATCCGTAATAAAATCCTGTTGCCTTGAACCCAGCCAACAGCAAGGACTGGTTCTTGCTTGTGCGTCAATAAAAAGACTCTGTTCCTTCAAGGCATGACAGTTTATGCTGGTGGCTTGAATCATTGATTGAGCCCAACCAGAAGGAAATTTTAGTTCGTTGGTAAATCCACGCCGCGACACCTTGGCTCTGAACCACTTGAATCCCATGTCCCGAGCCAGTTGCTCGCACTCATCTACTTGGTGTTGATTGTGTTGATATACCAGCATGTCCCAGTGCGCCGATCCACCTGCTTCAATAAAACTGCGAGCGTTGCTCATGAGTTTAGCCCAGTTCACGTTCTTGCGATAGGTAGCATTGGTTGACTCCAGGCCATCGATTGAGAATACCACATAGTCTCTTGGCTGATTGAGTATCTTGGCCAGTTCGTACCACCAGACAGTGGTTTGTATACCACCATTGCTGTTCATGCCCAACACAATGTCAGGATTGATTTTTCTAAATGCTCTATAGATGTCCAAGGTATACTTACCAGCGGCTGGATCTCCGTAGTTGCCGCACATGAACATTTTGTCCAGTTGACGAATTTTTTCTTGATCAAATATCTGCAGAATTTTGTCCATGGCAAGATGATGCTGACGATCTTTTTTGAAGTCAGGATCAGTTTCTCTAGCACACAGAGCACATGCGGCCTGGCACACGTCTGTGGGCTCAAGATGCAGTACTTTTATGTCACGCAAGGTCCACATCCGTGTTATAGGTAGTGAAACCGTTTTCTTTCACAACCTTGAGTATGTTTTCTACTCGCCCGGCCAGTTCGTCCTTGTGACTGACCAGCCAGATACTCTTGTGACGTTCTCGACTCATTTTCTTCAGTAGTCCAAGTCCGTTTTCCACGCCCTGTGAATCTAGACCGTTGTCCATGAGTTCGTCGATAAACAACAAGTTGATAGGATGATACAAACTTTCCCAGACATCACGAAATGCCCAACTCATGCTCAAGATCAGTCTAGTGCGTTCGCCTCGGCTCAAGTTGTCAAAGTCCAGTTCGCGCCCCAGTTCTTCGATACTCACAGTGAGATCGTTCTGGAACACCACTGTATGCGGCAAGCCAATACGATCCAAATAGTGTGTGAGTCTTGCGTTCAAATAACTCAAGTTCTGATCAATGATCTTTTTACGCACAAATGAATCTTTTGATGTCAACAGTTTGAGCAAGAATTCTTGATGATCCTGCAGTCGAGTAAGTTCGTTTAACACATCATAAGTCACAGTCTGCAGAGCCTGTCCTTGCATGTCTGAGATTTGTTCTTCGTAAGGATCCACTTCTGCGGATCTAGTGGACAAATCTTTGCGCAAAGTTTCTACGCTGTTGCGATGGTTCAGGGCCTGTTCTAATGAGTCATAAAACACTATAGGTGCCTTACCTAACACCCCAATCTGGGCAATGGTATCCTCATGCTCGGTGCGTTGTGTGTGATTAGCCAGGAGTTGTAGTGCTGTTTCTTGTACCAGAGCCTGTTTGGCCTGTTTCAATTCGTCTTGCTTGTCGTCATGCAGGTCTTGGCCACACGAATGACACTGGTGAGCATCCAATGCCGCAATTTCAGTCTTGAGTTTTTCTAATATCTTGTTTAGTTTGACATCATCAGCATCGATCTGCCGAATGTAGCGACCAGCATCGTCTAGAGATTTTTTCTTCACATGATACGCTTCGAGATCTCTGTGTGCTTGTACTTCTGCATCAATATCGATGTGTTCAAGATCCTGAATGGCCTGTTCCAGTTTGCCCACATCTTCATCACGTTTGGCAATCCATAACCGCTGACGTTTGCGCAGACTTTCAATCTGTTCTTCGATGCGCTTGTTGGCTTCCTGTACAGCACGTATGCGGAACTCTTCTGCTTGAATAGCATCTTTGGTTTGCCGGTTGAGTTCTTTGATCGCGTCAGCACGTTCTGATAGCAAGGTAATACCCAACAACTGCTCAATGATGGTGCGTTGGTCATTGGCTTTTAAACTCAAGAATGGTTCTGTGTAGGTATTTAAGGCCAGCACATGTTTGAACATGTCATGACTCATATTCATTATCCGTTCGATCGCCTGTTGTGTTTCCCTTGAATCGCCTTGTGCTTCGTCTGTGGCAGTTTGTGCTTGATCGTTGATGTAAAATTTTAGCACATTGGGCTTACGACCACGCTCAATTCTATAAGTTTGACCTCCCACCACAAAGTCTAGACTGACCAACATGTTTTTGCCATTGGTCTTGTTTACCAGATTGTCTTTGCGTATATTGGAAAGTGCTTGCCCATACAAGGCATAACTCAAGGCATTAATGATTGTGGTCTTGCCTGTGCCGTTACGGCTTCCATCGCCGCCTAGATCCAGGTTCTCGCCCAACACAAGTGTAAGATCCGAACGATCAAAATCAATGCCTTGGGTGGCCGCACCCACACTCATGAAGTTTTTTACTGTGAGATTTTTAATTTGGATCATAGTTGTTTATTATACACATATCCCATGGCATTTGCGATCTCAGGATGTGAATCTGAGAAACTTTGATTTCGTAAGGAATCAAAATGTGTGGTGAGTTTTACAAATCCTTGTCCAGTGCTATCGGGCAGGGTTGAAAGCATGGCCAGGATATTCTTCATCTCTGGCCAGGGATTGTTCCTGTGTTTGTTGATGATCAAGTGTTTGGCTTCTTTGGTCAAGGATGACAGTGCAAACATACTTGGACTCTTCACATAGTTAGGATATACAGGAATGCCATGTTCATTACCCCAATCCAACACTTCATCGATGTAAAGTATGTTCATCGCACTGATACTCAAGAAGATTCTGATTTTGCAGTTTGGTAGATTCAAATCTTGTATGGCCAGAATATTTTTTTCTACATCGGACCATTTGCCCCCGCGTTCTAGTTCAAATCTTGATCCAACAGCGTCTATGCTGAAGTGTATGTCAACTTCTTTGAAGTGAGAGAAATACGATATTAGATTCTTTGGGTACACAGAACCGTTGCTGTTGAAGTGTAGACGTATGTTTTTGCATGCCGAAGTTTCCACAGCTTTGGCCAGCAGCTCTGGTATTTTTTTGTTCAAAAACGGCTCACCACCATAGAACTCAATGTTCCTCAATGATGGTAGCAAATCTTTTATCTGATCTATTAGGTGATCAGAAGCAGGTTGTAGATTATTTTTGATTCTGGTGTTTTTGGAATGTTCCTGTGCGAACAGCGAACTATGATCAGAATCACAGATTCTGCATTTGAAGTTGCAGGTGTTATCCAAGTTTAAATCTAAACTACGGATCTTGGGTTCATCAATGTATTGGGTCAACAAATCTTTCATAAAAACTGTGTTGGCAAAGTTTCTAATACTGGTAATCCCAAGATTTTCATTGTTCCAGCAAGAGTTGCATGACAACGGACGCTGTCCTGCTAACATACTTTGACGAAGTGTTTGTACTTGATCAGATTGGAATAAATCATTGAGATTTTTTTCGGTACTTCCCAACACAGTAGCACTAAGACAGCAAGACCGCACAGTGCCCACAGTGTCAACTCGTAAATTCATCCAGGGCAACGCACACATGGTGTCAGACAGAACAAAACGATCTGACAATGGTTCAGTGTTAACAAGGTCCATTGTCACTGTTTGAAAACACACAGGATCTGTTGAAAAGCGCAACGCCTCTTGTGTGAGTTCACTGCTGTCTGTGGCACAGACGATGAGAACAAAAAAGTTTGAAACATCTATTAGGTTCGCAGCCTGATAGAGATGTGCGATTAGATTGGATGTGACTGCTTCAGAAGTATACAGCACCAAACGATCGTTGGACTGGTATTCAGTTTGATAGTATTTATCAAAGAACTGATAGGCTGCTTGAGGGCTGTGCGTAAGAGTAGCAAGATCAATAAAACTTTTGAGAGTGTATTGAGTCTCTAGCCTTGCCCTGAGTTGATCAACTGTCATAGCGTCTGATAAATCTTCAACAGCAATTTGTTGTCGTAGAATTCTGACTCAATATTGGTGATCTGATCTATGACAATTTGATCCACAGATTCAAATTTAACTTCGCCTGGTGCCATGTCAGTGTCTACTGAACTATTTTTATTTGGTATCAAAGCCATCTCTCTGAGAGCATATTCTTTAATATACGTTTCTTTGATAAAATTTGCTTCTTCATAACTAATCTCAATATCCAATTGCACACGAACATGCATGCCTGGCGCAAGTAAAGTGGGTGCGTTGTCAATGATACTGGCCAAGCCTAACACACGGTAACGTGGTTGATCAGGCCAAGCATGAAACTCAGGTTCTCGGCCCCACTCTAGTATCATCATGCCACGTTCATCATCTCCGGCATCAGCATAGTTGTGCGGAAAGCAATTGCCAATGTAGGTAATGTTCTTTTTGGTTTGACGTTTGTGAAAGTGTCCGGTAAACACATGCTCAAAGTTTCCAAAGTCTTCTCTGCGAACTTCCCCATGATCCGGCATCTCTACCATGGCGTTCATCAGGTATCCAGGTAGTTCAAAGTGCCCGAACATGTACTTGCCCTTTAGTTTGGGAATACGTTTGTGGTCATCGGCTACAAGCCAAGGAGCAATGACAACGTCGCCACTGCTAAACCAATCGTTACATATCTGTACACGGGGGAGATGCTTTGCCCATTCCACACTTTGTATGTCGCGCTTGTCTCGATAATACAAATCATGATTACCAGGAATGAAATACACGTTTTCAAAATTGTCATTCATGTGCTCCAGTGCCTGCAGGCTGTAGTTTAAGGTAACAATGTTTAGGCTGGCACGATTGTTGTGCCAATCACCAAGAAACAAACAGGTTTCACAGCCTTCGGCCTTTGCTTTAGCAGTTGCCCACTTGACAAAATTTAGGCAGTCCTCATTGTGTTGAGTGCTGTTGCTTTTCAAGCCAAAGTGAATGTCGGTGAACACCGCGGCTTTACGAAATAGGTTAGTCATCCCGCTATTATACTACTCATCAAGACTACTTACGACCGGTCCGGACATGGCTGCCATTGAGTGTTTGCCAGAGTTCTGACGAGTCCATGAAGGATTGAGTCCGTTCATCTCCAAGATGTCATCACGTATGTTTTGATTTTTCTTTTCGATGTTCAGGATACGAGTGAAACTATTAGTGATAGCGGCAGTATAATACGCAAAAGGGTTCTGCGATTTCGACTCATCAAATTGCAGTCCGATTTGACTGAGTTGTAGCAGGGCTTGTCCCCGCATTTCTTCGTTGTAGGTGTATCCACGCCAGTTGCTCCTTGTTGCATATCTTTCGCATAATTTCATAAACATCAGGGCCAATTTCTTGGTCATGTCGCCATGATCTTTGGAAAACTCCCCGGTGGCCAAATCGCCACGCCAGTGTGAGCGACCCACAATGTACGGCTTCTTTTCTTCGTCAATGCGATAGTGCTCAAACGGTGGAAAGTTCACACGCATATGATTCATGTCCAGAACAGGCACATCCACAATATCAGCCAAGGGATCTTCTTCTGTAGCATCGTCTAGGTCCAGAATGTCTTCTAGTTTGCGACGTTTGGCCTCTGCCTTGGTAATTTTTTTGGGTGCCCGGGGTATGTGATCCCAGCAGGTGATACGGAACACAATGTCTGTATTGGGTATCTTTTTGGGGTCTACAATGGTGCCTTCACGCTTGAGCCGATCTGCCCGATTGCGTCGGGCTTCTGCAATGGTACGTTGATTGATCTTGTCTATTGATGGCAAAATAATATCAAATTGGTGGTCCATTGCTCTGTCTTGGAACCAACAGTAGTTGTTTTTGCTGAGATGAATCTCTTTTAGTATATCTCTGTTGTTGAGATAGTTCACACGCGGTGCCGCTTTGGGTAGTAAAGTCATGAGTGACTGGGTCTCCTGTATGTATTTATTGTAGCACATTTACAACAGTTGTCAACCTGTTTGTTAAAATACGCCGTTAATAAAATGGGTAAATAAGTGATAGGAATAATAAAATGGCTGACACTCCCACTGGCTCAGGTAGCAATGGCGGAACAACTACAGTAGTAGCAAATCCACCTAATCCTCCTACGACCAATACAGTACCTAATACCACAACAGACGCAAAAACTGTACAGTATCAATCTGCAGTAACTGAGTCTGTATTTGATCCACGCCAAGATGTGGGAGAAAATGTATTCGACCCAGGTGCAACATTCAATGATCCAGCAACTGAAGAGTCTGTATTTGATCCAAGACAAGACGTGGGAGAAAATGTATTTGATCCTGGCGCCGCACTTCCTAATCCATCTGTAACAACGGCAGCACAACTCAATGATCCTTATGCTGGACTCTCACCAACACAATTGCAAGATCTTGGCGGAGCAGATCCTACAGATCCTTATATTCGTGCTAGACTGGGCATACCACAACTGCCTGGATCCACGCTAAATGTCACTAGTGGATTTGGATTTGGCAATCTAAACACAGGTTTACCCAGTATAGATAATGCACTGGGCACTATCAAAGGCTTATTCAGTGGCATACTCGGAGGAGGTGCAGGCGGAGGCGCAGGACTAAGTTCACTGTTTACTAATTTCTCTGCCACTGTGGGCGGCCTGTTTGGTAGCAAGCCTACTGCTGGTGTTACAGCCGCAACCACAGGCTCAGGAGTGGCTGCCTTGGTGGCACCCGTAGGTCCCTCCACAACCTTAACACCAGTTGACGCAACCACAACAGAAGGTTTTGGTATTCAAGCCACAGTTGATCCAACTACACTGGAAGGCTTTGGTGTTCAGGCTTCAGTTGACCCAACCACGCTAGAGGGATATGGAATTCAAGCCACAGTTGATCCGACCACTTTAGAAGGATATGGAGTACCAGCAACAGTTAACAGCACTACGTTGAATGCCGATCAAGCAGATGCTTTTTACAATGGCACTGGAACATTAACTGTCGAACAACGCCTGTCGCAAGATCAAAAAACAGCCGCTGATGCCGCAAAACTTTACCCAGGCTCGAACAACGAAGCATTGCGACAAATTGATATTGGTGCTGGTCGTATTGCTGAAAATGAAATTGGTATCGCCAACGCTGAACAAATTGTTGCTAGAAACAATGCTGAACTTGCTGACCCTTTTATCTCAAATGCCAGACGAGCAGAATTAGAAGCCAACAATGAATCACAATACGAATACATTCAAGTTGCTACAGAAAATATAGCAATACAAGAAAATGTAATTGAACAAAATGCTAACGTGTACGCGGCAGGTGGTGGTAATCCAGACAGCGGACAAGGACCAAATGAAGTCAGTGCTTTAGCAGACCCAGCAGTAGCACAAACACCAGTCGACCCAACTACTTTAGAAGGCTTTGGAGTACAAGCACCAGTTGATCCAACTACTCTGGAAGGTTATGGAATACAAGCCACAGTTGATCCGACCACAACAGAAGGCTTTGGAGTACAAGCACCAGTTGATCCAACCACACTAGAGGGGTATGGGATACAAGCCACAGTTGATCCGACCACAACAGAAGGCTTTGGAGTACAAGCACCAGTTGATCCAACCACACTAGAGGGGTATGGGATACAAGCCACAGTTGATCCGACCACTTTAGAAGGTTATGGATTACCAACGGAGGCTCCAGCAGAGGTTAACATGGAAGGCGGCGGCGATGGGCTTGGAATAGGCCAAGGCGCCAACGATGCAATTTCTGCTGACAACGAATTTATTGCCTCTACTGAAAGTCAATTTCAAGGTAGTCAACAATCTGCTATTAAAGATCTAGCACAAAAGCAAGCCACAATCCAAGCACGTTACAAACAACCAGGCAACACTGACTGGCGAGTAAGACTAAGTCTCGCACCAAATGCAAAGTACCTGTACAATGCTGCCGATCCAGGTATATTGGCACCCTTGGCTGCTGGTAAAGGCACCGATGGTGTGATATTTCCTTACACCCCCAGCATAACCACAACTTATTCAGCCAACTATGAACAGTACGACCTAGTGCATTCGAACTATCGTGGCCTGTTCTACAAAAATTCAAGAGTAGGTGACATTCAAATACGCGGTGTGTTTACCGCACAAAATACCACAGAAGCCAACTATCTGCTGGCGGTGATACATTTCTTTAGATCAGCAACCAAAATGTTCTACGGACAAGATCCACAACGCGGCACACCTCCACCCATATGTTTGTTGAATGGGCTTGGTGGCTATCAATTTTCAGATCATCCGGTAGTGATCAGTTCATTTAATTACACCTTGCCCAATGATGTGGACTACATAAGAACAACCAATCCCAACAACTTTGGCCTGAATTTGGCCAATCGCTACAACACATCTGGTGCCAGTTTACCGGCCGGCGGTAGCCTGGCCGGTTTAACAAGATTGGCCAATGCTTTATTGCCCAAGGGTGCGCAAAGACCACCAGCACCAGACAACACAGTGGCAGGCAGTGTCACAAACAACACACCAGCAAGTTATGTACCAACCAAGATGGAAATTGATATAACACTAATACCTGCACAGACACGCAGTCAAATCAGCAAGCAGTTCAGTCTTGAAGGCTTTGCCAATGGCAAACTGCTACAAGGAGGATTCTGGTAATGGCACAATACGACGCAACCTCACCTTACTATGCAACCGGCTACAGTCAGTTCTTTCTTGAGACCATGGTCAACAGACCCATACCCAAGGAAACAGATGATTTATCATTCACTATCAATGCCACTTATCAATATAGACCAGACCTGTTGGCATTTGACCTGTATGGCAACGCTGGCTTATGGTGGGTGTTCTATCAGCGCAACCCCAACACCTTGCAAGCACCGCCCATGGACTTTGCAGTTGGCACACTAATCTACTTGCCAAAAATTACCACGCTGAAAACAGCACTGGGGTTCTAATCTATGGCCTGGATTATAAATCAAAATAGAGACACCGGTGGCTGGTATGTTGAAGATACTGACACTGGCAAAAAATACTATGCCGGCGACCCTACTGCCGCAATCAGTGATGCCATACGCGAAGGCGGCATGCCAGCCTCGCTCAGAACCACTTTGAATGCCGAGGCAGCGGCAATAGCAGACAAACAAAATTCTACACAACCACAACCGCCTGCTACAGCCAGTCAAGCCGCTACCGATGATGCAGCCAAAGGACCCAATGCACCTGCTGCCGCTGAAGTCAAAGCAGATGGTCGCATAGTCCCTCCACCAGACACCACTACACCTACCAATGCAGATGCCACAACCACCAGTGAAAACAATCCCGATACAGGCCTAGACGCCAAAACACGCACCACCCAGCAAACCCAGGCCACCAACGGCTACGATCAAGGCATCAATGTGCGAGCCGAAGACGGCACATTGTCTAGATCTAGAATAAATCCCGAAACAGGCCAGTTGTATGATGCCAGTGGATTACCAGGCGGTGTGGATTTAAAAACAGATCCAGGCACACCCACTAGAGATGATGCGGCCAATAATAGTAGAACCACTACCACAACTGATGTTAACAAGGCTCAGGCCAATCCCATACAAGTTACACCACAGCCCAACATTCTAGACCGATACAACAACTATGCTTGGTCTGCATCGGTTTACTTGATGTCAAGTGCTCAGTATTCAAAACTGATGAACAGCAAAGACAAAAAGATTGACGGATACAACTTGTTGTTTCAATCAGGCGGCGCTGGAGTCAGCGATGGTGTAATAAGACCTCCGGCTTCTACTGCAGGCAGCGGTGGCGGCGGCGAAGAAAGTGTATTTGATCCAAACGCAACCAATAGAACTACCAATACCAATTATGCTGCCGCAAATCGCAGTCCGTTTTTTACCAACGATTTTTACATCGATTCAGTCACTGTAGAGACTCAATGCGTGGGTAAAGGCACCGGCGCCGCACATCTTGCGACCAACCTTAAATTCACAGTAGTCGAACCCCAAGGTATTACTCTGCTGGATAGATTGTACGAAGCAGTGGCCAACTTTGAACCTAAAGGGGCAGATGGCAAAGTAAACTACACTGCCGCAACATATCTCATGGTCCTACGTTTTTATGGCTATGATGAAAGTGGCAACATTGTTTACCCCATCAAGGGCGGACTAGACTCTCCTACTAACACCAGTGATCCTGCAGCCGTTGTAGAAAAATTTATACCTTTTATTATTAGCAAAGTCAACTGGACTATTGGCACAAAAACAGTCGCATATGATTTTGAAGCCGCACCTGTTGGACAAAACATTGGCGGCGGGTCAAGTCGTGGAACCATACCATATGACGTGCAACTGGTAGACAGCACAGTGGGTGGGTTGTTGGGAGGCAACGCCAAGTACTCAACTGGCACAGCACCCAATGCCAATCCAGGTAAGTCTACCACAACCCCGGCAACACAGGCATCAGTAAGAGCAGTAGATAATGCTATTGCGGCAAAGGAAGCACCTAGTGGCGATGCTGACGCACAACCAGGCGGATTTTATGGCACTGCACCGCCTTCGGCAGCCGCGGCTCCTAGTCCCAAAAAAGTAATCACCGAAGGCCTGATGGGAGCCATGAACGACTTTCAACAAGAATTAGTTCGAAGAGGAACGTATCTCATAGCCGACGAATATGCAATTGAATTTGTTGGCATACCGGGCTTGGCCAGTGCCGCTGACATCAGCGACGCCAAGATACAATTGCCTAATACCAAGAAAGATACCAAACAGTCACCGATGCAGAAGCCAACAACCACAAGCCCTAGCGGATTGAATCAAGCCACAATTTCAGTTGACTACGAAAATCGCAATTTCAGCATCACAGCCGGCCAACAAATTTTACAAGTAATTGAACTGGTCATTAGAAATTCAAGTTATATTGGCAAACAAAAACTAGTAATAGTAGATCCTGACGGAGTACAAACACTCAATCAACAAACAACCAAAAATGTCACTTGGTTCACCATCAGCATGAGTTGTGAGCGCAAAGACTTTGACAGCAATCGCAATGACTATGCTTACAAAATTAAATATACTGTGAGTCCGTTTTTAGTAAAGAATCTAAACAGTCAATACTTTCCCACTACTAAATTCAGCGGGGTACACAAAAGTTATCCCTTCTGGTTTACTGGACAAAACACCGCAGTCAAAGACTATCAAGAAACACTCAACACCATGTTTGTGAGTACCTTGAGTGGCAACGGCCCTGGTACCAGCGTAACTTCTCAGTTGAACAAAAAATACACCAGTAGCATGGCAGACCTGGTGAAGTATTCCTACAGTCCAAGAAGTGATGCCAGCAACTTTGGTGCTGACGGCAAAGAACTTGAGCCCAACGCCAATGCTGCCGAGATATTGTACAACCCAAGTGATCTAGCCAATACCAAGGTACGAATCATTGGAGACCCTGCCTGGATCATGCAAGGTAGTCAGTTCAAGCCAGTCACGGCAAGCACAGTATATCCAGCAGCCAGAACAGGATTTGAAGCAGACGGATCAATAAGTTTTGACAGCCAGGACATCTTGTTTGAAATGTTATGGCAACGTCCAGAAGATTATGATCTCACAACCGGCTTGGCCGACCCTTATGTGAAACAATCTGGTCCTGACAAAAAACCTCTGCAAAGCCGAGTATACATTGCTACCAAGGTCACAAGTGAATTCAAGGGCGGCAGTTTTGAACAAACACTAGACGGAAGTCTGTATCTATTTCCAATACCATCTGGCAAGAATGCTGCCAATCCTGCGGCTGCCGCTTCCACATCTGCTTTGGTTGCAAACCCAGACAGCCAACGAACACAAAGTAACACCAAGAAGACCGGTCCCGGCTGGGTAGGAGCCGGTGGTAAAGAAACTGCTGGCAACGCCGCTGTTGGCAATCCAACACTGTCAGGGTCAACAGATCCCAACAATAAAAATATAAGGCCTGGCAGTTTGAGAGATCGAGCCGCACAACAACGACTCACAGCAGTCCCGTATGAACAAACAGTTTATGTTGGCGCACCAAACAGCAATGCCTATACAGATCCCAATGGTGTGGTTGTTGGTGGTGATAATTTAGATTACACACCTCCTCCCAAGCCGCCTACTGATGGCACCGGATCCCAGGTGGCTCCAACTAACACACAAGTGGTCGAAGGCCCGCCAAAATTACCAAATACACCACAACCTGGACTGTTAGACAGATTTTTAAACAAGGTAGCAGGACAAAAGATCAATGTTGGTGAACGAGGTGCCAACACTCCTACTTCACAAATTAGACCCACAGAACCTTAAAGGACACACATGGTAGATAATGTACAACGTAGCAAAGGCCGCCCGGGCAATTACAAACTAGACCGGGGTGGAGTACCTTCGGAGTTTGGTCCGTTTACTGGTGTGGTCATGAGCACCGTGGACCCAACTCGTAGCGGTCGTTTGCGTGTGTATATTGAAGCATTTGCTGATGGTGGTACACAAGATGATCCCGAAGCAGGCATGAAAAATGATGCCAAGTGGACCACAGTGAGTTACATGCCGCCTTTCTACGGTAACACTCCCAAAACCACCACCAATGGTCAAACACAGGACAACGGCGGCTATCCCGGAACCCCCAACAGTTATGGCATGTGGTTCACTCCGCCCGATGTGGGAGTCACTGTGATTTGTATCTTTGTCAACGGTGATCGATCACAAGGTTACTATATCGGTGTTGCTCCTGAGCAGGGCACAGGTCGCATGGTACCGGCCATCGGCTCAGTGGCCAAATCACAAGCAGAAGTACAGAATCAAAATCAAGAAACATATTTTGCCGATGCCTCGCGCTTGCCTGTGGCGGAAATCAACATCAATAACGATGAACTATTCAACGATCCAAGATTTTTTGACGGCATAAAACCGGTGCAAAGTGTTGTGGCGCAGGCCTTGCTTCAACAAGGTCTCATAACCGACAACGAACGCGGTACCATAAATTCAAGCAGTCAGCGAGAAACCCCCAGTGCTGTGTTTGGTATCAGCACACCTGGGACGGCTATCTATCAAGGCGGTATGAAGCCCAATGATATCAATGCCAAACTAAATGCTGGAGAAATCAAACCCGGTGATGCAAAAGTTATTGGTCGTGTGGGTGGACATAGTTTTGTAATGGATGATGGTGATACCGAGGGCAACAATGCTCTATTAAGACTACGCACTTCAAAAGGCCATCAGATCACCATGAGTGACACAGGAAACTTTTTTTATATTGTGCATGCCAATGGACAAACCTGGATTGAATTTGGAGTAGAAGGCACAGTAGATGTGTATGCCACAAACTCAGTAAACATTCGTACCAAGGGCGATATCAACTTGCATGCTGATCGCGATATTAATATGTTTGCTGGACGTTACTTGAAGATGAAAAGCAAGGAAGATATGCAGTTGGAAACCGACACATTCTTGAGTGTACAAGCACAAGACGATATCACCTTGTACAGCAAAAACACAATAGGGGTCAAGGCCGACGGCACGCTTACACTCAACAGCGCATCAGGTTCATGGGGTGCGGGTTCTGCATTGGCACTACAAGCCGGTGGTATTGATCTCAACGGTCCGGCCGCAGGCACAGTGACCAATCCACAACCGCTTACTACAACATTACTAGATGATACAGAATGGGACACCAGCAAGGGTTGGATAGTCAAACCTGAAAGACTCAAAAGCACAGTGAGTCGTGCGCCCACGCATGAACCTTATCCCTATCACAACAAGGGTGTGGATGTTGAAATTGCATTCGAAGAAGGCAAACCCAGTCCGCCGCCTGGTGCAGTACCAGTTCCTCCCGGCATAGAAATACAGGCGCAATAATATGGCTGAATTTACATTTGATCTCAACCAACTCAAGAGTTCTGCAACCGCTCTTGGTCCAGGTATCAATACCAACCTTTTTTCTCGTACTGCCGATTCAGACTTGACATATACAGGTAATGATTATATAGTTTGGGATAGGACCAATGCTGAACGTCTGCGTCGAGGGTTACCCAGCCTCACAAGCCTTGGATATCCAAGACCACCCGAAGACACTTCTGGAGCACAAGCGCCGGCATCCTCAAATCTAACTCAAACAACTGCTCAAGGCACGTCGTCCACGTTCTCGCTGAAAGGACCCGAAGGGCTCACTCGAGAACAAGCATTTGCAATATTTAAAAAACAAGCAGATACCGGAAGTCTAGTAGGATTTAAACCTGGAGAAAGTTTATCTGCGGCATCGCAAGCAGCCGACGGCCTTGCAAGTGCCCAGGCCGCTTTGCAACAAGCACAAGGCAGTCTTGCAGGTGCTCTTGGTGGTGTAGGAAGCGTGGCTCCATTGGGATCAATTAGCACGGCACTCGGTGCTGCCGGGGGCGCAGGAGGAGGATCCCTAGCCGCAACCGCCGCAGGATTGACAGCGGCAATAGGTCCTGCTGTTTCAGCCATATCCGGCGCATTATCAAAGATACCCGGCGCCGCAAGTGCAGGACAGCCTTTGGTCAATGCCGCAGTCATACAAGGAAGCACAGCAGTCTCATCTATACAAACTATCAATAAAACCATAACTGGGTTTCCTGTAACCAATCCTATCAACACTGCTGACTTTACAAAGGTTGCCAGCAGTATCACCGGTGACGGTGCAGTAAGTGGCATTGGTCCTATGAGTGTGCCTGAAGTAAATGGTGTGTTGGCACAGGCAAAGAATCTAGTGGGACAAGCATCTAGTGCTGTTAGCAACAGTAAGGGACTTGGATCATTTGGATTTGACCTAAAACAATTAGAAACAGCCGGCTATGTCAAACCTGGAGTGGCGGCTTTGGCAGCCAAGGGTGCCAGTCTATTCGCCAATGTGGTCAAGAGTCCGGCAGCCTGGACCGGTAAAGATGGCATCAAGAGTGCAACTGATTTGTTAGGCAATGCCGGCAAACAAAGTCAAATACAGCAAGACCTTATGACCAAAGGTGTGGCAGGACTAGGCGCAGTGGGCGTGCCTGTGCAAAACTTATCCAGTCAGGGCATTGCCGGCATGGCACTGAATGCCGCCAAAAGTCTACCCAACGCAGAAGCATTTGCCAAAGGTTTACCTATTCCGGGAGATGCAACAGGATCAATACAAGCGGCTTTTTCGAGTGCTGTGCGTGATGGCGCTTTTGCTGTGAACTTGGTCAATACCAAGATACCCACAGCATTCAAACAACAAGATATTCCTGTGCCCAAGATAGACACAGTGAATCGAGCCACACTGGATGCTGCCAGCACCAGAGTAGTAGGCGATCCAAAAATCCCTGTGCCTAGTTACACAGCCAAGGCCAGCACAGGCACAGCACAAGAATACATAGACCGAGCCACAGCATATTTCAACAATTATCTTAATCCTACTGGACAAAAGTTGGCCGCGCTGGATTCAAAATTTGCCGCCTTGGAGAATCAACAAACTATTACACAAGCACAATACGATGCACTCAACTCTGAACGTGATGCCATCCGCAACTACTATAATATCAATGGTCTTCCTTTAGTTACAGCAATAGTTGACTCGTTCGCTACACTGCCCGCCATGGAACAGGCCACAATAAAAGGTACAGAATTCTCAGTTGATGCCATTGCCGCAAAAGTTCAAGCCACATTGGCATTATCAACTCAACAAAAACAAAGATTGTATGCATTGAGTCAGAAAATTGAAGGGCGCGGCGAGGGTGAATAAGCACCCATAAATACCATATGGCACAAACATTCATTGGATTTAATACTCAAAAACAATACAAAAAGTTCACTCTCACGGACTTTGCGCTGATCAAGCGTGACCTCTTAAACGCATTTAACATACGTCAAGGCCAACTTCCGGGGCGTCCTGCATACGGTACCACACTGTGGGACTTTTTGTTTGAAGCCCAGTTGGAAGATCTGCAGACCAACATAGTGACCGAAGTGCAACGTGTGGCCGGCGGCGACCCGCGCATATTCATCAGCGACACACAGGTGTATCCTCAAGAGAATGGTATATTGATTGAACTTCAACTGGCAGTGGTACCCAGCACCAATGCTGAAAGATTGAGTATTTTCTTTGATCTACAACAACGTTCAGCAAGTTACGTATAAACTGAGCAGTTTTTAACGTCCATAAATAAACAATAGAGGCTCAGTACGATGGCAAAAACAACTAGACAAACCGCGATATTTGGTGTACAAGATTGGAAACAGATCTATCAAACCTATCGCGAAGCTGATTTTCAAAGTTATGACTTTGAAACTCTGCGAAAAAGTTTTGTTGATTACCTGCGCCTGTACTACCCAGAAACATTCAATGACTACATTGAATCGTCAGAATACATTGCTCTCTTGGACGTTATTGCGTTCATGGGCCAGGCACTTGCTTTCCGTACCGATCTAAACACCAGAGAGAACTACATGGACACGGCCGAACGTCGTGACTCAGTGGTACGTCTGGCCAATTTGGTCAGTTACACAGCCAAACGCAACATTGCCGCACAGGGGTTGTTAAAAGTATTTTCAGTTACTACAACAGAAAATGTAGTGGACTATCAGGGTGTGAATTTGGCCAACTACACCATTAACTGGGCCGACCAGACCAATCCTGACTGGCAAGAACAATTCACAGCAGTGATCAATGCCAGCCTGGTAGACACACAAAAAGTTGGTCGTCCCGGCAACAAACAAACCCTACTGGGAGTGGTCACCAGCGAGTACGGTATCAATCTGGTGCCCGGCTATCTGCCCATAGTACCATACACAGCCACAGTGGATGGAGTCAACATGCCCTTTGAGGCCATGACATCCACATCAGTAGGCCAAACTTATTTGTATGAGCCGCCGCCACAGGCCAATCAGCCATTCAACATCTTGTTCCGTAATGACAGTCTAGGCTTTCAATCAGCCAACACTGGTTACTTCTTTATGTTCAAACAAGGTGTGCTACAAAATCAAGATTTTAACCTAGCAGAAAAAGTCAGCAACCGTACGGTCAACATCAACATTGAAGGTGTTAACAATGAAGACCGTTGGTTGTTCCAGTTAGATAACGTTGGTAATGTCAGTCGTGAATGGGCCTACACCGAAAACATTTACTCTGCTGGTGCAGAGCAAGTGGCCACAGACCTGCGCCCTATCTACACAGTTACCAGTCGCACCAATGATCAAATTACCATGGTGTTTGGCGATGGTGTGTTCTCAGAAATTCCTGTGGGCACTTTCCGTGCTTATGTTCGTGCATCAAACGGTTTGCAATACATTATCAATCCTGCAGAAATGCAGGCAGTTCAGATTCCAATCAGTTACATCAGTCGTGCAGGAAATCTTGAAACACTGACCTTTACTTGTGGTATCACTCAACCTGTTAGCAATAGCCAAGCACGTGAAACAATAGATGCCATCAAACAACGTGCTCCTGCACGTTATTACACGCAAGATCGCATGGTCAATGGCGAAGACTACAATCTTTTTCCATATACTCAATACAACTCAATTGTCAAAAGCAAGGCACTAAATCGTGCCAGCATTGGTACAAGTCGCTATCTTGATCTAGTGGACAACACTGGCAAATATTCTTCAACCAATTCATTCGGCAGTGATGGTGGACTGTGGGAAGAAAATATTCTTCCCACTATACTGTTCTCCTGGACCAACCGCAATGAAATCGCGGACTTTGTTGGCAATCAAGTGCAACCGGCCATTGCCAATACCACAATGCGACAGTTTTATTATGAAAACTTTCCCAGAGTCACATCCACCACACTACCCGCATATGGTGGTACAACTTGGATTACAGGTGCGAGTTGGACTCAAAGTACTACACTGGCCAATGAAACCACAGGATACTTTAAAAATGCAGTTTACTCAACCACATGGCCCACAGGATCACCTATTCCGGTAGGCTCAACCACAACCACAGCATTCAAGTATGTGGCAGTGGGCAGTTTGATCAAGTTTGTTCCGCCTACTGGTTACTATTTTGACAAAAACAACAAGTTGCAACAAGGTGTACCTAGTTCCGCAGATCAACGTTTAGAAATCTGGGCCAGCCCTATCAGCATCCAAGGTTCGGGCTACAACAATGGTCTTGGCAACTTGCCATCAGGTGCAGGTCCTGTTGCACTCAACAACTTTGTGCCCACTGGTGCATTGGTTGATACTATTATTCCTTTGTTTGTTACTGACCTTCCGGTGAGCATAGAACAAAGTATTGCCGAACAAATTTTGTTGAATCGTAACTTTGGCCTGGGTTATGACAACGACGGTGACATCACTGGCATACCTTATTCTTGGTATCTAATTTCCAGTACTAACTTGGCACAAGATAGTACTTGGAGTCAGCAGTACGCTGGCAACACATCGGGCACTAATCTTGATGCATCATGGTTGATACAATTTGTAGTGCAGAATCAAAATTACACTGTGACCTTCCGTGGCCTGGCATACTCATTTGGCTCAGTGTTACAAACACGTTTTTTCTACTACGATGGTGGACAAATTTACGACAGCCGCACAGGCACAGTGATCAAAGACTTTGTCAATGTGTTGGCAGTGAACACCCGACCTGACTCTACAGATCACTTGCCCGGAGACATCTACATGACCATTATCGGTCAGCCTGTAGAAAGCGACGGCTATGTCGATGACTTCCAGGTCCTGGTTGGCTATAGAGATAGCGACAACGATGGTGTGCCAGACAACCCAGATTTCTTTAATGAAATTGTTGCACCCACAGTTAACTCCACACAAAAATATATCTATCTCCAAAAGACTGTGGACTTTGATAATTTACAACGCTACCTGTTGGTAGAACCGGGTATTGTGACCAGTGACTACGGAACTTACAACGAGATTGAATTGCAAAAAAGTGCCTGGACAGCGGGCCAAGTATTTTATGCCTATGAACAAGCGGCATTCTATCAACTGTCTTTGAGTGTTACTGGCGTAAAAACATTGATTGATGTCACAACCGAATGGATTGCCAGGACCGGCCGCCAAGGTCTGTATTTCCAATACCGCCATAACGCACCTCTTACATCTCGCATTGATCCAGGCACAACCAATATTATTGACTTGTATGTTGTGACCCTGAGTTATTATACTGCTTATCAAAATTGGATTCGTGATACCACAGGTACCATACCTGAACCGGATATCCCAACCATCAACGAATTGTCGACCGAGTATCAAGGTCTGCAAAATTACAAGATGTTGAGTGACAACATCATTTTGAATTCAGTTGTGTTTAAACCTTTGTTTGGGCAAAAAGCCGCACAAGAATTACGTGCCACAATCAAGGTAATTCGTGCGCAAGGATCCACTGCCAGCACAAGTGAAATCAAGAGCAGTGTAGTAGCCGCAATGAACACATACTTCTCAATTGATAAATGGAACTTTGGCGACACATTCTATTTTTCAGAATTGGCAGCGTACCTGCACAGAGAACTAGGAACAATTATCAGTTCGGTGGTCTTGGTGCCACTTAACAGTCAAAAGTACTTTGGTGACTTGTATGAAATACGTTCAGCACCCAACGAGATATTTGTAAATGGTGCTACAATCAACAATATTGAAGTGATTGAAGCATTGACCAGTACCAATTTGCGAACCGCACCCGGTAGCGGAGTAATTTGATGGCCAACACACGTAGCGTAGATTTTCTTCCTGAAATTTTTCAGACTGACGCCAACAAACAATTCCTGGCAGCCACACTGGACCAACTGATTCAAGAACCCAGTTTTAGAAAAACACAAGGCTTCATTGGTCGCACAGTGGGGCCTGGCATAAATCCCAATGACAAGTATGTGGTTGAACCCACCGCCACTCGGGCCGATTATCAACTGGAGCCGGGTATTGTCAGCCTTGTGCCCGACACCGACACTATCAAAAATGCCATTACCTATCCAGGACTAAATGATGCAGTGAGTTTTCAAGGCGGCAACGGCGGTCGCCCAGATAGACTGTATTCAAGCGAATACTATACCTGGGATCCATTTGTTGATTTTGATACATTTATAAACTTCAGTCAATATTACTGGATACCCGGCGGCCCTGACGCAGTGGATGTGGCTTCCACAGGCATTGCTACCACTGACAATTTTGTAGTTACTACCAACAATGGTGCTTATAATTTTTCAGGAGTCAATGGCTCAGATCCTGTGATTGAACTGGTGCGCGGCGGCAGCTACACGTTTCAGGTGTCTGATCAATTTTGGATACAAGCGGCCCCGGGCATATCAGGCGTCATGCCCGCCACTCCGAATATCAGCAGTAGAGATGTTTATGGTGTGGCCAACAATGGCACAACGTCTGGCACTGTTGTGTTTAACGCTCCACTTAAAAATGCACAAAGTTTTTATTACAATCTAAACAGCATTGGGTCAATTGATCTATTGACCACACTGCGGTTTGATCAAATCAACAATCAATCGGTATTGGGATTCAACGCAACATACGGCGGCATTGATGGAATTACCAATTTGAATGGTCGTACTTTGATATTCACCAATCCCATCAGCGATGCCGAGGCCGGCGGTTGGCAACGCACCACTGGATTTGATCCACTGGTAGCCGGATCAGCCAACAACGGCTTGGCCGGCAGTTATGATACCACAACGTTCAGTCAAACAACAGATATTCCACCCGATGATAGATATCAAGTTTGGACCATTACCTATGTAAACAGCGGTGGCGTTGATTATATCAACCTCACCAAAACATCAACTATTGCAAATCTCAGTAAGTTTAATATCATATACGGCACCACGTACAGTAGCACACAATGGTACAAAGATGCCACTGGCACATTTCAACAAATTCCATTGTTGACAGCAGTGCAAGATACATTGTACTATCAGTCTGGCACAAACTCAGAAATTTTTGGTCGCATTCTTTTGGTAGAACCTGGAAACAGTGGTACGCTTGATGTTGACAGCATCATCGGCAAAAAAATATATACCAGTCCCAATGGTGTGACATTTACCAATGGACTCAAAGTACGATTCACTGGAGACGTTGTGCCCGCTAGATATGGATCAGGCACCAGCAGTTTCCAATGCACAGCCACCGAGGCCGGCACAAATTATATAACCTATTATAATGCCACTCATTTGTACGTGGGACAAGCAGTGGTATTTTTGACCCCAACCCTGGGTGGACTAGTGGCTGGCACAACCTATTACGTGAGATCAATTGCAGCCAATGGCCTCAAATTCACTGTGAGCACAGTTCCCAATGGTCCAGCAGTGATCCTGCAAAATGGCACCGGAACCATGAATTCAATTGCGGTCAGCAATCATGAATATTATGTGAGTGGAGTTGGCACGGCAATTGAATTGTTGCCGGTAGAAAACTTTGCTGTGTATGAAAGTTATGCAACAGATTACAACGACAGTACCATTACTGTTGAACCAGCAGACATAGATTATCTAACTATCAGTCGTGCCAGTCGAGATCTAAATGCATGGTCACGTAGCAACCGCTGGTTTCATATTGATGTAATCAATGCCACTGCCAAATACAATAATACAACTGCGGTAATTGACAATAATCTTCGTGCTAAGAGACCAATCATACAGTTCCGTCCAGACATACGTTTGTGGAACATGGGAACTCAAGGCAAAGCGCCAGTGGACATCATTGACTTCTCAGAGTCTGATGCATTTTCAAATGTAGAAGGATCAACTGGGTACACCACCGATGGTTATACGCTGGTTGAAGGTTCACGAGTTATCTTTGCCGCGGATGAAGATTTAAATGTGCGTGATAAAATTTATGTTGTGAGTTTTGCCACGCCAGATACTGTTCCTCCTTTGATCGCACAACCGATTATTGTGTTGACCGAAGCCGCCGATGGTGCTGTACAACTTGATGAATCCACAGTTTGTATAAATGGTACCACTATTGCTGGAAAAACATTCTGGTATGATGGTACTGCCTGGATCCAAGCACAACAAAAAACTTCGGTACAACAGGCCCCCCTGTACAATGTGTATGATACGGATGGTGTGAGTCTTGGCAATCGGGTCAAATATCAATCCAGTAATTTTACAGGATCAAAATTATTCAGTTATGCTGTGGGCGACACAACCATACTTGACCCTATATTGCAATTCCCATTGCAATATCTCAACATCAACAATGTTGGTGACATTGTGTTTGACAACAACTTGTATGTTGACACGTTTACATATACCACAGACAATGTCAGCAGTACCTATCCGATCAGTTCAGGAGCTGCCAGAGAATACACTGATCGAATAACATATCGCAAACTGATTGGTTGGCAAACTGCTGTGGTCAAACAGCAGATTTACCAACAATTTAAATTCACCTACACAGGACAAAGTCTTAAACTTGATATTGCGGCAATGGCACAAACATCAATTGCAGTTCCTGTGATAAAAATTTATGTTGGCAGTCAATTCATTGAACCCAGCATGTACTCTTACACTGTTGGAACAGACAGCACTGTTATTACCTTGACCAACACCTACTTGCCCACAGATATTATTGAAGTGCTGGTGTTGAGTGATCAAACCAGTAATGTGGGGTTTTACCAGGTACCAAATAATTTGCAAAGCAACCCGCTGAATGCAAACAGTCCAGCATTTACATTGGGAACCATACGCACACACTACGAAAGCATTTGCGAAAACTTATTGGCACTGGCTGGACCAATCAACGGCTCAAACAACAGCAGAGATCTTGGTAATATTGTTCCTTATGGTTTGGAAATTCTGCAACAAAGCGGCCCGCTGACCTTGGCTGGTTATTTCATGCGCAGTCCCAGTTACAACATATTTGCATCATTGCAATACAACAGTCGAGAATACATCAAATTCAAAGCACAAATGTTAGACGCTGTGTTGACCCAAAACAATATTGCTTTTAAAACCACAGCCACTATTCTTGATCAAGCCATACAGGACATCACACTGGGAAAAGTTGAAACCCAGCCATTTTATTGGAGTGACATGATTCCACAAGGTGTTACCTCTTACAGCAACACCTATACTGTGGCATTGACCACTGGACCTATATTCAACACTGTGCAGGTATACAATTACACATCATCAAATTATCTTGGTCTTTGTGTTTATCTGAACAATATTATTTTAACTAGAGATCAGGATTATGTTGTGGCCACTGATGGCCCACGCCTGACAATATTGACCACTCTTGCAATTGGTGATACTGTTACCATCAACGAGTACAGCGCCACCTATGGAAATTTTGTTCCTAACACACCTAGCAAAATGGGATTATACCCCAAGTGGCAACCTGAGATAACAACCTTGGTAACTTCAAACGGTACAGGAGAATTTATCATTGGTCACGATGGCAGTGAAACTCCGGTGTTTGGGGACATTCGTGACCAGGTGTTGTTGGAATTTGAAACAAGAATCTACAACAATATCAAACAAGATGGCAACCCAGTACCTCTCACTGTGGAAAATGTACTGCCCGGACAGTTCCGCGATACAGGATATAGTTTTGAAGAAATCAATAATATTTTTGCTGTTGACCTATTGAGTTACTGTGGTTGGAACAAGTTAGATTATAAATCTCAAACGTTCAGCGCAACCAACGAATTCACTTGGAATTACAGTAATACTACCAATCGACTCAACCAACAAAATTTACTGGGCGCTTGGCG